>Ga0233438_10000241_pt1 | contig 76537 bp, 58 predicted proteins | sample SI_123_September_FD_182720 | JGI IMG/M metagenome (GOLD analysis project Ga0233438, IMG submission 182720) | Seawater microbial communities from Saanich Inlet, British Columbia, Canada - SI_123_September2016_10_MG | ecosystem: Environmental > Aquatic > Marine > Inlet | place: Canada: British... | reverse complement strand
TATGTTTATACAACAGGCTGGGAATGCGTATAAGATTTTGGAGATCGATTCCAATGCTACCGATGCGGAAGTGAAAAAAGCGTACCGCACTATGGCAAAAAAATATCATCCTGATAAGCTAAGTAGCTCTGATCCAGCAATGCTAAAAGGAGCTCAGGAAAAATTTCAACAAGTTCAGGCGGCTTACGAGAAAATTCAAAAAGAGCGCGGACTATAAAAGTTAAGGATTATGGAAACAATTTGGTTTTATGCTCAACTCGGATTCAATCATGTTCTGGATTTCCAAGGACTGGATCATTTTTATTTTATCATTGCACTTGCTATTCCTTTTGGGTTTCGCGAATTCCAAAAATTACTCTGGTGGGTTTCTCTTTTTACTTTGGGACATACACTCTCTCTTTTTGGAAATTATTTTTTTGAGCTAAAACTCTCAGCTGACTGGATTGAGTTCTTAATTCCTGTTACCATTGCCTTGAGTTGTATTCCTTTATTAAAAACTAAAATAGTTCCTGTTGCGAATTGGTTTCCATCTGTAATAACCCTGATTTTTGGATTGATTCACGGATTGGGTTTTGGACGTTATTTCTCTCTCATTGTTTCTGAAGATGAAGCTTTAGTTGATTTACTTTCATTTGCTCTTGGAGTTGAAGCTGTTCAGATCTTTATCGTTGTGGGAATACTAATTCTTAATGTATTGTTTCTAAATGTTTTGAAAATCAATAAATCTAAATGGCAATTAGTCATTGGCGCAATGATTCTTTCTCAAGCCGTCCGCATGATAATTGAAACCAGCCCTTTTTAACCTTTTCTTTTAATTCAGCCCAAGTGGAATAAGTTTGTATCTTACTCTGCACTATTATTAAATATACTTGATGAAATTATTACAAACTACCTTTTCGTTACCAAGCGGTTCTCTTTTGCAAAACAGAATAGCTAAGTCTGCTATGAGTGAAAATATAGGAACATTAAAAAATGCCCCAACAAAGCAATTGATCAAGGCGTACGAAGTTTGGGCAAAAGGTAATCCAGGACTCTTAATTACGGGCAATGTTATGGTCGATTCTCAAGCTTTGGGAGAGGCACGCAATGTAGTGGTTGAGGATCGTTCAAATTTCAAGCTTTTGCAAGCTTGGGCAAAAACAATCGAAGGTACTGGAACCCAGATTTGGCCACAGCTCAATCATCCAGGACGTCAGGCTTTCGCTGCCATAAACAAAGAAGTGGTAGCACCATCGGCAGTATCACTCAAGATGGGTGGAGCTTCTTCGATGTTTAAAAAACCAACTCCCCTAACAGAAGATGCAATTTGGAAAATCATCAAACGTTTCGGTAATGCAGCAAAAATAATGCAAGATGCTGGATTTTCGGGCTGTCAAATTCATGGCGCACATGGGTATTTAGTCAGCCAATTTTTGTCTCCATTGAGTAATACCAGAAACGACCAATGGGGCGGTTCTCTAGAAAATAGAGCGCGTTTTGTTTTAGAAATTTATAAAGAAATACGCACCCAGGTAGGAGTAGCGTATCCCATAGGAATTAAAATAAATTCTGCTGATTTTCAACGTGGAGGTTTTTCGGAGGAAGAATCAATGGAAGTAGTTCGTTTATTGTCTAAAGAGGGGATCGATCTTATTGAAATATCGGGTGGAACATATGAGAAACCAGCAATGGTAGGGCATAAGCAAAAGAAAAGTACGCAAGAACGTGAAGCTTATTTCTTAGACTATATAGAAAAAGTCAGATCGATAACCGACAAACCACTGATGTTGACCGGAGGTTTTAGAACGGTTGCGGTTATGGAACAAGCCTTGGCCGATGGGAAACTGGATATTGTTGGTTTGGCTCGTCCCTTTTGTTTGAATCCTGAGCTTGCTCAAGATATTTTTTTAGGAAAAATTACTGCTTTTGAAACTCCATTTCCTAGTTCAGGATTTCAATTTATCGACAAAATGGGAGGTGTCGAGTTGCCTTGGTACGCTTTGCAGATTGGTCGTCTTGGAAAAGGAAAACGCCCTAAGAAAAATCTCAGCGGATTGACAGCGTTTTATTTAAGCACTAAAAACATGATTGTGAAATCCTTCTTTAAAAACTAGGGTTTTGTAAACTCAATGTATCACGCAAATATGAACTTCAGTTTATTACACTCTATTTTCATGCAATCGGGTCTATAGTTAGTGATTAACTTCTCTGTAGATATCCTGATATGAATAAACAAACAAACATTAATCTTTATCGAAAAACCTTCTGATAAAACAGCCTAATTTTCCACCTCCAATAACGAGGACTACGAATAAGCCGAGTATAAGTAGTAGGAACTCCATAGATTAGTTTGTTTTAGTAAAAACTATGTAGTTAAGTCTGTGTTTAAATTGATTGTAATGAATTGAAATCTTCTTTATTAGTTTCCGTGTTAACTGAGAAGGTGTAGCTAGAGCTGCTTCCCATTTCGTTGCTTATGTAACAAGAGTCCCCAGTCTTAAGTCTTTGGATCATTTTCTCCGCAAATTTACCAGAAATATTAATACCTTCAGAATGTGAATCCTCTTTAACTCCTGCATACTTTTCTGGTCTTACATTGCTACATATAGCTTTTCCGCAAGCGTAAAGAGAAAAATTATAAGAAGGTTTTTCAGAAGTTTTATCATAAGGTTTTGACGATGAATGTTCATAAAGGTCTAGCGTAATCACATTAAAACTATAAATTTTCATTTGAACCCAAAGTGGAGAGTTTTTTGTAGCAGAATTACTAAAGCTTCCATTTACAATAGTTGTCAATGGATGGCTCGATTTCTTCCAGTAATCATCTCTAACTTCTGGAATATATTGTGTTGGTTTGGTGGCATGTTGCGCCAAGCCCTCTGTCTTATTCATGTAAGCTATTGTCGAAAAAGCTAATGGCACAAGAAATAAATTAAAAAGGCACCTCTTAGTCTAAGAAAAATCAGAAAAAAGAGTTGACTTAAGTTGTGGCCACTCTTCTTTAATGATACTAAAATACACATCATCTTTACTGATCCCATTTGAGTCAATATAATTGTTTCTAAAAACCCCTTCTCTTTGAGCGCCAAGTTTTTCAATGGCTTTCTGTGAACGAATGTTCTCTAGATCGGCACTCAATTGAATTCTTCTAAAGCCAAGTGTTTCAAATCCAAAGTTTAAGAGTTCGTATTTGGTAGCTTTGTTTAATCCTGTGCCTTGAAATTGTGCTCCATACCACGTCCATCCAATTTCACATTTTTCACTTTTCTGATTGATGTTACCAAAGCGAGTACTTCCAGCCACTTCATTTGTTTGTTTATCAACAATAATAAAAGGATAACATGCACCTTTTTTTTTCAACTCCAATGTATCATGAACATACTGTTTAAAGTCACTTTCAGTTTCTATATTCATTCCCATATAGCGCCAAATATCGTGATTGAAAATTATTTTTTTGAGCTCAGATTTTCGCTCGCTTTCAAAAGGGAGTAATAAAACACGACTGTTTTCTAGAATTATTTTTGAGTCTAAAGGGGTGAGTTCCATTTATCAAATATAAAAAATTTCATTCAGCGTTCGATTTCTCGTATCTTTGTTCGTAATGGATAAACAAACAAAATACGACCAGGCCTATCTGCAGATGGCAGCAACTTGGGGACAGCTTTCTTATTGTGAGCGCAAAAAAGTAGGGGCTTTAATAGTGAAAGATCGTATGATTATTTCTGATGGTTATAATGGTACTCCTTCTGGTTTCGAAAACGTATGTGAAGACGAAGAACATTATACCAAATGGTATGTGCTCCATGCCGAGGCTAATGCTATACTTAAAGTGGCAGCTTCTACCCAGTCTTGTAAAGACGCAACCCTCTACATTACACTTTCTCCTTGTAAAGAATGTTCCAAACTAATTCACCAATCTGGAATTACTCGAGTAGTATATGCTTCTGCGTACAAAGACACTTCTGGAATTGATTTTTTAGAAAAAGCTGGAATTCAACTCACCCATCTCCCCCAATAACCTTCCCATATGAAAAGTAATAACCTCTACCTCTGGATTACTGTTTTACTGTCTGTCTTCTTAGGATTTACTCTTGGAAGTAATCAACAAATTGTATTCAACGCTACCAATTTTGAGATCAGTAGCAGCCAGAAGCTAAAGCAATTCATACAATATATAGAAACCAATTATGTCGATGATATCGATACCGACAGTTTGGTCAACACTATGATTTCAAATGCTGTGGAGCAGTTAGATCCCCACTCGGTGTATATTCCTAAAGAAGAAATGCGGCAAATTACAGAGAGTATGCAGGGGGCATTTGTTGGAATTGGCGTTAGTTTTTTCATGGAACAAGATACTGTAAGTGTTGTGCGGGTTTTAGAAAATGGACCCAGCAAAGCCGTTGGAATTTTACCAGGAGATCGAATTTTGATGGCAGATCAAGACACACTGTTTGGGAAAAATAAAAACAGTGCTTCCATCATTCGGAGTTTAAAAGGAAAACCCGACACCAAAGTTCAACTACAGGTTTATCGCAAAGCAACAGAAGAGTTTTTAGAATTTAATTTAGAACGAGGGCAAGTGCCTATTCCGTCTGTTTATGGATATTTATTATCGGAAGGAGTTGGTTATATTCAAATCAACCGTTTTGCACAAAGAACAGGAGTGGAGTTTAGAAAAACATTAGTCAGTCTTAAAGAACAAGGAGCAGATCAATTGGTTCTGGATCTTCGAGATAATCCGGGAGGCTATTTACATATCGCCGAAGAAATATCCGATGCTTTTTTATCAAAAAGAAAAGTAATGGTAATTACTGAAAGCAATCAAGGGGAAAGAGAAGAAGCTCTGGCAACTGAAGGCGGATTATTTGAAAAAGGTCAGGTCTATGTCTTGATTAACGGGCAATCGGCTTCGGCCAGCGAAGTTGTCGCAGGGGCATTACAGGACAATGATCGGGCTTGGATTGTAGGACGACGTTCTTTTGGTAAAGGTCTCGTACAACAACAAATACCTTTAGGGGCAGGCGACGCAATTCGATTAACAACGGCTCGGTATTACACTCCCACAGGACGTTCCATTCAGCGTTCTTATTCATTAGGAAAGGATTCTTATTACGATGAAATTGGAACCCGTTATGAGTCTGGAGAAATACAAGACAGCGACAATGTTCCGGTAAATGATTCTTTACAATTCATTACTCCTGGCGGGAGAACTGTTTACGGTGGTGGTGGAATTACTCCAGACAAATATGTTCCGGGTACTTCGGATTTAGATTCGGAGTGGGATAACTATATTTTGCGATCCAACCTTGTTAATCGGTTTGTGTTTTTGGAGCTGGATAAGAATCGAACGCTTTATACTTATGAATCTCTTGCTGCACTAATTGAAAATCCGTTGCCCGATAAAGAAGAACTCCTGGTATCTTTTCAAACCTTCTTCAAGAATCAAGGGGTTCCTGTTCGTATGGAAAATGAGTTGTTGATTGAAAACTCAATCAAGGCCTATTTAGCACTACAGCTTTTTGATCAAGAAGCATTTTTGAGAATCATTCACGAACAAGATGATTTCATTGCCAAGACAAAAACACTCTTAGGCCGAACACCACTAGATTAGTGTTATTTCTTTAAAACCTTAGCCGCTATTTTTTTAGAGAGTAATAAGATGAATAAAAGCAAGAAGGCACTAAGAGAAGCTAAAATTCCAATAACGGCAACACTACTGTCACCCTGAAGAGGAGCTTCAAAATCTACTTTTGTTGCATTATAGACTGTCATTACTAGGGCTAAAACCATCAGTACTCGGATAAAAATTTTCATATCTCTGGAATCAAAAGAAGTTAATACGCTTTGTTGCATGCAAATTTAACGATCTGCAGCTTATATAAAAAGCAAATCACTTTTTATATAATCATCTGACGAATGTTTGTTGTGAACAGCTTGACAGCAATTGCTAAAAGAATGACTCCAAAAACTTTACGGATAATACTGATTCCGGAAGCACCCAACACAGATTCAATCTTTTTAGATGACTTCAGGATAATATAGACAAAAACAATGTTGATTATAATAGCAATGATGATGTTAATCACTTCGAATTCGGCACGTAAGGAAAGTAAAGAGGTCATGGTTCCGGCACCAGCGATCATTGGAAAAGCTAGTGGAACAATCGAAGCCGTTGCTGGGCTCTCGTCTTCTTTGTAAAGGTTGATTCCTAAGACCATCTCGATAGCCATAAAGAAAATAATAAAGGCTCCGGCAACAGCAAAAGAATTGATGTCAATACCAATGAGATTCAAAATCTCTTCACCCAAAAATAAAAAACCAATCATAATGATACAGGAAACAATAGACGCTTTCCCAGATTGAATATGGCCCGATTTTTTTCGAAGAGAAATGATTATTGGGATGTTTCCGATAATATCAATGACAGCAAAAAGAACCATTCCGGCTGTCAAAATTTCTTTAGGATTTATTTTCATTATATTTTTTTTGCGAAAGTACTTTATTTTCCTAATTTTTAGCACTTAACGGCTTTCTTTTTTGCTCCAAACCGTCGTATCTTTACCCTATGCTACAAATAGGAAAAACCTTAGTTTCTGAAGATCTGTTGGATCGCGATTTCGTCTGTAATATTACTCAATGTAAAGGAGCTTGTTGCGTAGAAGGAGAAGCGGGTGCCCCTTTAGAAAAAAAAGAACTTCAAATTCTTGAAGACAATTATGAAGCAATTGCTCCTTATCTAAATGAGGCAGGGAAATCTGCAATCAAAGAACAAGGTAAATACATCGAAGCCTTTCCTGACGAATGGGAAACACCATTAGTTAATGGAAAAGAATGTGCCTATGCTGTTTTTACAGACAATGGAACCGCTCAATGTGGAATAGAAAATGCCCAGAAAGATGGCAAATTGGATTGGAAAAAACCCATTTCATGCCACCTTTACCCAATTCGGATTCAGGAATTCTCAGAATTCACTGCAATAAATTATCATCACTGGCAAATTTGTGAAACAGCTTGTTCCTTAGGAGCCCAACTTAAAGTTCCTATATATAAGTTTGTGAAAGATGCACTCATAAGAAAATTTGGCGAACCTTGGTACAACGAATTGGATCGAGTTGCTCAAAAGCACCTTTCTAAATAATTCAATGTTTACAGGGGCTTAGCAGTTTTTTAGCATTTAAAATACTGATTACCAGAATTTTAATTTTTTATCTTTTTAGTCAAATTTTGACTTTTCCACTTTTTTTGTTAAAAACTAAGCTGCATTGTGAACAATTATGGCTTTCATTTATCACAACAATTTTCAATCTTTGTATTAGACAAAACAACCAGTACTAATTCCATTCATGACGATATGACAAAAGCAGTAGAGCCCATCCTTCAAGAGAATAAAAATAGATTTGTAATTTTCCCTATTGAACATCATGATATTTGGGAATGGTACAAGAAGATGGAAGCTAGTTTTTGGACAGCGGAAGAAATAGATTTACACCAAGATTTAACTGACTGGGATAACAAGTTGAGTAAAGATGAAAAATACTTCATCAAGCATATTTTAGCATTTTTTGCGGCATCTGATGGGATTGTAAATGAAAATTTAGCAGAAAACTTTGTCAATGAAGTACAGTATTCAGAGGCTAAATTCTTCTATGGTTTTCAGATTATGATGGAGAATATCCATTCAGAAACCTATTCGTTATTGATTGACACCTATGTTAAGGATGAGGCGGAAAAAAATCAATTGTTCCAAGCCATTGATGTTTTTCCTGCAATTCAAAAGAAAGCTAAATGGGCAATGAAGTGGATAGAATCTGATTCTTTTGCAGAACGCTTAATCGCATTTGCAGCGGTTGAAGGTATTTTCTTCTCTGGAGCGTTTTGTTCTATTTATTGGTTAAAGAAAAGAGGCCTAATGCCTGGACTTACTTTTTCAAATGAATTGATTTCAAGAGACGAAGGAGTTCACTGTGATTTTGCAGTACACTTACACAACCACCACTTAGTAAATAAAGTCCCCAAAGAACGCATCCAAGAAATTATTCTTGATGCACTTAATATTGAAAGAGAATTTGTTACCGAATCACTTCCCGTTAGCCTTATTGGAATGAACGCAAAGTTGATGACTCAATACCTAGAGTTTGTTACTGATCGTTTGCTTCAAGAATTGGAATGTGAAAAACAATTTAACGTAACAAATCCATTTGATTTCATGGACATGATTTCACTTCAAGGAAAAACCAACTTCTTTGAAAAACGTGTTTCTGAATATCAAAAAGCGGGAGTACTTATTACAGACGATAAAGAAACGGATATTAGTTTCGACGCAGATTTCTAGAAAAGTATTCGTTATTTTTTGTTTGTAAAAAACAACAACCTATTCAAGGGTCTTTGATGACCTCCCTATATAAAATTAAATCGTTAGACAATCATGTTTGTAGTCAAAAGAGACGGCCATCGAGAGCCCATAATGTTCGATAAAATTACCGCAAGGGTAAAAAAACTGTGTTATGAATTGAATCCTTTAGTTGATCCAGTTCGTGTAGCAATGCGTGTAATCGAAGGACTTTATGACGGAGTTACCACTTCGGAACTAGATAACCTAGCTTCTGAAACTGCAGCTACGATGACAACCTCTCATCCTGATTACGCAAAACTAGCAGCACGTATTTCGGTTTCTAACTTACATAAGAACACTAAAAAATCTTTTTCCGAAACCATGAAGGATTTATACGAATACGTAAATCCAAGAAACGGAAAAAAAGCACCTTTGTTATCGGATGAGGTTTTTAAAGTGATTCAAGACAATGCAGAGAAATTAGATTCTGCTATCATCTATAATCGCGATTTTGGTTACGATTTCTTTGGTTTTAAAACACTAGAGCGCTCTTACCTTTTGAAATTAAATGGTGTAATTGCAGAACGCCCTCAGCACATGCTGATGCGGGTTTCTATTGGAATTCACATCGATGATTTGGATGCAGCAATTGAGACCTATGAAATGATGTCTAAGCGTTTCTTTACACATGCGACACCAACACTTTTCAATTCAGGAACTCCAAAACCTCAAATGTCCTCATGTTTCTTATTGGCCATGAAGGACGATAGTATTGATGGAATTTACGATACGCTAAAACAAACGGCCAAGATTTCGCAGTCTGCAGGTGGTATCGGATTGTCTATACACAACGTTCGCGCAACTGGATCTTATATTGCAGGAACAAACGGAACTTCGAATGGTATTGTACCGATGCTACGTGTTTTCAACGATACTGCACGTTACGTAGATCAAGGTGGAGGAAAACGTAAAGGTTCTTTCGCTATTTATATCGAACCATGGCATGCTGACATTTTCGACTTTTTAGATCTCAAGAAGAACACAGGAAAAGAAGAAATGCGTGCACGTGATTTATTCTTTGCTATGTGGACTCCCGATTTATTCATGAAACGTGTGGAGCAAGATAGCACTTGGACCTTAATGTGTCCAAACGAATGCCCAGACCTATTCAATTGCCACAGTGAAGAGTTTGACGCTCTTTACACTCAATATGAAGAGGCAGGAAAGGGAAGAAAAACAATTCGTGCAAGAGAGTTATGGGAAAAAATTCTAGAATCTCAAATTGAGACAGGAACTCCTTATATGCTTTATAAAGATGCGGCTAATCGTAAGTCGAATCAGAAAAACTTAGGAACCATTCGTTCTTCAAATCTTTGTACTGAGATTATGGAGTATACTGCTCCTGACGAAGTAGCGGTTTGTAACCTAGCTTCGATTGCTTTACCCATGTTTATTAAAGATGGTGCTTTTGATCACGATGAATTATTTCGTGTAACCAAACAAGTTACTGTTAATCTAAACCGTGTAATCGATCGTAACTATTACCCAGTAATTGAAGCAGAAAACTCAAATATGCGTCACCGACCAGTTGGACTTGGTGTTCAAGGTCTTGCCGATGCATTCATTCAATTGCGATTACCTTTTACTTCTGAGAAGGCAAAAGAATTGAATCAAGATATTTTTGAAACACTTTATTTTGCAGCTGTAACAGCTTCAATGGAAGAAGCTAAAAAGGAAGGACCTTACCAATCATATAAAGGTTCTCCAATGTCTAAAGGAGAGTTTCAGCACAATATGTGGGGCGTTAAAGATGAAGAACTCAGCGGACGTTGGGATTGGGCAGCTTTAAGAAAACAAGTGAAAAAGCACGGTGTACGTAACTCATTATTGGTTGCTCCTATGCCTACTGCTTCTACCTCTCAAATTTTAGGAAACAATGAATGCTTTGAGCCATACACCTCAAACATCTATACCCGTCGAGTATTATCAGGAGAATTCATTGTAGTAAACAAACACCTTTTAGAAGATTTAGTTGATTTAGGTCTTTGGACAGAAGATATGAAGCAAGAATTGATGCGTGCAAACGGATCTGTTCAGAGAATCGATGGTATCCCTGCAGAACTTAAAGAACTCTACAAGACAGTTTGGGAAATGAGTATGAAAGACATTATTGATATGTCGCGTCAACGTGGATATTTCATTGATCAATCACAATCGTTGAATCTCTTTATGGAAGGAGCTACAATGCCAAAATTAACATCAATGCATTTCTACGCTTGGAAGTCTGGACTCAAAACAGGAATGTATTATCTAAGAACCAAATCTGCTGTAGATGCGATTAAGTTTACAGTAACCAAGGAAACCAAAAAGGAAGTGAAACCAGCTCTAGCAACTGCTACAGTTGAAGAAACAATAGGATCAGTTAAAGCAGCGGCTAGTAAAGTTACTCCTGCAGCTGTACCTGTAGAACCTCTTACTCCTTCTGAATTGAAGACAATGCTGCAACAATCAAAAGAAAATGAAGGCGACGATTGCCTGATGTGCGGTTCATAAACAGTACTATTTTCGTACTATATAAACTCCGTTTTCGAACGGAGTTTTTTTTTGCTCAAACTTCAGCACCATAATTTAATTGGTTCAAAATTGTAATACCAAGTAACTCCAAAAAAGGAGTTTGATATGAAAACATATTATAAACAAAAAACTCCTTATCTAATCTAGATAAGGAGCTTTTTGATTCTAAAAACGTAAAAGGCTAAGATTCGATTTTACGAATATTTTCTAAAAAGGTTTCCATAACATTCAACTTGTGTAGGTATAAGTCTTTTGATTTCAAAAGTATGTTGAAGTAAAGAGTAGCATTTTTTGGACTCGTTTCTTCGTAACGAGTACGTTCTATCTGAGCATTAATTTTTTCATCAAGCTTACTTACGATATTCGAACGATTGTTCAAAACGTTTTCAAGTTTAGCAATCGAGTTGTTTTCAAAAGCCTCCATAGCATCTTGGAAAATAGAATTTGTAAGCTCATGAATTTCTTGTAAGTCGCGAACTTGACTTAGCTTTAGTTTTGAATGATCGTTGTTAACGTGCTTGTAACTTTTCTTTACGATATACTCCAAGTCGTCTGTTATATCTTGAATTAAACTCAAGATAACGATGTAGAAGTTACTCGCCGACAAACTCGATTCTTCTAGCTTTTTGATAAAATAAAAAATATTCTCTCTCAATTCATCAACATCGTCAGTTAATCGGTTGATGTTTTTCTTTCCTTTTTTGAGTAGTGATTTATCGTGTTTAGCAAGCCCCTCGGAAAGTACAGCATATACCTTATCAACACGCTTAAATACTTTTATAACGTTCTTTGTGCTTTCGTCCATAACGCCTTTGATCGAACTACTTTCAGATTTAATTAATCCATCTAGATCGATTAAGTCCGCATTTTCGCTTCTGTGCTTCAGGTAGTTTTTACCAATAATCAATAGGATTATAAAAAGTATAATTGCGATGGCTTGAGGCCCACCTAATTTAATTAACGTTACAATAATTCCAGACACAACAAAGGCAGTGAATGCAGTTAAAAACCAACCACCAATTACATTGAGTACCCCAGCAACGCGATAAACAGCACTATCTCTTTGCCATGCACGATCGGCAAGGGAAGTACCCATTGCAACCATAAAGGTTACATAAGTAGTAGACAAGGGAAGTTTGTAAGAAGTAGCAATAGAAATTAATATCGAGGCAACTACCAAATTTACACAAGCGCGAAGCATGTCAAAAGAAGGTGCATTTTTGTCGTTCTGATTTTTAAGAACAAGTTCGGTGTTCGCAAATTGAATATCGATGTTCTTTTTTAAAGTTGCTGGAAGAAGCGCATTAAAACCATTCCCAATTATTTGGAATGTTTTTACAATTACTTTAGAAAGAAAATTGGGTTGAAAACGCTCTTTAATAGAATTTTGATCCGAAAGGTCTAATTCAGTTTTCATTACTTTTTTTGCTTTGGTAGATAACCATAAAGTCAAAACCATAATACCGCCGGACAAAATCAAGAATAGAGTTGGTGTTGGCACTTTAGATGAAAGCACACCCATGCTAAAGTCAGAAGCTGCAGCTCCAGAAGCCGCCCAAGCCTCATAGGATTGATAAGCAGCAATCGGAACTCCAATGAAATTTACCAAATCATTTCCAGCAAAAGCTAAGGCCAAGGCAAAGGTTCCTGTTCCAATAATAACCTTGTAAATGTTTACTTTTAAAAATCGAATGACAGAAAACGACACACCAAACCAAACTAAAAAGTTTGCTAAGGCAACCTTAAAAACTTCTTGTTCTAATAAGTCTTTAATTTTCATACCCCCAAGGATATCGTATTTTACATTTGCAAAAGGTGTTCCTTTAATCCCTTTCATTAAAATAAAGTAAGTAATGGCAGAAAGTGCTATCCCTCCAAAAAGAGCACTAACCCACATTGCTTTTTTCTCAAACTCATAGGTTAAGAAAAGTCTAGAAAACCACTGGACTATTGCTCCAACAGTTAGAGCAACTACTACAGAGAGTAAAATTCCAGAAATAATCTGGATGGCTTTTGTTGTATTAATGTAGTTTACAATATCGCCAAAATCTCCAGTAGTTTCACTGATTTTAATAACTGACATAAAAACAGCAGCTCCTAACAAGGTAAAAACAATAGATACCGTTGTTGAGGTAGGCATACCAAGGGTGTTGAAAAAATCAAGTAGTAAAATGTCGGTTAACATTACCGCAGTGAATATCAAAATAATCTCATCGAAGTAAAACTCTCCAGGGTTAAAAATACCTTTTCGAGCAACTTCCATCAATCCACTTGAAAACAAAGCACCAGCTGCAACTCCAAGCGAAGCTAAAATCATAATGGTTTTAAAAGGAATGGCTTTCGACCCTACTGCAGAATTCAAGAAGTTTACCGCATCGTTACTAACTCCAACGATAAGATCTCCAACAGCTAGAATAGCTAAAACAGCAACGAGTATTAAATAAATATTATCCATAGTTTTTTGTTATTAGAAGTGAATGTCAAATTGAATACGGTACACAATTTTATTGTTTGAAGCGACTGTATTTTCATAGGTCGCATCCGTTTGAATTTTTAATTTATGTTTAGCAACGTATTTAGACAAGCCCAAAGTGTATTGTGTAATTTTGTTTTTCGAAGATACGATTTCATCAAAATTAATATGGGTATAACGCCCAGTTATTGCAACATTTGATGGGAGTACATATCCCATTTGAACGTTGGTAGCATTTCCAATGTTTACTACAGCACCCGTAAGGCTATTATCTGCATTTCGAGCAAGAGGAGCATCAGCATCTCGGTCGGCATATTCAGCCATAATAGAAAACCCTCGATATTTAAAGTGCGCATCAAAAAACAGAGTACTTACATCAGTCTGATAAAAACCATCTGCGGTTTCTAGATAAGAACCTTGGTTGCTTCTCGATTTAACAGCATTGTTATTCAGATCATATACTACTCCAACCAAAAGTTTAGGAGTTTGTTCGCGTTCCAAATCAGCTCCTCGGTAATCTCCTTTACTTTTAAAGTTTCCAAAAGGAAGTACTTCAACTCTTCCAGTATATTGGTGCCCGCCTAAGTTTCCAGCGGTTATGTTACGACCCTCTCCTTGTGAGATTGCAAAAATTTCTTTGACAATAAAGTTTTCAGATAATTTAAAATGGTGACGAAGTTGTACTCCTAAATCACGATCAATATTGAATTTACTATTCAATAATGAACGGTCAACCATGGCTAAATCGCCTGAAGAAATCACACGCTCTATGTTTCCAGGTAATTTCCCTTGACCAGCTTGTAATGTAAAATTCTTGTAAAAATTCCAACGCACGTAAGCATCAAGAATATAGCGTGGTGCATTACTTGTAAATTGATTTGCACCAGAAATATCACGGTTTGATAAACCCAATTCCAGTTTGTACGTTAATTTGGGACTGTAAGCAAAACCTTTGAACTTCAATCGAGCCCGTCTTACTAAGAAATTTGACTCCGGACTTCCAAAAGAATCATCAGATTCACTCCAAGTAGAAGAGGTTAAGTATTGCATTCTAGCACTTACATTCATTGAAAAAGTACTGTCTTTTGCTTGAATATTGAGCAATCCTTTTCCAAATTTAGAAGCGGTTACTTCTTGACCATAAAGCGACGAGGTCATTACAAACAAGGTTATCAGAATTAGTTTAATCGTACGCATAATTAGATTTATTTTTTGCAAATGTGAAAAATAAAGACAATTACTATGTTAACCCAATGTTACTATTTTTTAGAATTTAATGCGATAACCCAAACTAAAGGATCTACCTACTTTAAATAAAGAAAAAGGTCGCTGCTCTTCTCCGTAATAATCATAGAAACTTTCTCTGGTATCAGCTAGTATATTCTGTGCTTTAAAGGTAATGGTTTGATTTTGGTTTGCTCCAAGTTTTTTAGTGCATGTAAAAGTTAAATTATTAAAGGGATCTGTATAAACATCAGGAATATTTCCGACCCCAACAACTTCGAGTGTTTTTCCTTGAACATTATAGAACAAACCAGTTTCTAAGTTTTTCCTTATAATTGCATAAGTTAGTCCAGCATTGATTAAAAAAGGAGACTGCCCTTGAAGCTCTCTTGTTCTATCAATAACCCGATTCGGTTCTGTAGCGACTCTGCCGTTATATTCTGCATCAGTCATTTCTTGCTGAGAAAAGATAAAAGAAGTATTTACGTTTATCGCAAGCTTTGAATCGTCATTATTGATGAGGTTTTTACGATACTCTATTTCAACACCAGCAACAGTTGCTTCTGAATTGTTTCTTCCAATTAATTGATTTGGCGAGTTTAATCCCAAGGCTACAACTTCAATAGGATCTTCGAAGTTTTTGTAAAAAGCACTGATGGCATAAAATTGGTTTCCTTCTCCATAGTGTTCAAAACGGATATCAATATTGTTGATGTAAGTCGGCTTCAAATCCGGATTCCCAATGAAATAACGTTCGGTAATTGGATCGAATATTTGAGCTGAGGAGTTTTCTTTAAAACTAGGACGTGCAGTTGTTTTGGAATAAGAAAAACGCAAATTGGTTTGTTCGCTCAGCGATCGAATTATATTTATCGATGGGAAGAAATCGTTTACATCAATCAACTCTTCCTTATTGTAAAGAACCTGATCGATAGATTCTCCGGTATACTGAAGTGCGTAGTTTTCAAAACGAAATCCGAGCGTAGCTTTCCATGCTTCAGATAGTTTTAATTCCGCAGAAACAAATCCAGCGATCGTGCTACTTTGCGCGTCGTATTGATTTGTTCTTTGCAGACTTCCTAGAATATAAGAACCGCGGTTGGTGTCTGCAGTCCAAAGATTATCAGTGTCTAAAAGGCTGTTTGGATTTCCCAGCAATTCCTCGCTACGGCCTATAAAATCGATTGCATAATTCGATGTTCTAAAGCTTCTGTCTTTTGAAGAATAGGCAGCTCCTGTTTTTATTTTTCCCTTAATTCCGCTTTCTGGAAGTTGATAGGTGTATTGTATTGTACTTGCAAGTGCATCTTCTTTTAGGGTCCTCCAAAGACGTTGAGGCAGTTGAGTAGTAGAAGGAGAAATTGTAAAGAAACTTTTGCTAGCATTGGTTTCAAATACAGTTTTCTTAAAATCTTTATCAAAAACTTCAGCATACGAAGGAGCAATTTTCCATTCAATTATCGATTTCCCTTCATTCAAAATATGTTTGGAGCTGAAAGGAATAGAAACAATATTACGATCGGTATAGGTTACAATATTCGCTTCACCGATATATGGGTTTTCAAGGTAGTCTGCATATTCAGAAAAAATCGCATTTGATTCAGCACTTCTTAAATTCAATACGTTCAACTTGTATTTTGAATTTTTAGTTTTTAGAGAAACTCCAAAGAGAGCGCTAGCAAGTTTTTTAATGATTCCTAATTCCCCTCTTTGTGAAGTATTGTTTTCCAAACCCGAAGTTTCCTTTGCAATAGTTCCAGTTTGATAGTCTTTATAGTAATCCGTATCAGATCGAAATCCTAAAGCAGCGATAAAACCAATGGAGGTATCGTTTTTTAGATTGAATTGATTACTTGCAGTAGCACCAATACTAAAGTCAGTCCCGCTGCGATATCGGTTTACAGCCATTTGTTGTTCAAATGTACGAGTCACTTTATTCAAAACACCAGCGTATCCTATTGCATTTTGCTCCGGCAAAGGAATGTTCTGTGCAGCTCCAATCGGACGATCAAAGTAACCGTTATTGAACCCGAACATGTTAGTTCCCTCAGGGTTATTGCGAATGGCATTATTCACAAAATTCATGTCCGGATTATAGCTTCCAGAGATAGAAAAACTATATTCAGGGAGTGTTGAAAAATCTTTAAGTACAATGTTAACGATACCTCCACTAAAATCTGCTGGAAGATCTGCACTGGCCGATTTACTAATGATGATATTGTCTAAAATATTAGTAGGAAAAACATCAAGTTGAAGGGTGTTCTTGTCGGGATCTAACCCAGGAACTTCGAGACCACCTAGAAGTGTTTTAGAATAACGATCTCCGAGGCCTCGGACATATACAAACTTTCCGCCTTGAATAGATACACCAGGCACTCGCTTAATTGCTGCAGCTAAATTACTATCGCCCGTTTTTTTGATTGTCTGAGCAGAAAGTCCGTCAATAAGATTAATAGATTTTTTTTGAATTGCTAAAATGGCAACTTCAGAATTTTTACGTTGAGAGGTTGTCACTACTACTTCGTCAAGACTGTTAGATGAAGGATTTAAAATCACATCAATTAAAAATTCCTTATCTCCAGTAATATTGATTTCGGTGATTTGTTGGGTTTCATATCCGACATACGAAAGTTCTATCAGATACGTTCCGTCGACAACTTCGAACAGAAACTTACCGTCAAAGTCAGTTGTAATACCTTCTATAAAACTTTCGTTGGCTGCATTTTTTAAAATAACGTTTGCAAAAGGAAGTGGATCGTTAAATTCTCCATCGATTACGGTACCCGTAATAACAGACTGTGAAAAACTTAATGTTGTAATAAAAATAAAAAAACTTGTAAAAATATTTTTCATAGGGTAAAAAAATGTTGGCCTGAATAAATCAGGCTAACGGACTTTGTTATGTTTATTAATTATTCAAAGCACTCCAAAGAGTCCACGAGAAAACAGTTTCATCTGCACCTGTATCTGCAACCTGTTCTGAAACTACTTGTGCCCAATCTGCATAATCAGTCACAGCTGTGTTTGTGAATATTTCAGATAAAGTGGAAGTTGCCGATACGAAATAGAACTTATTAAAGTTCAAATTATTTAGACTTACTTTTGTTGCTCCACCGTTGTAGGTGTCTGAATCAATTCCTTTGATTGCAAGTCCATCAATATTATTATAAACGATGTTATTGGTAAAACCAGTTGCGTCGCTTTTCCAGTCACCGAGAAAATTTTTACCAGACTCGGGAGCTGTATTTGCATACACGGTTACGTTGTTTATTGTGAATGACCCGCCAATTGTTCCTGTACTATCTTCTGTACCGTCGATCTCGAAAGGATTATCTGAATTAGATCGCATCACAAGAACCGCATTAGTAAGTGTTCCTCGAAAACCTTCGTCCAAATCGATTGCATCATCTCTTTGGTTCAGGATAACGATATTCGTGATTTGGGCAGCACCTCCAAAAATTTCAATCCCATCATCATTACTTCCGATAACTTCGATATTATTTAAAGTAGTTCCAGAACCAATTCCACCCAAAGTCAAACCTTGAATTTCATCTCCTCCGGCTAATTGAGTTCCACTATGACGAATAGAAACATAAGAAAATGAACCCGATGAATCTGCATCATCATTTCCACCATAAGAAGTCCAAGCGTAGCCTTCTGCTATTCCTTCGATATCGTCAGAACCCCCATCTTCACCAACAATTGCATTCCCTAAAATGATGATACCACCCCATTTGCCTGTGTCGGTTGGCTTACGATTGGGACTAATTATACCATCACCGTAATCGATGCTGTCTTCGATATCAGTAAAAATTATAGGCGAATCTTCAGTACCAATTGCATTGATAGATGCTCCTGCTGCTATAACCAAAGCTGTTGCTTCAACACCTTGACCATTTTGAGCCTTGATTATTGTTCCTGCTTCAATAGTTAAAGATCCACCAGAACGAACAACCACTTTTCCGTTCAGGATCCAGATACGATCGTTTGTCCAAGCCTGTGCGTCATCTATATAGGTTATTCCACCAGTTCCAACGGTTTTGCTTGTAGGTGTTGTTGTTGGAACCGTGGTTGTTACCGTTACAGTTTCTGTAACAACAACCGTTTCAATAATGGTTTCTGGGTCAGAAGTACAAGAGGTAAGCATTTGTACAGACACAATTAAAGAAGTTAAAATGAATTTTGAAATTTGATTTTTCATTGTAGAATTTTATATTTTGATTACAGCACAAATCTATTATGACTCTTAGTGGGTTTTTTTAACTGAGAGTTAAATACTCTTCCCTTAATGTTAACCAATCATAAATATTTTGACCTTCACTTAACTCACACATAACAACGAATACTTTCCAAAAACTTCTTATTTTTACTCAAAATACATTTATGAATTGGGAGCAACTTTTATCCTTACAGCGATACGGTGATAAAACCAAAAGACTTAGAAAGGAGCAAGATGAAACGCGCCTAGGCTTTGAAGTAGATTACGACCGAATCGTATTTTCTGCTGCCTTTAGAAGCCTTCAGGATAAAACACAAGTCATTCCCTTTTCAAAAACAGACTTTGTTCACACCCGCCTTACGCATAGCCTTGAGGTTTCGGTAGTTGCCCGGAGCATTGGAAGATTAGCTGGGAAAGCAATTCTTGAAAAACACCCTCACTTATCCGAAATTCATGCATATCAATCCAATGATTTTGGAGCCATTGTCGCTGCGGCTGCTTTGGCGCACGATATCGGTAATCCGCCTTTTGGGCATAGTGGTGAAAAAGCGATTGGACATTTCTTTTCTGATGGAGCTGGAGCACATTATAAAGCAGAATTGAATGCTTTAGAATACGAAGACCTATGTAAATTCGAAGGAAACGCCAACGGCTTTAAAATTGTATCTCAATCTATGGAAGGAGCACCGGGGGGGCTACGACTTAGTGCAGCTACTCTTGGCGCCTACATGAAATATCCTAAAGCCTCTTTGCCTCATAAACCAACTCAACATGTTGCAGACAAGAAGTTTGGATTTTATCAAGCGCAAGCTATCGACTTTAATGCGCTTGCTCAAGACCTGGGATTAAGAAGTAAAGCTGGAGCCTATTACAGGCATCCATTGGCCTACTTAGTCGAAGCCGCAGATGATATTTGCTACACCATTATTGATTTTGAAGATGGAATTAACCTCGGATGGATTTCAGAATCATATGCTTTAGAATATCTAATCAATCTGGTAAAAGATTCAATTGATAAAAACACCTATGCTTCCCTAAAACACACGCCGCAGCGAATGAGTTATTTGAGAGCTCTCGCAATCAATAGCCTTATAAAAGACGCAGTGGCGATCTTTTTAAAGAATGAAGAAGCAATACTTTCGGGAAGTTTTCCACACGCCTTGTTGGATAAAAGTAAATATGCCGCTCAGATTGATGATATCATCTCGCTAAGTGTTGAAAAAGTATATCACTCTCCAGAAGTACTACAAAAAGAGATTGTAGGCTACAAGGTTATTACAACCCTGTTAGAAGCCTTTACCAAAGCTGCTGTTCATGAATTTAAGGGACAGGCAGATGCATATGATCAACTCATTTTACGTTTGGTTCCCAACGGCACCCCTTTTATGTCTAACACGCTTTACGACACGCTTCTCAATGCGACTTGTTATGTTGCGAGCCTTTCCGATGGAAAAGCAATGGAGCTATCAAAAAAAATGAAATAACGTTTACTTACACCCTATATATGTTACGCTGGATTATTCTCATCATCTTTTTCTCCTTGTTTGGAACCTACGCTTTTCAGGCTTTAAAAACCTTAACACAACAACGCAGTCTCCTGATTTTATACTGGATAGTAGTTGTATTTGTGTTTGCAAATTTTGCTTATCACAGTATTTACTTTGATCGTCACGAGGGTTTTAATCCTGGCATGAGTTTGGCTTTGGGCTTATTCCTTTCTTTATTCGTCTTTCAAACCCTAATTGTACTCTTCCTGTTTTTTGAAGATATTGTTCGAATTCCTCAAGCCTTGTACCGTTTTTTTACTCAAGGAGAAGGGGTTCAAAATTACTTCCCAGATCGCAGAAAATTTATTTCAAAACTAGCCCTTGGAATTGCAGCAGTTCCCCTAGCATCTCTTTTGTATGGAATGTACAAAGGAAAGTATAACTACAAGGTTTTACGCTACACCCTTGAATTCGAAAATCTCCCAAAAGCGTTTGATGGTTTTACATTAACCCAGATTTCGGACATTCACAGTGGAAGTTTTGACAACAGAGAAAAGGTGTCCTATGGGATGGATTTGATTAATGAACAACAATCGGATGTTATTCTTTTTACGGGCGATATGGTCAATAATAAAGCCACAGAAGTGTATCCTTGGATGGATTTGATGACTTCACTAAAAGCCCCGCAGGGGAAGTTTTCTGTTTTAGGAAATCATGATTATGGAGATTATGTGCAATGGGATACTGACGAGGCGAAAAAGAAAAATCTCTCAGATTTGATTGAAGCACAAGAAAAAATGGGCTTCAAGGTTTTATTAAACGATGCTCAATTCTTAGAAAAAGACGGCGAACGTATTGCATTGGTTGGTGTAGAAAACTGGGGTAAAGGAGGCTTTAAAAAGGCAGGTGACCTAAATCTAGCAGTTTCGAACGTCAATTCAGAAGATTTCAAAATTTTAATGTCCCATGACCCATCGCATTGGGAGGCACAGGTTATTGAACATCCTTTTCCTTTTGAACTCACGCTAAGCGGACACACTCATGGAATGCAATTTGGGATTGAAATTCCAGGTTGGTTTAAGTGGAGCCCAGTAAAATGGCGTTATAAGCAATGGGCCGGAGTTTATAATCAAGCCAAACAATACCTCAATGTAAACCGAGGGTTTGGTTTTTTAGCTTATCCTGGGAGGGTTGGAATTTGGCCCGAAATAACCGTAATTACCTTAAAATGCTCGCAGAAAGTGGTTTAATAAAAATATCTTAAATTGCATTGAATTTTAAAGACTATTGTCCGTGTCAAAATTTGGTGAATTAATAGACGATAATGCCCCGTTACTCCTTGTTTTTTTTCAAGAAGACGCTAATCCTTCCGAAGAGTTTCATCCCGCTTTACGAGATGTCGCTGCTGCTATCGGTGATCAAGGAAAAGTAATTAAAATTGAAACAAACAAAAACACGAAGCTAACTGAAGCACTCCGAGTAAAAGCCATTCCTACCCTTATGATTTATAAAGATGGAGAAATGGTTTGGAGACAAAGTGGTGAGCAAAACGCAAACACATTGATCAGCCTTATGAACGATTATGTAGGCTAATTTTCCTACTCTTCGCCAAACATGCTATCAAACATTGCTAAGGGTTCTATTGCTATAAAAATACGTTTTTCCATATTATCTCTATAGGCATCTGTTTCATGTAAACTCACATACAACATCAACCTTCTGTAGCCATTGACTTCGTCCATTATGATTTCTTCATAGGCAGTTTGATCTTCTGGATCCAAACCACTTAATTGCGATAAACGTTTTTCATAAACCGAAGCAATGCTCTCTATTAAAGAACGCCCAGCAATACTATCTCCGCCAATATATAGACCTGCTACAAAATCTTCTTGACTGGTAAAGTAATCATAAGATCCGTATAGGAATTCAAACGGAGCGGTATGATTCTGAAAGGCAACTATTTTAGATGCCATAAACGCTTCATCGTTATTATCAATAATAACTTCAGTCAAGGCGCGGTATCGTTCCACTTCAGTTAGTATTTCTTCTCCGAGATCGTATTGAAGATTTAAAGATAGGCTTTCAAAATATTCCAATTGGTCGCGATATTTTTCTGCAATTTGATCGAAAAGTTTGCGCGCATCTTCTGTTGCTCCTACACGATAATATCCCTCGATGAAGGGAGTCAAAAGACTGTAATAACCGAAATAGTCTACCGGCATTTTTTCCAAATTCAAGTCAATGATTTCTTTCGCTTTTTCAAGCTTTCCTTCATCAATCAATACTTCAGCCAAACGCGCCATATTGCTTCTATAAGAAATACTATTTTTTCGAGTTTCTGGATCGTGGTAAATCTCTGGACTATCTGAATTTCCCCATTCCCATTTTTTTACAATTTCGTACATCAAGTCCCCATCCAAACGCCCCATCAAATAGGGATTATTTTTGTTTTTAGGAGTTTTTATTGGAACCAGTTTGTAAACCAAACCTTCTAGTTGCAGATAATTTTTCATCCAAAGATATTCGGAATCATCGTAGCTACCCCCCGTAAAATAGAGTGGTCTTTTCCAGTCGTTGTTTGCCAAAATATCCAACATAATCAACTGGTTTTTGTACAACCCTCCCTTTGGTAAGTCAATATCAATGTAAGGTACAATCAAGTCGCGATCTTTTTCTTTGACTAAGCCACTCTGAATTACATTTTCTACATTGACATTTACACGGATTTTATTTGTTGGGTAAAACACCATCTCTTGAGTCCCCTTTGGATACAGTTCAGGATCTCCACCAGATTTCTGAATGACCCTTTTGTATTTGTTTCGCGGATCGTCGCTGGATACCCAATTCATAAAATCTTTGATATCCCAACGAACACTGTCAATGATCGATTCGTGTTTGGTATAATCCCGAACCCCATAGGCATATTGTGCATGCTCTAACTGAATATCAATTGCTTCACTAGTGTAGGTTTTGCGTTTCATTTGATCGATATACCAATCCGTAGCAATGAGACTGGTATTGATGGGTCGAACATCTTGACGATACTCTTCAATATCTTGGGCGTACCAAAGTGCAAAGGTATCGTTGTCCCCAATAGTAAAAATAATAGCGCCTACATCTTTTTGAATAGAAGCCAAATAAGACTTAGAAATTGATTGTGCGGTATAACGACCAGAACGATCGTGATCATCCCAGTTTTGGACACCCATCAATACGGGTACAGCAAGAAAACAAGCAAGAACAGAAACCGGAACTACCAATTTATTGGACCAAGTGTTCCGTAGGTTTTGAATCAAGGCAAAAGCACCCATTCCAATCCAAATAGCATATACATAAAAAGAACCAACCAAGGCATAGTCGCGCTCTCTAGGTTCGAAGGGTCGTTCGTTGAGGTATACTTTTAATGCAAGTCCAGTGAAAAGGAAAAACAACATCAGTACCCAGAACTTCATTTTATCTTGTCCATATAAAAAGAACACGCCAATGAGTCCTAGAATAAAAGGAAGAAAGAAATAGGTGTTTCGAGCTTTGTTGTTTAAAGAATCGGCACTTAGTTCATTCTGGTTTCCTAATCGTATCGAATCAATAAAAGGAATACCGCTGATCCAGTTTCCATTCAGACTGTTATACCGCCCCTGAATATCGTTTTGTCTTCCAGTAAAATTCCACATAAAATAGCGCACGTACATATATCCAATTTGATATTGAAATAAATACGTCATATTGCTTATAAACGAAGGTTTCTCGATGTTGAGGTAAGGCGACATCTTCTTGTAAAAGTCATGATAATTTTCTCCCGAAACACTTCCTTCGGAAGCATCTTGTCTAAAAGACTGAACTTCCCGCATCAGTTGTTTACTCCCTCGGTATTCTGGTTTAACAGAAAACTCTAAAGGCGCGGTAAAATTCATATAGTTCGCTGCATGTTCTGAACTGTGCAGCCTTGGTAGAATTCCTTTGTGGTTGGAATTGGCGTTTATTCGTGAGCCTTCCCAGTTATTAACGATTAGGTAGCGTCCTGTTTTTTCATCCCGTTCATATTTGGGCTTATCATCGATATAAGGCTCTTGGTCGTCCTGCCCTGCATACATGTCAGAAAACATTGGGCCGTAGAACAATTTAGTTTCTGGATATTGTTCCAAGTTGTAGTATGCCAACAACTGTCGGGCATCTGAAGGCGAGTTTTCATTGATAACCGTATTGGCATTGGCACGTATAGGAAGCATGATCCAAGAAGAGAACCCGAGAAAAACAAAAAGAATACAGAGTATGCCAGTGTTTAGATTTACATAGTTTTTTTTGCGCGTAAAGCGCAAACTGTATATGAAAAATCCAATGAGTAAAAGAGCAGTAAAGATCGTTCCACTGTTGAATGAGAAACCTAAGTTGTTTACAAAATACACTTCCATTTTACCAAACAACGCCAGTGTTAGGGGAAGTAATAATTTAAAGATAAAAAGTAAAACCGTAACTGATAGTACATTGGCTATAATAAACCCTTTGAAGGTTACTGTTTTGTAATTTTTAAAATAATACAGCATTCCCATTGCAGGAATTGTCAACAGACCCATGAAATGAACTCCAAAAGAAAGACCAATAACAAAAGCAATTAGCAACAACCAACGATCACCTCTGGGGGTATTCATTTCTTGCTCCCAACGCAGACTCAGCCAAAATAAGAGCGAAAGAATGCAAGTCGCCATAGCATATACCTCAGCTTCAACAGCGTTGAACCAAAAACTATCAGAAAAACAAAAGGCAAGTGCGCCTATAACAGCACTTCCAAAAAAAGCTAAAGCATCATTAGTAGTTTCTAGAGTATTAAAAGCGGGTAATTTTTTAAGCAGAAGGGTTAAAGTCCAAAACAAGAACAGTATTGTGAAGGCACTTGAAAAAACAGACATTAAGTTTACGAGCAAAGCTATTTGTTCCGGACCACTTGCAAACAAGGAAAAAAAGGCACCCATCATTTGATAAAATGGAGCTCCAGGAGGATGGCCAACTTGGAGTTTTGCAGAGGTTGCAATATATTCGCTTGCATCCCAAAAGCTAGCAGTAGGTTCTACTGTGAGTCCAAAAGTGACAAGAGCAATAGTAAAAACACTCCATCCAAGTGTACGATTCCAGAATTCGAATTGTGTAGCGTTCATAGGTCAGTTTTTCTGAAAACGAATGTAAGAATATTTGAAGAAACAACCTCGTATTTAACAGAATGCAAACTTTTATATACTAAGATTTAATTATTTTATATAAATGACTTGTAGGAGCAAATATTTCCATTAAATTTGCACCTCCAATGGTCTATGGTGTAACTGGCAACACGTCTGGTTTTGGTCCAGAAGAGTCTAGGTTCGAGCCCTAGTAGACCAACAAAGCCCTCACAAACGTGAGGGCTTTTTTGTTTTTTACAGGATTCTGTTCCACTTAAAATGCTCTTTTTAGAATATTTGGTGCTGATTTCAAATGCTTTAAGCCTTTTTTTGAAGATTATTGTATTCAAATTGGAGATTTCAAGTACATTCTTAAACCTGCAATTAATTCTACATTCCGTACTAAATCTGTTAGCTTAATTTTGTATTTTCACCCAAATTTAATTCACAGCACTATGGCATTTGACATTGAGATGATTAAACAAGTATACGCTCGACTAGATAAAAGCGTATCCAATGCACGTCAACTAACAGGAAAACCCTTAACAGCTTCAGAGAAAATATTATATTCCCATTTATGGGGAGGCAAAACAGACCGTCCTTACGAAAGAGGAAATGATTATGTAGACTTTGCTCCCGATCGTATTGCTTGTCAAGATGCAACAGCCCAAATGGCTTTGTTGCAGTTTATGCAAGCTGGAAAAACAAAAGTAGCAGTCCCAACGACTGTGCACTGTGATCACTTAATTCAAGCTAAATCTGGGGCTACTGTCGATTTGAAATCAGCAAACAGTACTTCTGCAGAAGTGTTTGATTTCTTAGAGTCTGTTTCCAATAAATACGGAATTGGTTTTTGGAAACCGGGCGCAGGAATCATTCACCAAGTAGTTTTAGAAAATTATGCATTCCCTGGCGGAATGATGATTGGAACGGATTCACATACTGTAAACGCAGGTGGGTTAGGAATGCTTGCTATTGGTGTTGGTGGAGCAGATGCAGTAGATGTTATGGCAGATATGCCTTGGGAATTGAAATTCCCAAAACTAATTGGTGTAAAATTAACAGGTAAACTTAACGGTTGGACTGCACCTAAAGATGTTATCTTAAAGGTAGCTGGGATTCTTACTGTAAAAGGTGGAACCGGAGCAATTATAGAATATTTTGGCGATGGAGCCGAATCCATGTCTTGTACTGGAAAAGGAACCATCTGTAATATGGGAGCAGAAGTTGGTGCAACCACTTCTACTTTTGGTTATGACGAATCTATGGAACGTTATTTACGTTCTACTGACCGTGATGATGTTGCCGATGCAGCTAATGCTGTTCGTGAACATTTAACAGCAGATCCTGAAGTATACGCAAATCCTGAGCTTTATTTTGACCAAGTAATAGAATTGGATTTAAATACCCTTCGCCCGCACATCAACGGACCTTTTACTCCAGACTTAGCTACTCCGGTATCTGAAATGAGTAATATTGCTAAAGCAAACGAATGGCCTTTACAAGTAGAGTGGGGCTTGATCGGTTCTTGTACAAACTCTTCTTATGAAGATTTAGCGCGAGCGGCCTCAATTGCGAAACAAGCAGTTGATAAAAAATTAGTTACAAAAGCAGAATTCGGAATCAATCCAGGTTCTGAGCAAGTGCGCTATACAGCAGAACGGGACGGATTATTAGTTCCTTTCAATGAGTTGAACGCAAAAATATTTACAAATGCTTGTGGACCATGTATCGGTCAATGGGCTCGTGAAGGGGCAGACAAGGAAGAGAAAAACTCGATCATTCATTCGTTCAATCGAAACTTTTCTAAACGTGCTGATGGGAATCCAAACACCCATGCCTTTGTAGCTTCTCCAGAAATGGTTGCTGCAGTTGCAATTTCTGGACGCTTGGACTTCGATCCAGTCAACGATACACTCATCAATCAAGATGGAGAAGAAGTTAAATTGGATCCACCAACAGGTATGGAATTACCTCCATTAGGGTTTGACGTAAAAGAAAATGGTTACTTAGCTCCACAAGAAGATGGTTCTACTGTAAATGTAGCCGTTAATGAATCTTCAGAGCGTTTGCAGTTACTTACTCCGTTTACTCCTTGGGACAGTCAAAACCTTATGGGTGCTAAATTATTAATTAAAGCACTTGGAAAATGTACTACGGATCACATTTCAATGGCAGGACCATGGTTGCGTTTCCGTGGCCATTTAGATAATATTTCGAATAACTGTTTAATTGGAGCGGTTAACGCCTTCAACGAAAAGACCAATTTTGTTAAGAATCAATTGACTGGCGAGTATGGTGGTGTTCCTGACGTTCAACGTCAATACAAAGCTGCTGATCTAGAAACTGTTGTTGTTGGAGATCACAACTACGGCGAAGGTTCTTCTAGAGAACACGCCGCTATGGAGCCTCGCTTCTTAGGAGTTAAAGTTGTTTTGGTTAAATCGTTTGCACGGATTCATGAAACAAACTTGAAGAAACAAGGGATGTTAGGAATTACGTTCAATACGGAATCAGAATACAACTTGATTCAAGAAGACGACACCTTTAATTTTATAGATTTAAAAGACTTTGCTCCAGGAAAACAGATCACTGTCGAGGTGGTTCATGCTGACGGATCTAAAGATATTATCTTAGCAAACCACACGTATAACGAACAGCAAATTGAGTGGTTCAAAGAAGGTTCTGCCTTAAACCTAATCAAGAAGCAAAACGTTGCTTAATATTTTTAAAGCTTATTTTAAAAGGCCCGTTTATCGGGTCTTTTTTTATGGAATAAATTGGATTATTATAAACATAACAGTAGCCCTTTCATTTAAGTCTACCCTATTGTTTGGTTGATTTTAAGTGAAATCAAATCGTGCTGGTGAATTGTTGGTTGATGCGAAAAAATGACTATTCTTCTTTCTTTTTAGGGTTTTTCCCTACCATCCGTTCAAAACGATCCGGAATATAGTTTTTATTTACATCTTCTTCATTACCCATGGTAGTACTGATAACTCCGTAAACAATTACTCCAATAATAAGTACAGCTATAGCGACGACAACAATAATAATCTCATTCATAATAAAATAGTTTTCAGTAAGTTACAACTAAAAATTAAGAATAAATCATTATTTGACTCAGAAATTATCAAATCACTTCATAAAGGCACTCTTTTTTAAAAAATCACCACCCCTTTTTCTATCCAACGAACAAAGCTTTTATCGTACCCATGAATGCTATCGGTAATACCTCGATTATTCTCAACAGGATACCCTTTATTGACCCAATCAAAAATACCACCATATAGGTTAAAGACCTTTTTGAAGTTTAAATGGAGTAGTTTTTTTACAAGTTTTTCACTTCGATAACCAACACTACAGTATACTACTACTGTTTGTTCTTTATTCTGTTTTAAAAATTTTAAATCCCAGTTTTTTTCTCCCACCCAAATAGCGTTTTCAATATGGCTGACGTCATATTCTGCTTTGGTACGAGTATCCAAAAGAATGATGTTAGGTTTGGTTTGGAGTTCTTCAACACTTAGAACTGGAACACGCCCTGATATTAGAGCATCAACCATAGTGTTAAAGGATGATTCTTGTGCTGTAGTTGTGAATGCACAAAGTAATAGCGTGCTTAAAAAAAAGACTTTTAGTTTCAGTAGGTTCATTTTACATCTTTATTTTTTCAATCTCATCAATTTGTTTTTTGTGATGCTGCACATGATAGATTGTAAAGTATAGAATTTCTCGGAAGGTTAATCTTCCCATCAATGGATGAGGAATTACATAAAGATCTAAATCACCTTCGCTCCATTTACTCACCAATTTCATCAATCGATTAATGAGTTTGTTGAATTGTATTGTTTGCTGTTGTTTTACCTCACTACCAATTGGCTTGGGGGTAAATCGTTTTGGAGCTACTGCGGCTCTTCCATCCAATGCCTTTAGGTATCGTGTTACTAATTCCTCATAAGAACGAGAAGGACGATTGGTTAATCCAAACTGATAGCGCAATAAAAACCTAGGGAGTCTCATTGCAAGGACTATTGGTTTTAATGAGAGTATGATATGCTGTTGTAATTGCCCAGCAGACCATTTGCCAGCTGAATTATCTTCAAATACTTCGGGAGCGAGTTGATCAATTAAAGCATCGAATTCTTGATGGTGCTTGTTAAGCTCTCGGTTTATTTCTGATTTACTCCAACCCATTGCCTCTTGATTTATTAAATTCGATTTATAGCAAAACGTATTCTACTATAATTTGTCCCATATTCCAAGAAGGAATAAAATAGGTAAATTTTGTTCCTTCCAGACACTCCTTAAAAATCCGATCTTGCAGTACGGTCGAATTCCCAGTAATTATAGTCAACGAAAAGTTGTTGTGTACAGCACATTCTTTTATCGACTTATGAACCAATTCAAGTGCTTCTTTATGCCGAATCCCGTGAAGATCGATGCTGTGTATTTTGTCTTTGTTTGTTCTCATCCAACCGTAAAGATATAAAACAAAAACTCCCCAACACCAGTAAGGATTGAGGAGCAATTAATCAAAATTATTAACTAATACATGAAAACTATACAGTAAAAGTATCTTGTTAGAGACGAAACTCTTGTTAAGGGCTTGGTAATGTTTTCTAAAGAATCTGTTAAAATTCGTAGTACGAATCCAATAAAAAACTTAAAAAGCTGTTGAAATCGCCTTACTCAAAACCCTGAATCCCTTGAACAGTAGTGTATTTCATGGTAAAACGTTTGTCTGGGTAGATAATTTTATAAGCCGTTTGCACTGCAAGTGTAGCTTCATGAAAACCACATAAAATGAGTTTTAACTTTCCCGGATAGGTGTTTACATCACCAATTGCAAAAACCCCTGGGATGTTTGTTTGGTAATCTAGTGTATTATCTACAACAATTGCATTCTTTTCAATTTCCAGTCCCCAATCCCCAATCGGGCCTAATTTTGGAGATAAACCAAAGAGCGGTAACCAATAATCAACATCAACTTTAATGTTTTTTTGGTCTTTTTGTTTCAATTCTATTTGTTCCAGTTTTTCTGATCCATGGAGGTCAATGACTTCAGCATGTGTATACAAGTCTATTTTTCCTTGAGCTTGTAAAGCATATACTTTTTCAACAGAATCTTTATGCCCTCTGAACATATCCGTTCTGTGAACCAATCCGACAGGAATGTCATGGTTTTCAGCAAAATAAATAGCCCAGTCTAGAGCGGAATCTCCACCTCCGGAGATGAATAGTTTTTTACCTAAAAAAGCTTCTGGTTCTCGAACCATATATTCAACGCCCTTTTTTTCAAATTGAGGAAGTGTTTCAATTTTTGGCTTTCTGGGCTCAAAACTCCCCAAACCTCCAGCGATCATTACTGTTGGCGCTTGATGTTGTGTACCTTCACTCGTGGTGACAATAAAACTACCGTCTTCTTGTTTCTCTATGGTTTCTGCACGTTCTCCAAGCGTAAACCCGGGATTGAAAGGTTCTGCCTGTTTCAGCAAATTATCAACTAGTTCCCCAGCTAAAATAGAAGGAAAGCCCGGAATATCGTAGATTGGTTTCTTAGGATAAATTTCGGATAATTGCCCTCCAGCTTGCGGAATAGCATCGATTAGGTGGCACTTTAATTTCATGAGACCAGCCTCAAATACGGTAAAGAGGCCTACGGGACCAGCTCCAATGATGATTATATCAGTTTGTATCATTTCTTTCTAAAATAGATTTAGTCATTTTATTCATTTCATTTACTTTAAATTCAAAATCTCCATCTAAAGTTTTTCTATAGTTCTGCAAGGTGTCGAGTAAATCATTGATTTCCTCGGGCAACAATTCTTCTAAAAATTGTCGAATTCTTTTGGCTAAGGTTGGCGACTTTCCATTGGTTGAAATACCAATTTTTAAATTCCCTTTGGTCACAATTCCACCCATATAGAAGTCACAAAGGTCGGGAGTATCGGCTACATTAACTAATATTCTCTTTTTTTTACAAAAATAATGTATTTTTCGATTGACTACTGGGTCATCTGTAGTTGCAATTACAATATGCTTTCCTCTTAAAAAGAAAGAATTGAAGGTTCGATGAATCAGCTTGATATTAGGTTTGTTTGTCACAAAATCAAGTGTAGCCTCTCGATAGTAAGGAGCAACCATTGTAATTTCTGCATTTGGGCTAGACTTGATTAAAAACTCTAATTTTTCAAGAGCAACATTTCCTCCGCCGACAATCAGAAACCGTAATTGTTCTGTTTTTAAAAATATAGGATAGAGTTCATTCATTGGTAACATAATGCACTTTTCAAGTTTTTATACTGGGTTACTTGATCGAGGACTGCAGAACCAAAAATAATATTCGCAGGATTTGAAATCGAATGCGTTTGCACTTCTTGTTCTATTGTCTCTAAAGTCCCCAACACGACCTTTTCAGCTTTAGTAGTTCCGTTTTGGATTATTGCCACAGGATAATTTTTGGGCTTGTATTTTTTAAATTCAGTGATAATTTCTTTCAAAAATCGCATCCCCATTAAGACAACTACGGTCGCACTCGATTGAGCTGCAATAGGAATGTCAGACGAGATTTGCCCATCATAAGTATGCCCAGTGGTAACCCATAAACTTTCTGAAACCGATCGTTTTGTCAATGGTATTTGATGTTGAGCAGCTATCCCTGTGAAAGAAGATATTCCAGGAATAATAGACGTTTCAATATCGAATAATGAGGCATAAGAAAGTTCTTCACAAGCTCGACCAAAGATCAAAGGATCGCCACCTTTGAGACGAACAACTTTTTTGCTTTGTGCAGCATAATGCACTAGTAAATGGTTAATTTCTTCTTGTGTTTTTTTAGCAAAACCTCTTCGTTTCCCCACAAATATTTTCTGGGCAATAACATTGTGATCTAAAAGTAAGGGATTGATCAAGGCATCGTACAGAATTACTTCTGCATTCTGAATAGCTTTGAGCCCTTTTAATGTGATTAATTCGGGATCCCCTGGACCTGCTCCAACGAGGCAAATACTCCCCTTATTCAACTGTTCCATTTCTTGAGTTTTTGATCCATTGAATTGTTTTTTTGGTGTCTTCTAAAAACGTATTTGCGAAACTTTCATCCGATGGGTTGTTTCTAAATGCTTCTATGCCTTCTGAAAAGGAAGAGGATTGGTCTGTTTTGAAGGCAGGAAAACATGCATCAAAACGTTCTATAATAGAAGCATGACTATTGGTTTTGGCTTCGACCGAAGTTAATAAAGCCTTTGCTGCTCTAATACGCCCGTTGTATGCATGGTAAGTAGCATCTCCAAATCGCTTTTCTACTAAAGCTTCTGTAGCCCATTGAAAAGATTCTTCTGCTTCAAAAATCAAAGTTTGAATCAAGTCAATGGTAACTCCTGCACACTCACCAATTCCGATAGCTTTTTCATACTTTTCCTTTGCCCCAAAATCGATAAAATCTTCGGCTGCTAGATGTTCAACAGCACTGTAATGCTTTAAATTTTGATAAAAATAATTCTTGGTTTGTCGGTCATAATAGGCAAAGAAATCCTCTTCTTTTGCTCGATTGAATTCAAAATCTGTCAAGATCCATCGCAATACATCGGGTGTTCTTTTTGCCGGAACCTTGAGGAGTTTGTCAGCAAACCGACCTGTTCCATCTCCAAGAACTCCACCTCCCAAAAGAATTTGTGTTGCAGGAGCAATCAATCCATTTGATTTTAGAGTCATCCCTTGAAAACCAATATGGGCTAGGGTATGCTGCCCACAAGCATTCATGCAACCACTTATTTTTATTTGGATATCGTGGGTGTTGATTAGGGAATAAAATTCGGTCTCGATCAGCTTCTGCAATTCATCTGCTAAGCCCATACTACTCGCTATTCCAAGGTTACATGTATCCGTTCCTGGACAAGTAACAATGTCGTTTATTTTATGAAATCCAATACGGTGTAAGTCTAGTTTTTCAAGGGCACGATATAGAGCGAGAAGATGTTCTTCCTTTACATCGCGGAGTAAGATGCTCTGACCTACTGAAAAACGATTGTCATCTCGAGTAAACTGTTCGATTAAGTCGGCTAATTTACGCGCTTTGTCTGAAGCTATATCTCCTGTTTTTATCGGTAACCCAACAGCAACATAACCCATTTGTTTTTGAGTATAAGTGTTGGCTTTTTTCCATGCCTCAAAAGCAGGAGTAGAATCTAATAAAGTTTCTCCAACAAATTTAGCCTCCTTTAAGGTGCGTTTTTTAGGTTCAATAGCATATTCTTGGTGGTTCACAACCTTCAATTCTTGTTCCACTAAAACCCTAAAGGCATCAAGACCAATTTCTTTAATTAAAAACTTGAGCCGTGCCTTATTCCTTTTATTACGTTCTCCATGGCGATCAAAGACACGAATTACCGCTTCACTATATGGAATGATTTTGTTAGCTGCCAGAAAGCTAAAAACTTCCTGTGCATCTATAGGTTGAGACCCGATTCCACCGCCTAAAAGGACACGAAAACCACGTACTCCATTCTCAATCCTAGGAATAAAACCTAAGTCATGTATAAATGTTAATGCATCGTCGACCGAGGAACTTGAAAAAGCTACTTTGAATTTTCGACCCATTTCTTGACAAATAGGATTGCGTAGGAAGTATTCAAAAAAAGCTTGAGCGTAGGGAGTAACATCAAAGGCTTCGTTCGGATCAACACCTGCCATGACTGAGGCAGTAACGTTACGAACAGTGTTTCCACATGCTTCTCTTAAGGTAATTTCATCTTTTTCTAACGTAGCCCACAACTCAGGAGTTCGATCCAATAAAACATAATGTATTTGAATGTCCTGGCGTGTGGTTATGTGTAAATTACTACTGGCGTACTCATCCGAAACATCAGCAATTCGACGCAACTGTTTTGCAGTAAATTTTCCCATAGGTAGCTTGATACGAATCATTTGAACGCCCTGTTGACGTTGCCCATATACCCCTCGAGCTAAGCGTAAACTGCGAAATTTTTCTTCGTCAATTTGATTGTTTTTAAATTCAAAAATCTTCTTTTCTAAATCAAGAATATCTTTTGCTACAATTTGGTTTTCTAATTCTGTTCTAAAACTTTCCATTCTTATTCTATGAAACCGATTCCGGCTGTATTATTCGTTTGTATGTCGATGATTATAAAACTTCCTAGGTTTTTATTTGTTAGATAGGGAATACTTTGAATTGGGTGCGCCAACTGAAAAGAAGCAATGCCGATGTCATTCAATCCAAGCGAAGCTGTGTTTTCAGAGCCACCTCCTGATATGTCGATCCGTTCATTAACTTCGGTTACTTTGGCAAGCGATTTTTTAGATCCAAACTGCAATAAATATTTATTTTCAACCTGCAACGCTATTCCTTGCATCCAACAAACTTTAGCATTTATTGTTTTTGTAGTTTCCAAAGATTGAATAGGGCTGTAGAGAGAATCCCCTCTGGAGACATTAACTTCATCTTCGAGTAAAAGAGTTGCATTTTCACCTTGTTTAACGTATTCTTTAGTAATCCCATACCGCTCAATGGATTTAATTCTAGTTTTGGTTCCAGAAGGAAAAATTTCAATAGTATCTCCGATTGAAAAGGATCCGCTTTTGACCTTTCCAGCAAAACCTCGATAATCGTGATAGGCATCTAACTTAGGCCGAATAACAGTTTGTACTTGAAGAACATTCTCTTTTGACACTGGTTCATTGGCTGAAATATTTTCAATTACATCGAAAAGTGTTTTACCACTATACCATGGCATTTGCGTGCTTTTCAGAAGAAGATTATCTCCTTTAAGTGCGGAAAGAGGAATGTGGAAAACCGTTAGATCTTTTTTGTTTTGACTCTTAATGAGTTCTGCTATGTCTTCTTTAATTTGGTCAAATACCTTTTGATCGTAACCGACTAAGTCCATCTTGTTCACAGCAAAAATTATTTTCTTAATTCCCAATAATTGCGTGATATAGAAGTGTCGTTTTGTTTGCTCAATAACACCTTTTCTAGCATCTAATAGTAGAAGCGTTGTATCCGAATTAGAAGTTCCGGTTACCATGTTTCTTGTATATTCAATATGCCCAGGGGAGTCGGCAATGATGAAACGTCTTTTTTTAGTTTTAAAATAAAGATGAGAAACATCAATGGTAATTCCTTGTTCTCTTTCTGTAAGTAGACCATCTGTTGCCAAAGAAAAATCTAAATGATCCAAACCATTGGAGGCACTCTTTTCTTCTATGTGTTCCAGCTGGTCTTCTTTCAAAGAACCTGTTTCATAGAGTAACCTTCCGATTAAGGTACTCTTTCCGTCATCAACACTACCAGCCGTTGCTATTCGTAATAAATCCATAGATATTGGTTTAAAAGTATCCTGTTTTTTTTCGTTCTTCCATGGCTCCTTCTGAGCGTTTATCGTCCATTCGCGCACCTCTTTCTGAATAGGTAGAGGTTCTAATTTCTTCAATAATAACATCAAGTTCCTCAGCCTCTGACAAGACTGCTGCGGTACAACTCATGTCGCCAACGGTTCTAAATCGAACCGATTGAATTTCGATTTGATTTGGATCAATTTGATGAAATTCTGTTACGGGCATGAATTGACCTTCTCGTTTAAAAACTGCTCTTTCATGCGCATAATATATTGTTGGAATTTCTAGTTTTTCTTGACGAATATATTCCCATACATCAAGCTCGGTCCAGTTGCTTATGGGAAATGCTCGTATGTTTTCTCCAGAATGAATAGCACCATTCAAATGATCGAATAATTCTGGACGTTGTAACTTTTCATTCCATTGCCCAAAATCATCTCGAACAGAAAACACACGTTCTTTGGCTCTTGCTTTTTCTTCATCTCTTCGAGCACCACCCATACACGCATCAAGTTTTAAGTTACTTATGGTCTCGAGTAAGGTTGTGGTTTGTAAACTATTTCGGCTTGCAAATTGACCTTTTTCTTCCGCTACTTTTCCTTGATCAATACTGTCTTGAACTAGGCCAACATGAAGCTTAACGTTATATTGCTCTATAAGTTTGTCTCGAAGTGTTAGGGTTTCTGGGAAATTATGCCCTGTGTCGATATGAACTAAAGGGAATGGAATTCGAGCGGGTAAGAATGCTTTATGGCAGAGGTGCAACAGTACAATCGAATCTTTCCCTCCAGAGAAAAGCAAGGCAGGTTTATCGAATTGACCAACTACCTCACGGATGATGTAAATAGCTTCTTCTTCTAGTTGTTTGAGTATATTCATTGGTTACGATTTAGCGATTTGAGTTTGATGTAGACCGCATTCTTTTTTGGAATTTTCCCACCACCATCTTCCAGAACGAATGTCTTCTCCTTTTTTGATCGCTCGGGTACAGGGAGCACAGCCTATGCTTGCAAAGCCTTTGGCGTGTAGGCTGTTTTGAGGAACTTTGTTTTTATTTAAATAAGTAATGACCTCTTCCAAACTCCAATGAATCAAAGGATTAAATTTGATCAGACCAAAAGAAGAATCGAATTCAAATACCTGATGCCGCTCTCTATAATAACTTTGAGATTCTCGCAAGCCCGTAATCCAAACGTCTACACCTTGGAGGGCTCTCTGTAGTGGATCTACTTTTCTTATTCCACAACATTCTTTTCTGTTTGCTACACTGTCGTAGAAACTCGACGGCCCTTTTGCTTCCAATAATGCCTCTACTTTTTTAGCGTTTGGAAAGAAGGCGGTGATGGGTTTCTTATATTGTCTAAGTGTTTTGTGATAGACTTCATAAGTTTCTTCGAACAGCCTTCCTGTATCAAGAGTAAAAACTGAAACGGGCAGGTTGTTTTTAAATATAAAATCCGTGATAACTTGATCTTCTTGTCCGAATGAAGTTGAAAAGGCAAGTTTGCCTAGCCTCAATTCAATAAGGGTTTCAAAAGCTTCAGCAAGTGTTTTGTGAGCTGCTTTTTTATTTAGCTTTTCAAGGTATTCTTTTTCCATAGCCTTACTTTTTGCCCCATTTTATTTTATTCCATAATCGCTCATGTAAAAAATACAGTCCCATTTTAGTCAGTAGTTCTACAAAACCAATACGAAGGGCAAACTCCAATGTGCCTGTAATTAGGTATGAGATAATGATGGTGTCTATTGTGCCAAGAATTCGCCAACTTACCGACTTCAAAAGACTACGCGATGTTTTCTCGCTAGTAGCTTTTGGTTTCTTTTTTTCAACGTTATTCAGTAAAATTTCGGTTATCATAGCATCAATTCGAATGCAAATGTAATTTTTATTTATAACTAATCCTATAAACTCTATTAACTTTATAGGAATTAGTTTTTAAGTTTTATTCTTTACCTTTGTATAAGTAGTTTTAATGCAGCAAAATTTATTTGAATCATGATCTCGAAAAAATGTAAATACGCCATAAAGGCTTTGTTGTATCTAGCAGATCATCAAGAAGATGATCGATCTATTTTTTCTTCTGAAATAGCAGAACAAGAGTTGATCCCTAAAAAATTTTTAGAGACGATATTACGGGAGTTAAGAAATTTTCAGTTTGTTCAGAGCAAGCGTGGAAAAACAGGGGGATATAAACTTCTCAAAGATCCAAAGGAAATCAACTTAGCCGATCTGATGCGAGCGGTAGATGGACCAATTGCTATGTTACCCTGCGTTTCTTTGAATTACTATGCCAATTGTGAAGAGTGTGACGAAAAGATATGTCAAATCAAACCAGTATTTGAAGAGGTTCGTGATCAGACCCTAAAAATATTAAATTCTACTTCGATTGATAGTATGCGTCAAGAGCGTTTATAAACCACTTAAGTAGCTTCCAAGAGAATCCTTAAATTGAAATCCTTCTAAAGTTCGGTATTTGTTTAGTTTTTTATTGGACTCCAATCCCCAAAGTAAAAACTCCATCATAAAGTAACGATCTTTTTCATCGCAGACTTGTAAATGAGTATCCAAAACTTCTTTAATTCCAGGAATTAAGGTCAATGAATCTTGGTACGAACGATTTGGGAGCACGTCTTCTAAAAAGAGTTCATTGTCTTTAAAGAACCACTCTAAAATTGTATCGTAAGGCCCAACTTCATCATCTTTCTGAAGCTTTTCTATTTTTGGGAAATAATCAGTAAAAAGTGTTTTGATTGATTCCGAAATCAAGTGGTAGGAAATTTGCTCAGCCCCTTCTTGTTCACCTTCGTATACCAACTCGATTTTACCATTGATCGCTGGAATTATTCCCATAAAGTCAGACATTCTAATGGAGGTAGTAGCATCATCATTTATAAATGCTCTGCGTTCAGCAGTACTGATCAAATTCTCGAAAGCAGTTATACTCATTCGTGCACTCACCCCGCTTTTAGAATCTACAAATTCACTTTTTCGAGCTTCAAAGCCGATTTGTTCAAGGATATCACGTGCGAGCTCTGGCACATGAATTTGTGCTGCTTGTTCTTCAGTAAGAACAGCTTCTTGTTTTGTAATTGCCTTAGCAATATCTCGATTGTGAGGATAATGCGTAAGTATTTGAGATCCAATTCTATCTTTTAGAGGCGTAACAATACTCCCTCTATTGGTATAGTCTTCTGGGTTTGCTGTGAAAACCAACTGCGCAGCAATTGGAAGTCGAAGCTTGAATCCTCGAATCTGAATTTCTTTTTCTTGTAAAATAGAAAATAAAGCAACCTGAATACGAGCTTGTAAATCGGGGAGTTCATTCAACACAAAAATACAACGGTGTGCTCTTGGAATCATTCCAAAATGTATAACCCGTTCATCGGCGTACGAAAGTTTAAGGTTGGATGCTTTTATAGGATCTACATCACCAATAAGATCGGCAACGGTTACATCGGGAGTTGCTAGTTTTTCGAAAAAACGATCCGAACGGTGTAACCATTCAATCGGCGTTTTGTCGCCATGTTCCGCTATAATTCTTTTTGCTTCAAGGCTGATCGGATCCAAGGGATCGTCATTGATTTCAGATCCAGTTACCACCGGAATCCATTCATCAAGTAGTTCAGTCATTTGCCGTGCTAAACGAGTTTTTGCCTGTCCTCTTAGTCCAAGTAAGTTGATGTTGTGACCAGAAAGAATAGCACGTTCTACATCAGGAATCACGGTGTTTTCATAACCAATTAACCCTTCAAACGTAGTTTTCCCAGAGCGTAAACACGCTTTTAAGTTTTCTGCAAGTTCAAGTTGGATGGTTTTAGATGTGTAATCGGTTTTTTTTAATTCCCCAAGGGTAATAGCAAGTTCTCTCTTCATAGTAATATATAGTTGAAACGGAATGTTATCCTAAACGTTTTTTTCTGTTTTTTTCGTAATCTTCAAAGATCATTTCACCCAAACCTTTTAGACCAGTAAAGAAGGCTTTCCCTTGATTGGCCTCCGTGAATTCGCGAACAAATTGTTTGAGATATTGATCTTGAGCAATCATAAAGGTGGTAATCGGGATGTGCAGTTTTTTTGCTTGACGTGCCATATTGTAGCATTTTTCTACAATCATTTCATCAAGTCCTGCACTGTTTTTGTAATAGGTGCCATCGGGCATTTTAAGACAACTCGGTTTCCCGTCAGTAATCATAAATATTTGCTTGTTGGTGTTTTTCTTTCTTCTCAAAAGATCCATAGCCAATTCAAGACCAGCAACCGTATTGGTGTGATAGGGTCCAACTTCGAGATACGGAATATCTTTGAGTGCTATAGGGGTTGCATCATTCCCAAAGACTAAAATATCGAGGGTGTCTTTTGGGTAACGAGTTGTAATAAGTTCGGCTAAAGCCATCGCAACTTTTTTTGCTGGTGTAATACGATCCTCACCATAAAGAATCATACTGTGACTGATGTCGATCATCAAAACAGTACTCATTTGAGTTTTATGCATCGAATCTTCAACGACTAGGTCTTCGTGTTGTAGGCTAAAATCTTCTCCAACCGAACGTATTTGAGCGTTTTTGATGCTTTGAGTAACATCGATTTTCTCTAGGCCATCTCCGAATTGGTAAGCTTTCAATTCGCCAGACCCATCTTCTCCTTGCCCTTGTTTTTTAGTTTTATGATCTCCAGATCCCGAACGTTTTAATTTTCCAAAAATCTGTTTTAATGCGTGCTCTCGTAATAATTTTTCTGTTTTAGCGGTTAGCTGCATTCCATCTCCTTTTCCGCCAGTTCCAGTTTTAGGCTGCACAAAAGATTTTTTCAATAAATCTTCTATGAAATCATCGATGGTATAATCTTCATCGGTCAGCTTGTATTCAACATCCAATTCTCGAAGCCAATCAATGGCTTCGTCAAAATCTCCCGAGGTGTGGGTTATGAGTTCTTTGAATATTTCGAATAAGCGTTCGAATGGGGTTTGCACCTTTTCTTTGTGTTTTGAAAACACAAAACCGGATTTAAAATCGAGCGGAAGCATGGAATATTTCTTTTTAAAGCTAATACTCAAAGATAGATCAAAAAAGAGAACATTTTCGCCTGAAAGAGGGGATATTTTACTTGTCCTGGGCGAGCTCTTTTATGTAGCGTTCCAATAAATTCAGTCCTTCGGTATGTGCAATAGAACGTCCAATTTCTGGCATCCGAATAGAGGGGTCATTACTTTTCATCCGATAAATCAAAATGGATTCCTCTGGATGCCCAGGAACAATGTCATAGATGAAATCGCCCGATCCTTTCCCAGCAGCAATTGGAGGTTTAAAGACACCTCGTTTACGAGAATCGGTTTGGGTATAGCTGAGGTATAACCCAGAATTCTTAGCACTCCCTTCTAGGTTATGGCAATGTGCGCAATTAGCATCTAGGTATGCCTTGGCACGATGATCTACAGGAAGTAGAGCATCATTCCAAACCGGTAATTTAGGGCGTAATGCGGGTTCAACTAATTTCTCTAAAATTCCTTTTTCATGAAAATAATCCAGTTGGTTTTTATCGCTCAGCGCAAGAGAATAGGTTTTGTTCCATTGAGCAGCCGTGGGTCCAATTGGGGTAATGTTTTTCCCTTTGGCATGACAGTTTTTACATTGATTTAAATTTGGAACGGCATAAGAAACGCTTCTCTGTGTACCTTCATTGTCGATCCAATGAACCAGCTCTTGTTTCCCAACATAATTAAGAGTTGCTTCGGTTTGCTCTTCGTTCCAAATGTAGTTGAGGGGTTTCCAAGCAGCATCATCCTTGATCAAAAGTCGAGTCTCGATGATTCTTTTTTCTTGTTCGGGTTTTCTGAAATCTTTGGGGTAATAAAAATTTTTAATGAGAATACTTCCGTTTTCAAAACCCATTACACCTTTGTTGTTGTAACTTATTTTTGTGGAATCTGGAAGATAAATAAAACGTTTTTTAAAGGCGTAATCGGAGAAAAGAGGGGTATTGAGGTCATATAAAACAACCTGATCGGTAGGCTCTAAATTGGCTAATGGCAATTTGAAAAAACCATAATCAGACAGTTTTTCTTTCTCTGTATTCTTGTGTTGAATCAGCGGTTTAGCGGATGTTATTTTCTTCGCTTTTGGAACGGTTCTTTTATCCGCTCCATCCTGACAAGAGAGGCAGCATGTGAAGATTAAGCAGATTAATAGAATTCGTTGGTATGTCATTGTTTACTAATTATAAATCGAGTGTACACGTATAGGGCGATACATCGTTAGAAAAAGCATCAAAGTCATGCGCGGCATCCATAAATACAAAATTAAAGGTCCCATTATCTCCTATACAAATCTTATGTTCGTCATCTTGAAGGCTCGCTCCGTCGGGGAGAATACCATCATAAACTACATCCGGAATGGTGGCTTTGTTTTTAAAAAGCATCAACCATCCATATTCATTACTCAATGTGGGGAACCAAAACTTATTTTTAAAAATATTGTTGTGTATCGATACATTTCCGGGATACGGATTGTAGGCTGTATCGGATTCATAATCAGTTTCAACTGCTCGAATTCCTCGATCTTGGATGGATTGATTTATTATAGCTTCGGCTTCTTCCTCTGCAGCAAACACTAAATAACTTACTACCGAAAGATTATTCGTTACATGATCTTCAATTGTGTTGTTGTAAAAATTAACATCCTGAGTTGCCATAATAATGACCCCTGTACCCTTAGGAACACCACTGATTATAGATCCTTTTACACCGAAATTTTCTATATTGTTATTGTAAATACGATTGTTGTAAGCGGTTATATTTTTACCATAAAGGGTGAGCTTTGGAAGATTGAAAATCAATAAGCCGCTTGTGTTTTCGAAGATGTCATTTTCATAGATTTCTACACCGGTACTGTTTTCACTTTCAATACCCGCTACATTATAAAAAGCTCTGTTGTTTCGTACCACCACATTTTTAGATTGCCCAACATAGATTCCTGCATCTGAGGCACCAATGGCTTCACAGCCTTCAATCAACAGGTTTTTTGTCAGCACAGGATATATGCCATAAGCACCGTTTTGAGTAGAAATCGTACCTGTCCATGCCGTTCGTACATTGCGAATGGTAACGTTTTTTGATTCACTAATCTTAAGGTTATCTCCAACGGCATCTTCGATGGTTAAATCTTCGATGGTGAAATAATTGCAGTTTGTGATTAGGATTCCTTCTGCTCCTTTTGTTTGCCCTTTGAATGAAAGCACCGTTTTATCCATCCCTTTTCCTCTGATGGTTATGTGCTTTTTGCCATCCATACTAAGGGACTGAGAAAACAAGAAGTGCCCTTCCGAAAGTTCGATTGTAGCACTGTCTTTTGCCAAAATAAAAGCTTCTAGAATTTCTGTCTCAAGATCTACATATGAGCGCTCAGGATTGTATTCTGGTAAACTGGATCCTACTGTTTTATAAAGAACAAGGAGGAGCAAAGCTCCCCCTAAAATTAAAATGATTTTTTTCATAGCAACGGTCTTATTTTTAAAAGTACACTTTTTATTTTAACTGTCTAGAAGGCGAAAAGTAATCTTGCAGTAGCAGTTCTCCCAATCTTCGGCAATCCGGGTAATGCTCTAAACTCATTATTGAATAGGTTTGTAGCGGCAAGTTCAAGTTTTAATCCCGGTGTAAACTTAAACCCTAACGTTAAATCAAATAAGGACTTAGCATCAATTTCACCCGGAAAATTAGCAACATTTGAAGTATAAGCTTGATCCCATTGGTAAGATAAACTTCCGCTTATTCTTTTTTCAGATTGGTAGCTCACCCCAGAACGCACTTTGTTTTGTGGGAAATTCAAATCACCTGGTTGACCTTCAGATCGACTAAACCAAGTGTAATTGACAAATGAAGTCAAATGTTCTGTTAAAAAATATTTAGAATTCAACTCAAACCCCCAATTCGTACTCACTCGATTTGGGTCTTGTGTGATGTAACCAAAAATTAATTTAGCTGCATCTCCTCCTGGAGCTTGTTCCGTTGGAATGATTCCATGGAAAGGAAGTCCAGCAGCTGTAAGTTCTTGAAGAAACCCTGCTCCAGCTTGGGCATAGGCACCGTTAAGCTGTTGACCAACAGCGTTTGCAGTAGCAGCGGCAGTGGCAGTGTCCAAGCCTGCACCAATTAGTAAGGCTTCAATTTGCGGTTGGGTAGTGGTTTGAACCCCTTGACCAAGGGCGCCTTCTAAGCCCACAATAGTTGTAACCGGACTGATTTGTTGAAAACCAGCATTGCCTTTTTGCTCTAAATAATAAATATCAAAACCAACAGACAATCGTTTATTAAATACGCCTTTGTAACCAAATTCAAGGGATTTCAAAGTTGAAATAAGATTGATATTCCCGTCTTCAGCTACTAGGGGTTTTCCGTTTGTATCTGTTGTGACTACTGGGCTAAATCCTGTTGGAATGCTAGCAGGGTTTTTCAGGACACCGCTTACAATGGGGAGTAATTGGGCTAGCGAAGGATCCTGAGTAGCAGCAGCAGTTAGCTCTTCTAAAACTGCGCTGGTAACAGCAGCGTAAGCTGCGGCTAGAGGAAAACCTGCAGCAAGGGGCGTGTTAGGAACTCCCGGGACAAGCCAATCAATTTGTGGGTTATTTCCAAAAGTATACGGATTAACTGCTCCAGTAATCCAAACATCAAAAACTCCCGGAACGGTTTGAATGGGTAAATCGAAATAAAGATCAGAAGCCGGAAGTGGATTTGCTGCTTGGTTAAAGCTGAAACGTAAGTTTTGGTAGGGCGAAGGTTTAAAGACCAAAGCCGCTCGAGGCGAAAAAGTTTTTTCAGTGGTAAAATTATAGCCATCATAACGTCCCGCTAAAAACAGATCCAGTTTCGGTTCGAGTTTAAATTTTGCTTGAGCATATGCCCCATAAAGCGTATAATCATCATTATCTTCATTTCTTCCATAGACATGATTTTCGGTATCTGCTTTTGCATCGCGATAATCCAAACCTATGGTCCATTCTGAGTTCAATAGGGTTGGCAAATTAAAATTGTATTGAATTTGAGCTTCGTAATGCGAGCGTTCTAGAGGTACAATTAATCCTGTTCTATTCAGATAGTTGGGATTGCTGTCGTTTCCTCCGTCATTTTTAATGTAATAGGTTTGCGCAAACCAGCCTTTGTATTTGAAGCGTGCTTGCCCCCAATATTCATTTCCATAGGCTTGTCCTTCTCCAAGATCGTTATAGAAAATTGCTTTCCCAGCATTCCAACCTCCTGCAGTTACAAGCTCCATTCCGTTTTTCGGTCTAAAATAGAGGCTTGCATTTGCGGCTGCAGACCAATATTCAGGGATTTGCGTTTGTGTTGTATCGAATAATTTGGTTCCACTTTCATCCGTATTTACATTTCCAGCATTGGAAATTGAAGCTCTGCTGATTGCTTTTCGGAAGTTGCTTAATATGGCTTGGTCTTCAGTGTCGTCTGGATCGAGTGTAAAGTCGTTCCCGCTTCCGTATCGGGCATTAATTTTATAACCAAAAGTTTCGTTGGTGTTTTGTCCTCCGTGTCGCAGTGCAACTTTAAAAGTGTTGCGTTCTCCGTAAATCAGTTCGGCCGTAGTGCCCGGATGTTTAAACGGATCTTTAGAGATGAAGTGAACGACTCCTGAAGTCACATCTGGACCGTATAGCGCTGAACTAGGGCCTAGCACAACTTTCACACGTTCGACATCAATTTGATTGATTGGTGAGTTTTGAGAATCAAAAAATTCCAATCCAGGAGAAATTAAGGAGCGATAATCAAGCATGGGAAATACACTGGTAGAAAAAACACCATTACTTCCACGTAAAGCTATATTGACGCGCTGACCAGTTTGTTGCTGAAGTTCAACCCCAGGGGTATTTATTAAAGCTCTAAGAGGAGATAGTGATCCGCCAGATTCGGTTACCTGCTTGGCAGTAATTACGGATACTGCTGACGGGGCCTCTTGTAACTTTTCAGCCCTTCGGGAAGCAGAAATAATAACTTCATCAAAAGAATTTTCAACTAAGAGGATTATTGTGCCCAGCTGTTGTGTGTTTACTGTTATATTCTTTGTTCCAAACCCAATGAAAGAAACTTCGATTTCAAAAGGAATATTTTTTGATGTTGTTAGGTTGAAATTTCCATTCTGATCAGAAACTGTCCCTTGACTTGTTCCATTGATAATGACATTTGCTCCTAATAAACTTTCTCCTTGTTCATCTAGGATTTTACCTTGAATGGTGGTTTGAGAAAAAATGTTGGAAGTGAAAAATAGACAGAGTAAACCAATGTAAAAACATTTAGTATTGTGCATGATAAAAAATTTAGGTACTTCAATAATAAAAAAAACATCTGGTTTAATGAAAAATAATGACAAAAAATAATTATATTTGCCTGAATTTCTGACCAAATACCACAGAGGAGACTATAAGTCCCCTTTTTTTTTATAATGAATTTTAAAAGTTTAGTAGCCGAATTGTTGCAAGTTGCATTGGATGAAAATCCAAGTCTGTTTTTAATTGAATTAAAGATCGGGGCAGACAACAGCATTCGTATTTTAATAGATGGAGATGAGGGTGTTAAACTCGAATCTTGTATCGCGGTAAGTCGTCAAATAGAACACAATATTGACCGAGAAGAGTTTGATTTTTCTTTAGAAGTTAGTTCAGTAGGAGTTGGATCTCCCTTGACAATGCCCCGACAATACGAGAAAAATGTAGGAAGATCTTTAGAGGTTCTTACTGCTGACGATGAAACACTAACTGGAAATTTAACACAAGCAGACCAAAAGGGTATTACTCTAGAATGGAAAGCAAGAGAGCCTAAGCCAATAGGTAAGGGTAAAGTAACAGTAACAAAAATAAAAGAACTGCCTTTTGTGTCTATAAAAAGCGCAAAGGTGATTATTAAATAAATTAGCATAACTAAAATGGAAAATTTAGCACTTATTGATTCCTTTTCTGAGTTTAAAGACGAAAAATTAATCGACAGAGTAACCCTTATGGTTATTTTGGAAGAAGTTTTTAGAAATACGCTAAAACGTAAATTTGGTTCGGATGATAACTTTGATATCATCATCAATCCTGACAAAGGGGATTTAGAAATTTGGCGTAACCGTATTGTAGTTGCAGATGGCGAAGTCGAAGATCCAAACCAAGAAATTGAACTTACAATTGCTCAAAAAATCGAACCTGATTTTGAAGTAGGAGAAGATGTTTCAGAAGAAGTTAAGCTGATTGACTTAGGAAGACGATCAATTTTATCTTTGCGTCAAAACCTAATTGCAAAAATATACGAACACGATAGTAACAACATCTTCAAACAGTTTAAAGAACTTGAAGGTGCTATTTATACTGCAGAGGTTCACCACATCAGAAGCAGAGAAGTGATTTTGTTGGACGACGATGGTAACGAACTTATTTTACCAAAAGATCGCCAAATACCTTCTGACTTTTACCGTAAAGGTGATAATATCCGCGGAATTATAGAGTCTGTAGAGCTTCGAGGGAACAAACCACGAATAATACTATCTAGAACTTCACCGATATTCTTAGAGAAACTTTTTGAACAAGAAATTCCAGAAGTATTCGACGGATTAATAACCATCAAGAAAGCAGTGCGTATTCCAGGAGAAAAAGCCAAAGTAGCGGTTGATTCTTATGACGACCGCATTGACCCAGTTGGCGCTTGTGTTGGAATGAAAGGTTCTCGAATTCATGGAATTGTTCGTGAATTAGGAAACGAAAACATTGATGTAATAAATTATACGAGTAACTTACAGCTTTTTATAACACGTTCGCTTTCTCCAGCGAAGGTGAATTCATTAAAAATTAATGAAGAAACCAAACGTGTGCAGGTGTTTTTAAATCCTGAAGAAGTGTCTAAAGCGATTGGGAAAGGAGGGCTCAATATTCGCCTAGCTGGACAATTAACTGGCTACGAGATTGATGTGTATCGTGAAGGTGCTGAAGAAGATGTCGAATTAACTGAGTTTACAGATGAAATCGAATCTTGGGTAATTGATGAATTCAAGAAAGTTGGTTTAGATACTGCAAAAAGTATCCTAGAATTAGAGGTTTCTGATCTAGCCAAACGAACTGATTTGGAAGAAGAAACCATATTGGAAGTGTTTAAAATATTAAAAGAGGAATTCGAAGATTAGTTTTAGGAAGTTAATTTCCATATTTTTGAATCGAAGAAAAAATAAGTATGCCTGATCAACCAACAATACGATTAAATAAAGTCCTAAGGGAACTTAACATATCTTTAGATAGAGCCGTTGAACATCTTGTTCAAGAGGGTCATGAGGTAGAGGCACGTCCTACTACCAAAATATCACAGGAGGTATACAAAGTATTGTTGGATGAATTTGAGACCGATAAATCCAAGAAAGACGCTTCACACGAGAAAAGTGAAGAAAAACGCAAGGAAAAAGAAGCACAGCGCTTGAAGCAAGAAGAACTTGAACTCGAGAAGCAAAAGCGAGAGAAAGAACGTGTTGAAAAGCAGCAAGTAATTCGTGCATCTGCTAATTTGAATCGACCCAAAGCGGTTGGTACAATTGACCTTGAAACTTCTAAGGTCGGTGCTCCAAAAATAACACCTCAAGAAGATAATAAAAAAGAAGAGCCTGTTGTAGCAGAAAAACCTGCTGCCGTAGAACCCGTAAAAGCAGCCCCTAAAGCTGTGGCAAAATCTGTAAAAGAAGAGCCAAAGGTTGATGCTAAAAAAGCAGCTCCCAAAAAGACTAAAGCACCAGAAGCTGTTGTAGAAGAAACTCCAGTGGTAGAAAAACCAAAAGCTGAAGTAGTAGCACCAGCGGAAACTGCTAAGGTAACTGAAGAAAAAACAGAAGCTAAAGCTCAAGTTGAAACTCGAGCACCAGAAGCGAAAGAAGTAGCCGCAACAGAAACCCCAGCTGAAGCAGAAGGTACTGCCGAAGATGGTACAATCACAACAAAATACGCTAAACTATCCGGACCTAAAAAGACCGGTTTAGTCATTGACCTTGATTCATTCAATAAGAAAGAGAAAAGTGTTGAGGATGCTCGTAAGAAGAAACGTAAAAGAATAAGTAAAGATCCCGCACCTGCTCCTAAAAAACCAGGAACAGCATCTGTAAATAGCCGACGAGGTAATGGAGGTCAGAATAGAGGTGGTCGCCCTAGCAGACCAGCTGCTGTTCCTAAAGTTGAGCCAACTGAAGAAGAAGTACAAAAGCAAATTAGAGAAACTCTTGAAAAACTTCAAGGGAAATCAAATAAGTCTAAAGGAGCTAAATACAGAAGAGATAAGCGAGTTCAACACCGTCAAAAAACGGAGGAAGAATTAGCACAATTAGAGGCGGATAGCAAAATCATAAAGGTAACAGAATTTATTACTGTAGGTGAAGTAGCTACGCTAATGGAAGTTAGTGGTACTCAAATCATTTCTGCTTGTATGTCCCTTGGAATCATGGTTACCATGAACCAACGTTTGGATGCTGAAACCTTGAGTATTGTTGCTGATGAGTTTGGTTTTGAAGTAGACTTTGTAAAGAGTGATCTTGAAGAAAACTTTACTGAAGAAGTTGAAGAAAAAGAAGAGGATCTTATTGCTCGTGCACCTATCGTTACTGTAATGGGACACGTAGATCACGGTAAAACATCGCTTTTAGATCATATTCGAAGCGAAAATGTAATTGCAGGAGAATCTGGAGGTATTACTCAGCATATTGGAGCATATTCTGTAATACTTAAGAATAAACAAAAAATAACATTTTTGGATACTCCGGGTCACGAAGCCTTTACGGCGATGCGTGCTCGTGGAGCTCAAGTAACGGACATTGCAATTATTGTAATTGCTGCGGATGATGATATTATGCCGCAAACCAAAGAAGCAATTAGTCATGCTCAGGCAGCTGGTGTGCCTATTATTTTTGCGATCAACAAAGTTGATAAAGAAACTTCTAATCCTGAAAAGATTAAGGAAGCCCTTGCACAAATGGACCTTATGGTTGAAGACTGGGGTGGGAAAATTCAATCCCAAGACATTTCGGCTTTAAAAGGAACTGGTGTAAAAGAATTATTAGAAAAAGTATTGCTTGAGGCTGAATTATTAGAGCTTAAAGCAAATCCAAATAGAAAATCAAAAGGAACAGTAGTTGAAGCCTACCTCGACAAAGGTCGTGGATATGTGTCAACTATTTTGGTGCAAACAGGAACACTGAATGTAGGAGACTACCTTCTTGCTGGAAAGCACAGTGGTAAAGTTAGAGCCATGTTCGATGAAAGAGGAAAAACAATAGAAGCTGCTCCTCCTTCAACACCAGTATCTGTTTTAGGACTTGATGGTGCCCCACAAGCTGGTGACAATTTCAACGTTCTTGAAGACGAACGTGAAGCGAAACAAATTGCTGCAAAAAGAACGCAATTACTACGTGAGCAAAATGTTCGTACACAACGTCACATTACACTAGACGAAATTGGAAGACGAATTGCGTTAGGCGACTTTAAAGAATTAAACATGATCCTCAAGGGAGATGTAGATGGTTCTGTTGAAGCTCTTACTGATTCCCTACAAAAATTATCTACCGAAGAAATTCAGGTTAATATCATACATAAAGGAGTTGGTGCGATCACAGAATCTGACGTCTTGTTAGCTTCTGCATCAGATGCAATTATCATTGGATTTAATGTTCGACCTATGGGTAACGCTCGTATGCTTGCCGAGAAAGAAGAAATTGATATCCGATCATACTCAATCATCTACGATGCAATCAATGATGTGAAAGACGCTATGGAAGGCATGCTTTCTCCTGAAATGAAAGAAGAAATAACAGGTAATGCTGAAATTAGAGAAACCTTTAAAATCTCTAAAATCGGTACCATTGCAGGTTGTATGGTAACTTCTGGTAAAATATTCCGTAACTCAAGTATTCGAGTAATTCGTGAGGGAGTTGTTCAATATACTGGAACACTTAGCTCTCTTAAACGTTTCAAAGACGATGTTAAGGAAGTTGCTAAAGGATATGACTGTGGACTCCAGGTTAAGAATTATAACGACATCCGTATCGATGACGTAATAGAATTCTTCCAAGAAGTAGCCGTTAAGAAAACACTATAAATTATTAGGTTCTAGTAAAAATGCTCCCGGATAGATTTTTTTAATCTCTTCAAGGAGTATGTTTGCTTTGTTGATGTCCTTAAAACGTCCCACACGTACTTTATAATTTGGTGTCTCAAAAACCAAAGAAGTTTCAATTTCTTCAAACTTTTCCGAAAACCCTCGTACAATATTCTGAGCTGCCGTATAGTTGCCATAGTAGAGCTGAATTGCGAAATACTGTGCATTATAACGTTCAGAATCAAGCTCTTTTTTAATTGCTACCAGTTGTTCGATTTTTGAATCTTGATTGATTTGAACCAAAGTGTCTTGTCCAAAAACCTGCGATGCTATCCCGCCACTTAGCAGTAAAAAAAATAAAGTAGTTCGTTTGATTGTTCTCATACTGCAAAGAAATAAAAAACTGGCAATAATTGTAAGAAGTTAAACAAACTTAACAAGTTATTTAGACTCAATATAAATTATACAAGTGCAAGTCATAACCTTTTAACAAACCGAGTCTATGTCTTATTTTTGCAGTCGGATAAAGACACAATTAAATTGATCAAAATCAAATTTTACATATAAGCATGAGGAAGTCAAACCTTTACACTCTTTTGACTAGTAAAATATTAGCGGTAGCAGTAGTAGCAATGCTCTCTATACCTCAATTATTTGCTCAAGAGGGTGACCCAGAGGCAGGGAAAAAATTATTTAATGCAAATTGTGCAGCCTGTCACAAACTCAATAAAAAAGCCGTAGGACCTGCTCTCAGAGGTGTTTCTTCAAAATACGATCGCGAATGGTTGTACACTTGGATTAAAAATAGCTCGGCTATGATTAAGTCTGGAGATGCACAAGCAATTGCTATCTGGGAAGAATACAACAAGTCCGTAATGACCGCTTTTCCTCAATTATCCAATGCAGATATTGATAACATCATAGCATACACAGATTATGTTGCGCCACCTCCCCCTCCCGGGACTGAACCAGCAGTTGGAGCTCAAGTAGCTTCAAGTGGTGTGTCGAACGATCTTATCCTAGCAGCTTTAGCCTTAGTGTTTACTGTTCTTGTTATAATGCTATTTTTAGTTAACAAGACCCTTCAGAAAATTGCAACCGCTAGCGGTGTTGAATTGGTAGCTGAAGAGGTTAAAGAGCCTAGAAGACCTTTGTGGGATGCTTTCGCTAAGAATCATTTCTTGGTGTTTATGTCGGTTATCCTTTTACTACTTTCAAGTGCATACTTCGCTTACGGTTTCCTAATGCAAATTGGAGTTGATCAAGGCTATATGCCAGTACAACCGATTCACTATTCTCACAAAATTCATGCGGGAGCAAACGAAATCGAATGTAAATATTGCCACTCTTCAGCTCGTGTGTCTAAACACTCTGGAATTCCATCATTGAATGTTTGTATGAACTGTCACCAAAACATTGCTGAATACAATGGAGAGGAAGATTTAGACAACGGATACACCAAAGATTTCTACACTAAAGAAATTAAAAAATTATACGCTGCAGTAGGTTGGGACGAAGAGAACCAGCAATACACAGGGAAAACGGAACCAGTGAAATGGGTACGTATTCACAACCTGCCTGACTTCGCTTATTTCAATCATGCTCAACACGTTCAAGTTGGACAAATTGCTTGTCAAAAGTGTCACGGACCTGTTGAAGAAATGGAAGTGATGTACCAATACGCTCCACTAACAATGGGCTGGTGTATTAACTGTCATAGAGAAACAAACGTGAAGGTAGAAGGTAATGAGTACTACACTAAAATTCACGAACAATTATCAAAAAAATACGGTGTTGAACAACTTACAGCTGCTCAGATGGGTGGTCTGGAATGTGGGAAATGTCACTATTAAAAATAGAATAATCTAAGATTGTCTTATGGCAGAAAATAAAACCTATTGGAAAAGTGCTGATCAACTAAACGAGGGAAACCCGATTATTGAGCAGCTCGAGCAAAAAGAATTTGCCGAACATATTCCAGTAAACGAATTTTTAGGAGACTCGGAAACTCTTGAGGATAGTAGTACCTCACGTAGAGATTTCTTGAAGTATGTAGGATTCAGTACAGCAGCAGCTACGCTTGCAGCCTGTGAAGGTCCCGTAATCAAATCCGTACCGTATGTAGTGCAACCAGAACAAATTCGTCCGGGTGTAGCCAACTACTACGCTACTGCAATTGCAGATGGTTTTGACTTTGCTTCTGTTCTTATTAAAACAAGAGAAGGTCGTCCAATCAAAGTAGAGAACAACAGTGATGCCCCCGTTTTAGGTGGAGCTAATGCACGAGTTCACGCTTCTGTTTTATCTCTTTATGACGTGAAGCGTTTACAAGGGCCTAAAGCAAATGGAACAGATATCACTTGGGAAGATTTAAATCTTCAAGTTGGTGCAAAGCTAAAAGCGCTTGCTGCAACAGGAAAAGAAGTTATAATCCTTACCCAAACTTTTGCAAGTCCAACGACTTCAAAAATTGTTGCTGAGTTTATTACTGCCTATCCAAACGTAAAACATGTTACTTATGACAGCGTTTCTGAATCTGCTGCATTAGATGCATTCGAAACAGCTTATGGCGTTCGCGCTCTAGCTGATTATGATTTCAGTAAAGCAGATGCTATTGTTTCTGTTGGAGCTGATATTTTAGGTGACTGGCAAGGTGGTGGTTATGATAGTGCTTATTCCAAAAAAAGAGTGCCGCACAGAAATCATGGAAAAGGACATATGTCTCAGCATTTTCAGTTCGAAGCTAATATGACTTTGAGTGGAGCTGCAGCTGATTTTCGCTTTCCAGCAACACCAACACAACAAAAAAATATTTTAGCACATCTATATGCTGCTATAACCGGAACTTCTGTTTCTGGAACTCTAGAAGCTGGGATGCAAGCTAAACTAGATAAAGCAGTTGAAGCTCTTAAAGCTGCAGGGTCAAAAGCCGTTGTAGTTTCAGGTATTCAAGAAGTAGGAGCACAACAGCTAGTTTTAGCAATCAACAATCACATTCAAAGTGAAGTGATGAATGCGAACACACCGCGCTTGATTCGTCAGGGTAGTGCAACTGAAGTTGCAAACGTTATCACTGCTGTTAAAAACGGAACTATTGGAGGATTGATAACAGTTGGAATTAATCCAGCAGTTACTTTAGCAGATGGTGCTGCCTTTGCTGAGGGACTTAAAAAATTAGACCTTTCAGTTGCCTTCTCATTAAAAGAAGATGAAACAGCATTAGCATCTCAGTATGTTGCTGCGGTTCCTCATTACTTAGAAGCATGGGGAGATTACGAATTCAAAGCAGGAAGTTTTGCATTGGCTCAGCCAACTATTCGTCCTTTATTCGACACCAAACAATTCCAAGATGTGCTTTTAGCATGGACAGGAAGTAGTCAAACCTATTATGATGCTATCCAAGCCAATTGGTCGGATTCAGTAATTGGTTCGCCTTCATGGAATACAGTTTTACACGATGGTTTTTTCCAAACAGAAGTTGCTACTGAAAACAATTATCAAGGAACAGTTCTTACTGCCGAAGCTGCTGCATTAGCTGCCGCTAGCTCAAAAGGCCTAGAGCTTACCTTATATACAAAAACAGGGATGGGTGATGGTCAACAAGCCAACAACCCTTGGTTACAAGAATTCCCTGATCCAATTACACGAGTATCTTGGGATAACTACATAACGGTTGCTGCTGCTGACGCAGAGGCTGCAGGATTGAAAAACGTCAATGTTGCCAATGGAGCATTGAACGGAAGTTACGCTCAGGTTACTGTAGGAGGAACAACCCTAACAGTACCGGTACTTATTCAGCCTGGTCAAGCAAAAGGATCAATTGGTCTTGCTCTTGGTTATGGTGAAAAAGCGGGTCTACAAGAAGAAATGCAAGTTGGAGTTAATGCTTTTGTATTCTGCAACGATTTCAATACTGTTCAGGAAGTAAGCATAAGTCTTGCCGATGGATTCCACGAATTTGCTTGTGTTCAGTTGCACAACACCCTTATGGGAAGAGGAGACATCATTAAGGAAACTACCTTAGAAGTTTTCAATACAAAAGATAAAAAATACTGGAATGCAATGCCGTTGGTTTCTAAAAACCATATGGAACAAGAGGTTACTTCGGAAGGAGTAGATATGTGGCAAAATTTTGACCGCTCAATCGGACATCATTTTAACCTATCCATTGATCTCAATGCATGTACTGGTTGTGGGGCTTGTGTTATCGCTTGTCACTCAGAAAATAACGTACCTGTCGTAGGGAAAACAGAGGTAAGAAGATCTCGTGATATGCACTGGTTGCGTATTGACCGTTATTATTCTTCTGAAACTAGCTTTGCAGGAGATAATGAGACCAAAGATAACATTGATGGTTTAGGAGATTCGTTAACTACTTTTGGAGAAATGGAGAATCCTTCGGAAAATCCTCAAGTAACATTCCAGCCAGTAATGTGTCAGCATTGTAACCATGCACCTTGTGAAACAGTTTGCCCCGTTGCGGCAAGTTCACACGGACGTCAGGGTCAAAACCACATGGCTTATAACCGTTGTGTAGGTACTCGTTACTGTGCAAACAACTGTCCTTATAAAGTACGTCGTTTCAACTGGTTCTTATACAACCAAAACGATGAGTTCGATTATCACATGAACAATGACCTAGGACGTATGGTATTGAATCCAGACGTTGTAGTTCGTTCTCGTGGAGTAATGGAGAAATGTTCTATGTGTATTCAAAAAACACAGAAGACCATTTTGGATGCTAAATTAGATGGACGACCAATTGTAGATGGAGAATTTCAAACCGCTTGTTCAAATGCATGTAGCAATGGAGCAATGACTTTTGGAGACATCAACGATAAAGAAAGTGAAATTACCAAGTTAAAAGAAAACGATCGTATGTATCACCTTTTGGAAAGCGTAGGGACAAAACCCAACGTGATGTACCAAACAAAAGTGAGAAATACTTAATATAAAAATAATAAATCAATAGCGTATGGCCTCGCATTACGAAGCACCTATTAGAAAACCCCTAGTAACTGGAAATAAGTCGTATCACGACGTTACACTTGATGTAGCAGCTCCGGTTGAAGGAAAAGCAAACACTCAATGGTGGATTGTTTTTGGTATTGCACTTTCCGCTTTTTTGTGGGGAGTTGGATGTATGATTTACACCATTTCAACTGGGATTGGAACTTGGGGTCTGAATAAGACTGTAGGTTGGGCCTGGGATATCACCAACTTTGTATGGTGGGTAGGAATTGGACATGCAGGAACCTTAATTTCTGCTGTACTGTTGTTATTCCGTCAAAAATGGAGAATGGCAATTAACCGTTCTGCAGAAGCAATGACCATTTTCTCAGTAATCCAAGCAGGGTTATTTCCAATCATCCACATGGGGCGCCCATGGTTAGCGTATTGGGTTTTACCCATTCCTAACTCGTTCGGATCACTTTGGGTGAACTTTAACTCTCCTTTACTTTGGGATGTTTTTGCAATTTCAACTTATTTATCGGTCTCACTAGTATTTTGGTGGACTGGTTTATTACCTGATTTTGCGATGTTACGTGATCGTGCAATACGTCCTTTTCAAAAGAAAATTTATTCTTTATTGAGTTTTGGTTGGTCAGGTAGAGCAAAAGATTGGCAACGTTTTGAAGAAGTATCTTTGGTATTGGCTGGTTTAGCAACTCCCTTAGTACTTTCGGTTCACACGATTGTATCGTTTGACTTTGCAACATCGGTTATTCCGGGATGGCACACCACTATATTCCCTCCTTACTTTGTAGCTGGAGCTATATTCTCTGGTTTTGCTATGGTAAACACCCTGTTGATCATCATGCGTAAGGTTTCACATTTAGAAGATTATATTACTGTACAACACATTGAATTGATGAACATCGTAATTATGATTACCGGTTCAATAGTTGGAGTCGCCTATATCACCGAGCTGTTTATCGCTTGGTACTCTGGAGTAGAGTACGAACAATATGCTTTTCTTAACCGTGCAACCGGTCCTTACTGGTGGGCGTATTGGGCAATGATGTCTTGTAATGTATTTTCACCGCAGTTCATGTGGTTCAAGAAATTGCGTACCAGCATCGTATTCTCTTTTGTAATATCTATTGTTGTGAATATCGGAATGTGGTTTGAGCGTTTTGTAATCATTGTAACTTCGTTACACCGTGATTATTTACCCTCTTCTTGGACGATGTTTTCACCCACCTTTGTCGACATTGGAATCTTCATTGGTACTATTGGATTCTTCTTTGTGTTGTTCTTATTATACGCAAGAACGTTCCCAGTAATTGCACAAGCAGAAGTAAAAACTATTTTGAAGTCTTCGGGCGAGAATTATAAAAAAATAAGAGACGGAAATGAGTAATCAAGTACTACACGCGCTTTATGACGATGATGACGTGCTATTGAATGCCGTTAAAGAAGTTCGAGAGCAAAAGCATCACATCGAAGAAATCTATACGCCCTTTCCAGTTCACGGACTAGACAAGGCTATGGGATTAGAAGGAACACGAATTGCTATTATGGCATTCATATACGGTTGTATTGGTCTTGGCGTTGCCATTACCATGATCAACTTTATTATGATTGAAGATTGGCCACAAAACATTGGAGGAAAACCGAGTTTTAGTTTCTTGGAAAACCTTCCTGCTTTTGTTCCCGTGATTTTTGAAATGACCGTTTTCTTTGCAGCTCACTTAATGGTTATTACTTTTTATATGAGAAGTAGGTTATGGCCTTTTAAGGAAGCAGAAAATCCAAACCCTTTGACAACAGATGATAAATTTTTAATGGAAGTTGAAATCAACGGAAATGAAGAAGAATTGACTGCATTATTGAAAAAGACAGGTGCAATCGAGATTACCATCCCTCAAAACCACGAAGAATAATGAAAAAGATACTTTACATAGCACTTAGTAGTGTCCTTTTACTTGGTTTAAGTTCTTGTCAAGATAACAACAAACCAAACTATCAGTATTTCCCTAATATGTATGTGCCTGTAGGTTATGAAGCATATGCAGATTCTGATGCTTTTGCCAACGGAATTGAAGCTCAATTACCAGCCGAAGGGTCTATTGCTAGAGGATGGCAGCCCTACGATTATCCAGATACCAACGAAGGGTATGAAGCTGCAAAAGCAAACCTTACTTCTCTTTTAGAGAATACAGAAGCGAACAAAGCCAATGGAAAAGAATTGTACGGAATATACTGTGCCGTTTGTCATGGTAATAAAGGAGACGGACAAGGTATTTTAATGACACGTGAAAAATTTCTTGGAATACCCAGTTATGCTGACCGAGATATTAATCCAGGAAGTATTTATCATGTTTTAATGTATGGTAAAAATGCAATGGGATCTCACGCAGGTCAAGTAAATGCAACAGAACGCTGGCAAATTGCACAGCATGTAATGGAATTAAGAGGAAACCTTATCAAATAATATAGCATAAAATTTATGTATACTTTTCCAAATAAACTCAAAAATATTGCCAGAGCCCTAATGATCTTAGGATTTACAGGACTGGTCTTAGGTTTCTTAGGCGCACCTAAAAATATAGCAGAGGCTAAGGCTATGGTTGCTACTGAACATCACGGCGAAGGTCATGGTGAAGCTGCAGAGAACCACGAAGAAACATCTGAAGTACATGCAGAAGAAGCACATGCAGAAGAAGCGCATGCAGCTGAAGGTCATGGAGAAGTTTCTCATGATCAAGAAGGACACGACAGTTCTCATGACGAGCACTTATTGCACCAATTACAAAACAAACCTTGGGCAGCTCTTTATGTTGCAGCCTTTTTCTTTTTCATGATTCCTTTAGGAGTTCTTGCTTTTTATGCAATTCAACGTGCGGCTCAAGCAGGTTGGTCTCCAGTGTTATATCGTGTAATGGAAGGTATTACAGGTTACTTATTACCTGGTGGAATTATTGTGATTGTAATCCTTGCTTTATCGGGAATGCATTTCAATCACCTATTCATTTGGATGGATCCAGAAGTAGTAGCTCATGATAAGTTAATCGCAGGGAAAGTAGCTTTCTTAAACGTACCTTTCTTCTTGGGAAGAGCAGTTTTCTTTTTAGCAGGTTGGTCATTGTATCGTTATTTTTCTAGAAAATTCTCCTTAGCGCAAGATCAAGCTACGGATATTTCAAATCACAAGAAGAACTTTAGAATCTCTGCTGGATTTCTTGTCTTTTATATCGTAACAGAATCGATTATGTCTTGGGATTGGATCATGTCGATCGACCCACACTGGTTCAGTACCCTATTTGGATGGTATGTCTTTGCCAGTATGTTTGTATCTGGAATCACAGCAATTGCTTTGGTTACTATTTACCTAAAGTCTCAAGGATATTTAGAATTTGTAAACGATAGTCACATTCATGATCTTGGAAAATTCATGTTTGGAATCAGTGTATTCTGGACTTACTTATGGTTTTCACAGTTCATGCTGATCTGGTACTCTAACATTCCGGAAGAGGTTACTTACTTCATTACTCGAATTGAAGATTACAACATCACTTTCTTCGGAATGGTAGCAATGAATTTTGTTTTCCCATTACTAATATTAATGAATAGCGACTACAAGCGTACGAACTACTTCATCATCATGGCAGGGATTGTTATTATTTTAGGACATTATTTAGATGTGTTTAATATGATTATGCCATCTGCTGTAGGAGATCAATGGTTTATTGGTATTGCTGAAATTGGAGGCTTTTTATTCTTCCTAGGCTTATTCATATATACAGTATTTACAGAATTAACGAAAGCACCACTTCTTGCAAAAGGAGATCCTTATATGGGAGAGAGTGAGCATTTTCATTATTAATTAAAAATTAAATAGAAAAGAGATAAATGACGGCAATATTAACCCTTACGGTACTTTTTCTAATTGCTATATCCCTGTGGCAAGTAGCTAAAATTTTTGAGATGTCTCAGCCCTCAAAAAACAATACTCAAGTAGCCAACGATCGCGATAATGATATTCAAGGAAAATTGATGTTTGCTTTTTTAGCATTCTTATATATCCTAACCTTGTATTCTTTCTGGAAATGGGGAGATGTTTTATTACCAGCTGCAGCCTCTGAACACGGAAGCGATTACGATAGTTTGATGTGGATTTCTTTCGCACTGATCTTTTTTGTTCAAACCGTTACTCAAGCATTACTTCACTATTTCTCTTTCAAGTACAGAGGAGAACCAGGAAAGAAAGCTTTGTTTTATGCAGACAACAATCGATTAGAAGCTATCTGGACCATTATTCCAGTAATTACTTTAGCGGGACTTATTCTTTACGGACTTTATACGTGGACCAACATCATGACTGTTGAAGAAAATGATGAAGCCTTGGTTGTAGAATTATATGCACAACAGTTCAACTGGAAAGCGCGTTATTCTGGAGCAGACGGTGTACTTGGAGATGCAAATGTTCGTTTTTTACAAGACTTCGAGGGAAAGAACCTTGTCGGTATTGATGCAACTGATCCTAATGGATTAGATGATATCGTAGTACAAGAATTACACTTGCCTGTAGGTCGAGAAATTATCTTTAAGATGCGTTCACAAGACGTACTTCATTCAGCATATATGCCTCACTTTAGAGCACAGATGAACTGCGTTCCTGGGATGATTACCGAATTTGCTTTTACACCGATTACAACTACAGACGATATGCGTCGTAATCCTGATGTATTAGCTAAAGTGAAAAAAATCAACAAAATTAGAGTTGAAAACAGCAAAGAGTTGGTTGCTAATGGAGACGAGGCTTTAGAGCCTTATATCTTCGATTATATCTTATTGTGTAATAAAATTTGTGGTGCATCGCACTACAATATGCAAATGAAGATCATTGTTGAAACTCCAGAAGAGTACCAAGCATGGATAGACCAACAGCAAACTTTTGCTCAAGTAATTCAATAAATTAACCAAACAAATAACATAGATATGTCAGCAGCAGAGCACATTCACGAAGAGGATCACGGGCATCATCATAAGGAGACTTTTATGACTAAATATATTTTTAGTCAAGATCACAAAATGATCTCCAAACAATATTTAATCACGGGACTATTCATGGGAATCATCGGTATTGCGATGTCTCTTATGTTTCGTTTACAATTAGCATGGCCCGAAAAATCTTTTGGAATTTTCGAGGTATTATTAGGTAAATGGGCGCCCGATGGTGTTATGGACCCTAACGTATACCTAGCTTTGGTTACTATTCACGGAACCATTATGGTATTCTTTGTATTGACCGCTGGTTTGAGTGGAACGTTCAGTAACCTTTTGATTCCATTGCAAATTGGAGCACGTGATATGGCTTCTGGTTTATTGAATATGATCTCGTTTTGGTTATTCTTTTTATCAAGTGTAATCATGATTGCTTCTTTGTTTGTTGAAGCTGGACCTGCAGCAGCTGGATGGACTATTTATCCGCCGCTAAGTGCACTTCCACAGGCGCAACCGGGCTCTGGTTTAGGAATGACACTTTGGCTAGTTTCAATGGCTATTTTTGTTGCCTCTTCCTTATTAGGATCTCTAAATTATATCGTAACAGTAATTAACCTCCGTGTTAAAGGAATGTCTATGTCTAGATTACCTCTAACCATTTGGGCCTTTTTCGTAACCGCTATCATTGGTGTTGTTTCGTTTCCGGTTTTACTTTCAGCTGCATTGTTGTTGATTATGGATCGTAGCTTTGGAACATCTTTCTTCTTATCGGATATTTTTATTCAAGGAGAAGTACTGCACTATCAAGGAGGATCACCTGTTTTATATGAACACCTTTTTTGGTTCCTTGGACACCCCGAGGTATATATCGTATTATTGCCAGCTCTAGGTATCACTTCAGAAATTATTGCAACAAATTCACGTAAGCCAATTTTTGGTTACCGTGCCATGGTTGCTTCGATCATTGCAATTGCATTCTTGTCAACCATTGTTTGGGGACATCATATGTTTATCTCTGGAATGAATCCATTCCTTGGATCAGTATTTACTTTTACAACCCTATTGATTGCTATCCCTTCTGCAGTAAAAGCCTTTAACTACATTACAACACTATGGAAAGGAAATCTGCAACTAAACCCTGCTATGCTCTTTTCAATCGGTTTAGTTTCTACCTTTATTTCAGGTGGACTAACGGGTATTATTTTAGGAGATAGTACACTCGATATAAACGTTCACGACACCTATTTCGTTGTAGCGCATTTCCACTTGGTAATGGGTATATCTGCACTGTATGGTCTTTTTGCAGGGGTATATCACTGGTTCCCAAAAATGTTTGGAAAGATGATGAACAAGAACCTTGGTTACTTCCATTTCTGGGTAACGGCAGTTTGTGCCTATGGCGTATTCTTCCCGATGCACTTCATCGGAATGGCAGGTCTTCCTAGACGTTACTATACCAATACAGCATTCCCATACTTCGATGATATCGCAGATATTAATGTTGTAATTACCATATTTGCTCTTATCGCTGGAGCCGCTCAGTTGGTTTTCTTATACAACTTCATTCACAGTATATTTTACGGAAAGAAGGCAGAACGAAACCCTTGGAGATCCAATACTATGGAATGGACTACACCTGTAGAACATATGCATGGAAACTGGCCTGGAGCTATTCCTGAAGTTCACCGTTGGGCTTATGATTATTCTAAACCTGGACAAGAAGAAGACTTTGTCTCTCAAATTGTTCCCTTGAAAGAAGGAGAAGAAGAGTTGCAACATTAAGCAACTTCTATCAATTATATAAAAAGAGACGCTGTTGCGTCTCTTTTTTTTTATGCCAGTTTGAAGGTCTTTTTGCTTCTAGATTTCCACTATATTTGTTACAATGAATGAAAACTTAGATCCCAGTAACGAACATTTTACACCAGAAGAGCAAGATATCGATAAGGCCTTAAGACCCCTAAGTTTCGACGATTTTGCAGGTCAAGATTCCATTCTTGAAAATCTTAAGATTTTTGTAGAAGCTGCGAATCAAAGAGATGAAGCTCTGGATCACACCTTATTTCATGGACCTCCAGGTTTAGGGAAAACAACTTTAGCACATATTTTAGCCAATGAATTGGAAGCTGGATTTAAAATGACATCGGGTCCTGTTTTAGATAAGCCAGGTGATTTAGCTGGTTTGTTAACCAACCTGCAACCAAGAGACATTCTTTTCATCGATGAAATCCACCGTTTAAGCCCCATTGTTGAAGAGTACCTTTACTCTGCGATGGAAGACTATAAGATCGATATCATGATCGAAACTGGACCGAATGCACGAACGGTTCAGATTAATTTGAATCCATTTACCCTAGTTGGAGCGACCACACGTTCTGGTCTTTTGACCGCACCGATGCGGGCACGATTTGGTATCAGTAGCCGTTTACAATATTATAGTACCGAATTACTTGCAACAATCTTAAAACGTTCAGCAGATATCCTCAATGTCCCTATAATTGAAACTGCAGCTATTGAGATTGCTGGTAGAAGTAGAGGAACACCACGTATCGCAAATAGTTTGTTGCGCAGAGTTCGCGATTTTGCTCAAATAAAAGGCAATGGAACCATCGACCTTGAAATTACTCAATACGCCTTAAAAGCATTGCAGGTAGATGCAAACGGGCTGGATGAAATGGATAATAAAATATTAACAACCCTCATCGATAAATTCAAAGGTGGCCCAGTTGGAATTACAACTTTGGCAACTGCTGTTTCCGAAAACGGAGAAACCATTGAAGAAGTATACGAGCCTTTTCTGATTCAACAAGGCTTTATTGTTCGGACTCCTCGCGGAAGAGAAGTAACCGCTTTGGCGTATAAGCATCTGGGAAGAATTAAAGATACGCAAGAAGGCTTGTTTTAAAATGAAAAGCGCTGCTACCAAAAATGCACAATGGATTAAAGAGCAAGCATTAGCTTTAGGTTTCCTTTCTTGTGGCATTTCAAAAGCAGGTTTTTTGGAAGACGAGGCAGCTCGCTTAGAGCATTGGTTAAACACCAATCAACATGGTGAAATGCACTATATGGAAAATCATTTCGATAAGCGCCTTGACCCTACGTTATTGGTTCCAGGAGCCAAAAGTGTTGTATCCTTAACCCTCAATTATTATAATTCAGAAAAGCAAACAGACCCCAATGCGCCTAAAATCTCGCAATATGCTTACGGGAAGGATTATCACTTTGTTATTAAAGACAAACTCAAAGAATTATTATCACGTATCAACAATCAAATTGGAGCGGTTGATGGGCGTGTATTTGTTGACTCAGCTCCAGTAATGGATAAAGCATGGGCCGCTAAAGCGGGCTTAGGTTGGATTGGTAAAAACAGTAATTTACTATCCAAGCAAGTAGGATCTTTTTTCTTCATTGCCGAATTGATTTTGGACCTTGAACTAGAGTCAGATTACCCGGTAACGGATCATTGTGGCAGTTGCACAGCATGTATAGACGCTTGCCCAACAGATGCAATTACAAACCCATATCAAGTCGATGGGAGTAAATGTATTTCCTATTTTACGATTGAACTAAAAGATGCTTTGCCAACAGAATTCAAAGGTAAAATGGATGATTGGATGTTTGGTTGTGATGTGTGTCAAGATGTATGTCCTTGGAACAAATTTTCAAAGCCGCATGAAGAGCCATTGTTCAACCCCCATCCTGAATTATTACAAATGACTTCGAGCGATTGGACCGAGTTAACCGCAGAAACATTTCAAAAAGTATTTAAAGATAGCGCTGTTAAAAGAACTAAACTTGAAGGGCTAACCAGAAACATTGAGTTTCTGAAACCGATTAAGTAGACTTCCGTTCAATTAAAGTAGTTTCAATCTCATACTTTTGGAAGACCACCGGTTCATTTCTTTTTTTGGTATCACGTTCGTCAAGAAAAACTTGAAAGGCTTTGCGGCCCATCAATTCCCCTGGTTGATCAATTGTACTCAATGAAGGTGTGATGAGCGATGAAATGAGCCAGTTGCTGAATCCCATTACGGCAATTTCCTCAGGAATTTGAACTTTATTTTCAATGAGGCATTTTATCGCACCTACCGCTGGAAGGTCGGCTACAGCAAAAATCGCATCGACATCCATTTTTTGATCTAAGATTTGTTGCATGTGATCATAACCTTCAGAGTCGTTTATTTCATCGCATATAAAGACTAAATCTTTGTCGTATTCTATTCCATTTTCTTCGAGCGCCTGTCTGTAACCTAAGAAACGATCGATTGAATTCTGAGGAAGGAGCGGGCCTCTAAAATGTGCAATTCGCTTTTTCCCTTTTTTAATCAAATGTTCAACAGCGGTATAGGCAGCCTTTCGGTCATCGATTACAACACTAGAGCACGGAGTCAGTTTGGAGTATTTATCGAAAATAACCAAATTAGTATCCTTATCCATGATGTTTTGTATATGGGTTAAGTCATGCGTTTTGTCGGCAATGGATAGGAAAATACCATCCACATTTTTATTAAGTAGTCGTTGGATTTGAGTTTTCTCAAGTTCATAAGATTCGTCAGAGCATAAGATAAAAGTCATGTATTCGTGCTTTTCAGCTTCCGTTATAATGCCTCTTAAAATACTACTAAAGAAAAAATGATTCAGCCGTGGTATAACGATTCCGACCGTCTTCGATTCATGGGTTCTTAAGTAGGCAGCAAAAGAATTTGGTGTAAAATTCACTTTTTCAGCATAAGCTTTTACACGTTCTTTAGTTTTTACACTTACATCAGGATAGTTTTTAAGCGCCTTAGATACAGTTGTTACTGAGATGTTTAATGCAATCGCGATGTCTTTTAAGGTTAGATTTTTCATTATGACATTTAATAGGGTCAAGATACTGATGAAAACTGTAAAACGAAAAGGATTTCGAAAATAACTAAATTTTAAATAAACAGTCGACAATAGTAAACGTACTCCAACCATAGTTATCTCATCTTAGCTATTAGTTCAGCCTTTGATTTATTTAGACGTCTGCAGAACCAATTTGATTGATACGATCTTTAACTTTAATTCGGAAACACTATCTTTTGAATCGCATAAAAGTTTTAACTTGCCAAAATCTGCATCATCACGTGCAGTTGAATTTCTAAAAAACAATCAATTCGTAATTGCCACACAAAATAGTTTTGTGTTTTTAGTTACCTCCAAATAAACAAAATAATGAATAGAAGTTATTTTTTTAAATTAATGTTATTGAGTCTTACTTTGGCTTCGTGTGCTCAAGATCAGTCGTATAAGGAAAAAATAAAAGACCCTGAATTGGTTCAGGCAAATGTCAAAAACCTTACTGACATCATCGTTTATGATATTTTTTCTCCACCGGTTGCAAGCCGAGTGTACTTATATCCTGCGATAGCAGCTTACCAAACAATGCAGTTGGCAAATGAAGAATCCTATGCTTCTCTTAGCGGTCAAGTTAAGGGATTAGAACCATTGACTAAGTCAACAAACGAAAATGTAAATTATAATATAGCCTCCCTTCATGCATTTAATCAAGTCGGAAAAGCTTTTATTTTTTCTGAAGATAGGATGAATGCTTTTCAAGAAAATTTAGATCAGCAACTAAGAGATAAAGGTGTTCCTCGATCAGTTCTCAAGGCTTCCAAAAAATTTGGAGCTGGGGTTGCAACTCATATTTTAGCTTGGGCCAAGGGCGATTTATACAATCAAACACGAACCTTTCCAAAATACACCATCCAAGAAGAAGAGCATTATTGGAAGCCAACACCCCCAGACTATATGGACGGTATTGAACCCCATTGGAATCAAATTCGCACTATGGCCTTAGATTCTTCCAATCAATTTCCACCGAAGCCACCTTTGGCTTTTGATTTAACTGAAGGGAGTCCGTTTCAGATTCAGCTGAAGGAAGTATATGAAATTGGAAAAAACATTACCGATGAGCAATTAGAAATTGCTAAGTTTTGGGATTGCAATCCCTATGTAACCCATCATCGTGGACATGCCATGTTTGCTACCAAAAAAATAACCCCAGGAGGACATTGGATTGGAATTACATCCATTGCAACGCGAAAGGCAAAGAGCGATTTTCAAGCAACTACGAATGCTTATGCCAACGTAACGATTGCACTATTTGACGCTTTTATTAGCTGTTGGGATGAAAAGTGGAACACATTGGTTGTACGCCCAGAAACATTGATTAATAAACATTATGATGAGGAGTGGTTACCTATTTTACAAACCCCGCCTTTCCCTGAATACACAAGTGGTCATTCAGTTATTTCAAGAGCTGCAGCGATCACATTAACAGACTTATTTGGCGATAATTTCGCTTTTGATGATACTACGGAAATAGAATACGGTTTACCCGTTCGTTCCTATGGTTCTTTTATTGAAGCTTCTGAAGAAGCAGCAGTTTCGAGACTCTACGGTGGTATACATTATATGATGGCAATAGAAGAGGGCGTAGCCCAAGGACAGGAAGTTGGAGAGCACATTGTACAGAGAATTCAGACATTCACTGGGGGAGATGAAGAACTCGCTCTTAATTAAAGTATGATGCAAAAAAAACAACTTTCCTTCTGGCAAATCCTAACCATGAACTTTGGTTTTTTTGGGGTTCAATTTAGTTTTGGACTACAACAGAGTAACATGAGTGCGATTTATCGCTATCTCGGTGCAAACGAAGCTGAACTCCCTATGTTGTGGTTAGCAGGTCCCGTTACGGGACTCTTAGTGCAGCCCGTTATTGGCGCAATAAGCGATGGTACTTGGTCTCCAAAGTTTGGGAGAAGAAAACCGTTTTTTTTAATTGGTGCCCTGATTGCGAGTTTAGCTTTGATCGCAATGCCTTTTTCAAGTTCGATATGGATGGCAGCGAGTCTACTTTGGATCCTCGATGCTGCAAATAATATTGCTCTTGAACCTTACCGCGCTTTTGTTTCAGATAAATTGCCTAAAAAACAGTATTCAATTGGTTTCTTAATGCAAAGTTTTTTTACTGGGTTAGGAAGCATCATGTCCAATTTTACACCGGTTATTTTAGTTTCTTTTGGGATTTTGGCTTTGAGCGATACGATGGACAACGGAGTTCCTGTGTCTACTTATTGGGCTTTTGGTATTGGAGCTATTGCTTCTATAGGAACCATTTTAGTAACGGTATTAACTACTTCCGAATACCCACCAACCGAAGCAGAATTGGCAGTAATTACTGCGAATAAAGCGAAAGGGAATACTTTTTCAAGAACGCTAAAAGAAATCAAAGCGGCTTTCATGAAAATGCCTAAGACCATGCGGCAATTAATTCCCGTAATGTTTTTATCTTGGTACGCGATGTTTTGTTATTGGCAGTATCTAACTTCTGCTTTATCCTTGTCACTTTTCGATACCTTGGATCAAAACACTTCTTTTTTCAACCAAGCGCAGCTTTTAACTGGAAATCTGAATGGAACGTACAACATCATTTGTGTTCTGATCGCATTCCCCATGATTCCAATTGCAAGAAAATTAGGAGCAAAGAATCTACATTTTATTAGCCTTTTACTAGGAGGAATTGGACTCATGGCAATGCCCTTTTTGAATGATACTGCTATTCTCTTCACCATTCCTTTTGGTAGTGGAATCCCAGTTTCTCAAATTTATTTATTTTCTTTTGGATTAGGAGTTACTTGGGCATCGATGATGGCCATGCCCTATCAAATGTTAGCAGCGTCTATTCCAAGTGATAAAATGGGAATCTACATGGGTATATTCAATATGTTTATTGTGATTCCAATGATTATTGAAATCTTCACCATGCAGTACTTTGTTTATGATTTATTAGGGAGTAACCCCATAAATGTAATTCGACTGGCTGGTGCTTGTATGGTAATCGCTGGCATTTTCTCCCTTTTTGTTCGGGATTCAGAAGATTCAACTGTTTAATTTTATATAGTATATGATGTTTTTTACTGCTTCCGAAAAGTATTTAGTAAAGAAACATTAACGTTTTGTTCACACATGGTTCATACTTCAGAATAGGTATTGTAAGTTGCATCTACCAATTCTTATCAAACCTATGTACAACACATTACACCCTTGTAATCTGACGCTACACGCTTTCGAGGCTCTTTTGAGTTTTAAAAGAGTTTTTTGTTATGGTTTGAATGCAGCTCCAAAAGAATAAGTACTTCAAGGAGACTTTGGTCATTATCCCATTCGGGACTCCCATCTGAGACCTTTATTTTCCACTATTCTATTTGTGAATTATTTGCTAATCAATCAATTAATCAAATTAGAATGAAAAAAATGAACTTAAAAACATTTTTTACGGCACTACTTCTCACAGTAGGATTAGTGACCTCAGCTCAGACTGTATCCGGTATAGTTACGAGCGATGACGGCCCTTTACCAGGGGCGACTGTTGTAGTAAAAGGAACATCAAATGGTGTTTCGACTGACTTTGACGGAAACTTTAGTATTAATACCCCTGCAGACGCGATTCTCGAAGTCTCTTTTGTTGGTTTTTCTACTTTAGATGTACCTGTTAATGGACAAGATAACCTTACCATTACTTTGGCGACAGACAATGAGTTGGATGAAGTAGTTGTGACTGATTATGGTTCTCAAAAGAAAATGGAAATTACTGCTGTCGTTGCGATTGTTCGGGAAGAAGAATTCAACAAAGGAACAATTAATGACGCTTCACAATTGTTACAGGGTAAAGTAGCTATTCTGAGTATTTATAATAAAAGTGGAAACCCTGATGATGACGCTCTAATCTGATTGAGAGGATTATCTACATTAGGTGCAAACGTATCTCTTCTTGTTTTAATTGACGGAATCATCACTGGATCACTTGCGAATTTAGATCCTAGCGATATTGAATCGATCAATATATCGAAATGTTATTTTATGGTAGTTTTAATGAAAACAACATCATGACGGGTATGGATCACAAGTTTCGATACCTAGGTTGGTCGATTTGGAATGAAGAGTATAATGCGTTAAAACTTAAAGAAGAATTGATTGATACCCTTGAAAAATGGTACCCCGGAAATTCATTCTTTAAAGTAAAACACAGTAAGTTGAATGAAAAAATTTATTTGAAAATTGACGGTAACAGACAAATTAAAATGTACACTGAAAACACAAGAAATGTTATTGTTAAAATTGAAGATTTAACCCAAAATTCAGATTATTAACTAGTTTTTTTATTTCTACTAATTAAATAGAGCACTTTGGAGCTCTTTTTTTTTAACTAATATTCAGCATTAACTATTTGTTAATCCTTCAGTCTTGCTACATTTGTTCTTCGACACATAAATTATGAGCAAAGAACGTAAAAGAAGAGAAGCTTTAGTATATCATGCCAAACCTCGGCCCGGTAAAATTGAAGTCGTTCCTACCAAAAGGTACAGCACCCAACGTGACCTAGCATTGGCTTATTCGCCTGGGGTTGCGGTTCCCTGTCTTGAAATCGAAAAGAATCCAGAAGATGTTTATAAATACACCAACAAAGGAAATCTAGTTGCGGTAATCTCGAATGGGACAGCTGTTTTAGGCCTAGGTGATATTGGCCCTGATGCTTCCAAGCCTGTGATGGAAGGGAAAGGGTTGTTATTCAAAATCTTTGCTGGAATTGATGTGTTTGATATTGAGGTAGATGCCAAGGATCCTGAGAAATTCATTGAAGCCGTAAAAGCAATTGCCCCAACTTTTGGAGGGATCAATTTAGAAGATATTAAGGCACCCGAAGCTTTTGAGATTGAACGTCGCTTGAAAGAAGAATTGGATATTCCGGTAATGCATGACGACCAACATGGAACCGCTATCATTTCGTGTGCAGCCTTGTTAAACGCATTGGAATTAGCTGACAAAAAAATAAGTGATGTCCGCATCGTGATTTCAGGTGCGGGAGCTGCTGCAGTTTCTTGTACTCGTTTGTATAAAGCCTTTGGAGCACTTGACGAAAATATAATCATGACTGATAGTAAGGGCGTTATTCGAGAAGATCGTGCGTCTTTAACTCCAGAGAAGAAAGAATTTGCCACGGCAATTGATGTCCACACACTTGACGAAGCAATGGTCAATGCTGATGTGTTTATTGGCTTATCAAAGGCAGATATTGTAAACGTAGATATGCTGAAGGCTATGAATCCCAACCCGATCGTTTTTGCAATGGCAAATCCTGATCCGGAAATAGAATATAATTTAGCCTGCTCTGTCCGTGATGATATCATCATGGCGACTGGCCGTTCAGATCATCCTAATCAAGTGAATAATGTTTTAGGGTTTCCTTTTATTTTTAGAGGAGCGCTCGATGTTCGTGCGACTAAGATTAATGAGGCCATGAAAATGGCAGCAGTAGAAGCTTTAGCTGAATTGACTAAAAAGCCAGTTCCAGAACAAGTTAATATCGCTTATCAAGAAACCAATTTATCTTTTGGACGCGACTATATCATTCCAAAACCCTTCGACCCTCGACTGATCGAGGAAGTGCCAATTGCCGTTGCAAAAGCAGCAATAGTATCAGGAGTTGCAAAAGAACCGATTGAGGATTGGGAGAAATATAGAGAGCAACTTGCAGGATTGATTGGAAAAGATCAAAAAATGATCCGCCTCATTCATGACCGTGCTAGATCGGCACCAAAGAAAATTGTATTTGCGGAAGCAGATCAATTGGATGTTCTCAAGGCAGCTCAAATTGTCATGGAAGAAGGTATTGGTCAACCCATACTTTTGGGAAGAAAAGATGTAATTTCTGATTTGATGGAATCGATTAACTTCCAAGAAGAGGTTACGATTTTAGATCCAAAGAGTGATGAGCAATTAGACATAAAAAGCAAATACGCCAATCTTTTTTGGGAAGAACAGAAAAGAAAAGGAGTAACACTATACGAAGCAGAATCTTTGATGCGGGAGCGAAACTACTTTGCAGCAATGATGGTGAAAAATGGGGATGCAGATGCAATGCTTTCTGGTTATTCTAGAAACTATGCGTCGGTAATCAAACCTGTACTTGATGTTGTCGGAAAAGACAAAGGCGTATCGAAAATTGCAGCAACCAATATGATGTTGACCGATCGAGGACCGATTTTTATTTCGGATACGTCTATTAATATTGATCCAACGGCAAAGGAATTGGCTAAAATTGGTTTTATGACCTCTAAAATTGTTGAGATGTTCGGAATCAAACCTGTTATGGCGATGCTGTCGTACACTAATTTTGGATCTTCAAAACATCCCAATGCAGGAAAAGTAACCGATGCGGTAGCCTACCTTCACCGATACTATCCAGATTTAGTTGTAGACGGTCCTTTACAGTCTGATTTTGCCTTAAACCGAGACATGTTAGAAGAACGATTTCCTTTTTCAGAAATCGCTAAAAAGAATGTAAACACCCTGATTTTTCCAAATTTAGAATCGGCAAACATCACCTATAAATTGATGAAAGAGCTGAACAAAAACCAATCGGTTGGGCCTATTTTATTGGGATTAAAAGAACCCATTCACGTACTACAATTAGGAGCCAGCGTTGATGAGATTGTTAATATGGCTGCAGTTGCAGTAATTGATGCACAACAAAAGCAAAAAAGATGATTGCACAGATTAAAGGTAAACTTGTAGAAAAACATCCTACTCATGTAATTATAGATTGCAACGGTTTGGGGTATATGGTTCATATATCCTTACATACTTTCGGACAATTGGGAGCAGACGAATCCATTAAGTTGTTTACGCATTTACAAGTCAAAGAAGATTCCCATACGTTGTTTGGCTTTTTTCAGCCGATTGAACGTACAGTTTTTAGACTTTTAATCTCCATTTCGGGGATTGGTGCGAGTATTGCCCGAACCATGCTTTCGTCAATGTCACCCCAAGAAATTCAGCACGCTATTTTAAGCGAAAACTTAGCCGCAATTAAAGGTGTAAAAGGAATTGGACTCAAGACCGCACAACGTGTTTTGATTGAACTAAAAGACAAGGTTCAGAAAATTGAAGGAAATGATGAGATTCCTGTACTTCAAAGCAATAGAACCAAAGAAGAAACGTTATCAGCATTGGAGGTCCTTGGTTACCCAAGAAGACAATCTGAGAAAGTAGTTGATAACATCCTTCAAAGCACCCCCGATAGTTCCATTGAGGAACTGATTAAAATCGCTTTGAATAAATTGTAAATACCCTTTGGTTAGAACAAAGAGTGCCTTTTTTTATATTCTTCGCCTTTGCATATTAGTAACCTTTTTACTGGGTTTTACTACTATTGCTACCCTATACGGCCAAGATTCTACTGGCTCTACATCTGAGTTGGGCACCATTGCATTTCCTCAAAATGATAGCCCATTAGACAATTATATTTACGATACCGAACGGGAAGTTTATGTGTATGTTCAATCCGATGGGAATTACCCCTTAAACACGCCTTTGGTTCTTTCACCGAAAGAATACGAGCGTTTGGTGCTTAAAGAACAGATGAATGCTTATTTCAAAGACAAAGTAAGTACCATTTCTCAGAAAAGGGGAAGTATTCAAGATTCGGCTCAAAGAGATCTTCTGCCAGAATTATATGTAAACTCGAAATTCTTTACCTCAGTTTTTGGAGGAAATGAAATTGATGTTACTCCCCAAGGTTCGATTGGAATTGATTTGGGAGTCCGCTACCAAAAGACAGATAACCCATCGTTTTCTCCACGAAACAGAAGGAATTTTGGTTTTGATTTTGATCAACGCATCAGCCTAAGTTTATTAGGAAAAATAGGCGAACGTTTACAAATTACAGCCAATTACGATACCGAATCAACTTTTGATTTTCAAAATTTAGTAAAATTAGAATTCAACCCTCCTAAAGTAAATGAGCTGAAAGACTATTTACCCAATTCGATTAAAGAAAAAAAAGAAGCATTAGAAGGAAAAGCAAATCAAGTGATTGACAAGGTGTCGGGATTTGCAGATAAGGTAAACGATAAAGTATCTGCGGTAGAAGATAAAATATCTGCTCTTCAAGACAAGGTTTCGGCTGTTCAAAACAAGGCGAGCGAGTATCAAAATAAAATCAACGACTTTCTAAACAAACCTGCTTCTGAGGATGCTATTTTACAAAATATTGATATTGGTAACGTTAGCATGCCGCTCAACAGTACTCTTATTTCTGGCGCACAAAGTCTAATGGGGGTTAAAGCTGAGGTTAAATTCGGACGAACCAACATTACCGGAGTTTTTGCGGAACAACGTTCACAAGCACAATCGGTAATTGCACAAGGAGGTGGAACACTTCAAGAATTCTCTTTATTTGCTTTGGATTATGAAGCTGATCGTCACTTCTTTTTGGCGCATTATTTTAGAGATAATTACGATGCCTTTCTAAAGACCTATCCCTACATCAATTCTCCTATTCAAATAACCCGAGCTGAGGTTTGGGTTACCAACCGTCAATCTCAAACCAATAACATCAGGAACATCATCGCACTTCAAGATTTAGGAGAAGCAGATCCAAACAACACGAAAGTAGATGAACTAAACAGCTCTTTTTTTAATGCACCAACGCCCCGAGGTATTCCGGCTAACGAAGCCAATAAGCTCGACCCTAATGCGAATGCTTCTGCATCTTTCCTTACCGATGCGATTCGAGATGTTGCAACGGTTCCTAATGGTTTTGGCGCGCTTAATGGCCGGATCAAAGAAGGATTTGATTATGCAGTATTGGAAAGTGCCAGAAAATTACAAGCTACAGAATACACACTGAATTCACAGTTAGGATATATCTCCTTAAACCAACGCCTCAGTAACGACGAAATATTAGGGGTAGCCTTTCAATTTACATTCCAAGGAAAAGTGTACCAAGTTGGAGAGTTTGCCAACGGAGGTATAGAGGGCACTTCAATTGTTGCTAGTAGTACACAAAATCAAGTTCCAACGGTAGCAACAAATAACCTTGTAGTTAAGTTATTGAAAAGTACCATTACCGATGTTCGTCAGCCTGTTTGGGATCTGATGATGAAAAACATCTACAACACTGGAGCTTTTCAATTGGAACAAGAAGATTTTCGATTGAATATATTGTTTTCCGACCCGTCGCCTATTAATTATTTATCGGCTGTAGATGCTTCGATATGGCCAGAGACATTAAAAAATCAAATCCTACTTCGTACCTTAAATTTAGATCGACTGAATTTATATAACGATCCAGAGCCAGAGGGTGATGGTTTTTTTGATTTTGTCCCAGGAATTACTGTCGACCCTCAATACGGAAGAATTATTTTCCCAACAGTTGAACCTTTTGGAGAAACCATCTTCAAGCTTTTAGACAATCCAGACGCTTCTAACGAGCAATATACAAATGAAATGACCTACAATGCCAATCAGGCAAAGTACGTGTTTCGAGACATGTATGCACTTACACAAGCTGGAGCTTTAGAGACTTCAGAGCAGAATAAATATCAAATAAAAGGACGCTACAAATCAGCTGGAGGAGATGGAATTGCCATTGGAGCTTTTAATGTCCCACGAGGATCGGTTTCCGTAACCGCTGGTGGTCGGGTCTTGCAAGAAGGTTTAGATTATACTGTAAACTACCAAATCGGGCGGGTAAAAATTCTAGACCCAGCCTTACAAGCTTCCAATGTCCCCATCCAGATTTCTGTAGAAAACAATTCCTTTTTTGGGCAACAAAACAAGCGTTTTTCTGGCTTTGATATTATACACCAGTTTAATAATAATTTCGTAATCGGTGGAACTTTAATCAATTTGAGTGAAAACCCATTGACCCAAAAAGCGAATTATGGTACAGAGCCTGTCAACAATACCATGATCGGATTAAATACCAATTTTTCAACGGAACTGCCTTTTTTAACCCGATTAGTCAATAGACTGCCTAATATTGAAACAACTGCTCCTTCGCGCATTTCGTTCCGAGGAGAAGTAGCCACTTTTATTGCTGGAGATCCAAAAAATACTCAGTTAGAAGGAGAAACAAATGTTTATTTAGACGATTTTGAAGGTGCTCAAACCAACGTTGACGTTAAAGGGTTTTTTGCTTGGAATCTAGCGAGTGTACCTTCGGAAGGCTTTGAAGGTTCAGAAGCTGGAGTTGACGATTTAACCGCAGGCCACAACCGTGCAAAACTTGCCTGGTATAGTGTCGATCCAATTTTTTACACCTCGCAGTCACGTCCGCAGGGAATTGGAAACGATGATATTTCGTTGAATACTACACGGCGTATTTTTATCAATGAAATTTTCCCAGAACAAGACTTAGTTCAAGGACAATCGACTTTTCAGCCAACACTAGATTTAGCTTATTTTCCTGAAGAAAAAGGACCCTATAACAATCAAGAAACGGATGCCTTTATTGCAAACCCCGAAAAAAATTGGGGGGGTGTGATGCGTTCAATCAATGCAACCAACTTTGAACAATCGAATGTAGAGTTTATAGAATTCTGGTTACTGGATACTTTTACCGAATTAGAAACTCCTGATCAAGACCTTGGGTCGTTGGTTTTTCATTTAGGGAATATTTCTGAAGATGTCCTGAAAGATGGCCGTAAACAATATGAAAATGGTTTACCCGGATCAGAACCTGTTGCTACCAACGAAAGTAATTGGGGAAAAACACCAGCAGCTCAATCTTTACTCTATGCGTTTAATACGGTTGAAGAGGACCGCTTATTACAAGATTTAGGTTTTGATGGATTGAATGATGACGAAG
>Ga0233438_10000239_pt1 | contig 76887 bp, 67 predicted proteins | sample SI_123_September_FD_182720 | JGI IMG/M metagenome (GOLD analysis project Ga0233438, IMG submission 182720) | Seawater microbial communities from Saanich Inlet, British Columbia, Canada - SI_123_September2016_10_MG | ecosystem: Environmental > Aquatic > Marine > Inlet | place: Canada: British... | reverse complement strand
ACTTGAAATATGAGTTTTCTCCGCTAAGACCTAGGTTAACGTATTCCGTAATTTGAAAAGAATCCTTGTCATATGAAATTTCAACGGCGTCTAAGGCCAAATAAAACAACCTAACTTGTTCATTAATTAGAGCAATATCGACTCTAGAATAAAAAATTTGGTTTTTAATGCTTTTTTTTAAGCCAGACCAGCACATAACAAAGTATTCCTTAAATACTTTATATTTGGGATCATAATCCTCTCTCTGCGCCATAAAATCAAACACCCCGTCTAAGGTATATTCAATATTGTTTTGCGCATGAGATTCAATAGCTGTAACAATCTCAGAGTTGAAGTCGGTTAGTTGAAAATCAACCTTTTTTGGAATACTCATGCTTCCCTCTCTAAAAAAAACAGACCCTATATAATATTTCCATATATTTTTTCTAAGTGATGTAACTTCTTTTGTTTCTTTCTTGCGAATAGTGACTAAACCAACAACTTTATCGCTGTCAAGATGTGGAAATGGGATGTTTTCATATTGAATTACAGGGGGGTAGCTCAAGTATGCATTAACAAGGTTTTGGATCTTGCTATCGTCAAAAAAGTCGACTCCTGTGATATGATTACATTGGTCCTCAACCCCAATAACAATGTAAGAATTGTTGTTAGGATTGCTATTTGACAATGCACAAATATGCTTCAAAAACTTCGCCTTTCCTTCTTTGCTGCTAATATTAATTTGTAGTTTTTTATCATAAAAACTGCTCTCGTCGTTATGTGCAAGTAGGTTTTTTATAAGAAGTCGCTTGTTAATCATCTTTGAAACAGAGTGTTGTTAATTGTATATATAAAGACGAATTGTGGTGTGTTTAGTATCTTAAAGTTAATAAACAAACAGGGAAAATGAATTAAAATGAATTTAAGTTTTAACCATTTGTTAACAAGTTGAACGAAAATATTTTAACAAATTGCAGATTATAACTTATTTGATCAATAAATCCTTAAACAAACACAATAATGGAGGGAGACAAAAAGGGAGTTGATATTCAATCAATCAACGAAAAAATTGAAAAAGAAAGTGCCTTTGTGGATTTGCTTACGCTTGAAATGAACAAGGTTATAGTTGGGCAAAAACACATGATTGAACGACTACTTATTGGACTTCTTGGGGAGGGCCATATCCTCTTAGAGGGGGTTCCTGGTCTGGCCAAAACACTAGCCATTAATACTTTGTCTAAAGCGGTCGCTGGTAGTTTTAGCAGGGTTCAGTTTACACCAGATTTACTTCCTGCGGATGTTGTTGGAACCATGATTTACAATATAAAAGCAAATGATTTTACCATAAAAAAAGGACCCGTTTTTGCAAATTTTGTGCTGGCCGATGAAATTAACCGTGCTCCTGCTAAAGTTCAATCTGCTCTTTTAGAGGCCATGCAGGAAAAGCAAGTAACTATTGGGGATGAAACTTTTATGCTTGACAAGCCATTTCTTGTAATGGCGACCCAAAACCCAGTAGAACAAGAGGGTACCTATCCGCTTCCAGAAGCGCAAGTAGATCGTTTCATGTTAAAAACAGTTATAGATTACCCAAAAATTGAAGATGAACAGCTTATTGTTAGGGCGAATCTTAAAGGTACTTTTGAAAAGATTAAACCAGTAGTAACTGTCAAACAAATTTTAAAAGCTCAAGCTGCTGTTAGGGAGGTTTACATGGATGAAAAAATTGAAAAATATATTTTAGACATTGTCTTTGCTACTCGATATCCAGAAAAATATCGTTTGCCAGAGCTGAAGCCTTTAATTTCTTTCGGAGCTTCACCAAGGGGAAGTATTAATTTAGCTACCGCAGCTAAATGTTATGCTTTTATAAGACGACGAGGGTATGTCATCCCTGAAGATGTTCGAGCGGTTGTGTACGACGTTCTTCGTCACCGAATAGGTATCACCTATGAAGCAGAAGCAGAAAATGTGTCTTCAGAAGATATCATTAGCAAAATTGTAAACGTTATTGAGGTTCCGTAATTGTTGTTGCGTTTATTTTATAGCTTAATTCGCAGCTAATTAATAGTATATTTATTTAATGGACACTAAGGAATTACTTAAAAAAGTTAGAAAAATAGAAATCAAAACCCGTCGCCTTTCTGACCATGTTTTTGGTGGTGAATATCACTCTACTTTCAAGGGACGTGGGATGACTTTTTCAGAAGTAAGGCAGTATCAATACGGAGACGATGTGCGTAATATAGATTGGAACGTCACAGCCCGCTCTAATGAACCACATATTAAAGTTTTTGAAGAAGAGCGCGAGCTAACGCTTATGTTGATGGTTGATGTGTCTGGGTCTAAGTTATTTGGAACAGAACCGCAATTTAAAAACGAAATTGTTACTGAGATTGCAGCAACACTGGCCTTTTCAGCTACACAAAACAATGACAAAATTGGAGTCATTCTATTTTCTGATAATATTGAGTTGTACATTCCCCCAAAAAAGGGGCGCTCTCATGTGTTGAGAATTATTAGGGAGTTGATTGAGTTTGAGCCAAAAAGTAAAAAAACAAATATTGCTCAAAGCTTAAAGTTTCTCTCAAATGTGATGAAAAAGAAAGCAATTGTTTTCCTTTTATCTGACTTTATGTCCAACGATTATCAACACAACTTAAAAATTGCTTCTGGTAAACACGATATTACAGGAATAAGAGTTTATGATAAGTATGAAACTGAAATTCCAAATTTGGGAATGATACAAGTTCAAGATCAAGAAACAGGAACCAGTTTTCTGGTTAACACTGCTTCTAAATCCGTTCGAAAAAACTACCAAAAAAGCTACAGAGACAGTGTTGAATATTTCTCAAATAGCTTTAAAAAATCTGGTGCTGGAGCTCTTGATTGCAGAGTAGACGAAAGCTACGTAAAAAAATTATTGGGATACTTCAAACAACGTGGATAGATACATGAAACCAGACTCAATCATAAAAAAGTTTTCAAGCCTTAATGTGCTATGGCTGGCTTTTTGTGTGCTCTCTTCTTTGGATGGGGTTAGCCAGGTAACTTCGAGTATAGACTCAACCATCATAAAAATTGGCGAAGAATTAAGGTACAGGATTCAAGTTGACACTGACACTACGTCGTTAGTTGTTTTCTCTGAAGAGCAAACGTTTCAACCCCTTGAAATGATAAATAGCTATCCTGTAGACAGCGCAACAAAAGGAAGTTCTTATAAATTAATTAAAACATACGGGCTAACTCAGTTTGATTCTGGAGTCTACACGATTCCTAAACAAAAAATTATAATTGGTAAAAAAGCCTTTTACACCGACTCGCTAAAGGTATGGGTAAATCCAGTTATTGTAGACACAACCAAACAAAAATTATTTGATATAAAGCCGATCAGGGATGTTCCAAAATCGCGATCAAAAATTTGGGCTTATCTTGCTTTTTTTCTATTAACACTAATGGCTATTGCGGGTCTAATATTTTTGTTTATTTGGCGTAAAAAGCCGCTAACAGATGCTGAAAAAACTGCTGCGCTTCCGCCATACGAACGTGCTAGACTTGCTCTTGAAAAGCTAAACGAAGATCACTATTTTCAAAATGAAAATATTAAACTGTTCTACTCGAACTTAACGCTTATACTTAGGCAATATCTTGACGAAAAAGTCTATGACCAATCACTAGAGAGCACTACAGATGAACTTGTCTTTCGTTTAAAAACTCTCCAAGCAGCAAATCAAATTAATCTAAGTGAAAACACTCTTCGAAATATTGAAACAATATTAAAACGTGCCGACTTAGTTAAGTTTGCCAAGTCTAAACCTGATTTTGAGCTAGCAAAACTAGACAAAAACACTATTGGGCTTGAAATTAAACAAGTCAAAGAAGGGTTACCTGGGCCTACGGAACATGAATTATTACAAGACTTAGCGTACAGAAGGGCTCTTGAAGATAAACAAAGAAGGAAAAAACAGAAACAGATTGTCACGATTGTTCTTGGGGTTTTTATGTTAGCGGTTGTCGTTCTTGTTATGAAATTTGGGCTCACAAACGTTAAAGATACCGTTCTCAGGAATCCAAGTAAACTATTATTAGAAAAAACACATTGGGTTAAAAGTGAATATGGAGCACCAGGAATCATGCTGTCAACCCCAAATGTTTTAGAGCGTCAAAGTATTAAACCTACTGAAGGTTTGAAAGACAGCATTCAGTTCGCTAGCTTTGCGTATGCTGGAAATGATACCCCTTTAGACATATTTGTAACAAGTTCTAAATATGCTTTACAAACAAATCAAGATAACAATAAAAAAAAGGTGCCAATTGATGTTTTAAAGTCTGCTGAAATGATTCTAGACCGGTTTGAAAAAGAAGGTGCAAAAAATATTATTTCAAGAAATGAGCAGTTTATAACTCCAAACGGGCAAGAAGGTATTAAAACTTTTGGAACTGCAGATTTTATTATTGATAATGTGCTATCCAAAGGGTCGTATGTTGTTTTAGGCTTTTCCACCCCTAATTTATTACAACAGGTTGTTTTAATTTGGAATGATGATGATGTATATGCCGATCAGATAATAGAACGTATCTTAAACTCTGTCGAGCTTATTACACTAACAGAAGAACAAAAATAATGTTTAAACAAGTTAATTTTACTCAAACAGAATTTTTATGGCTACTCGTATTAGTTCCATTGTTGGTGTATTGGTATGTCTTAAAAAACAAAAAACAAACAGCACAGCTAAAAATTTCCAACACAAAAGGCCTCCAAAATAAATCAGTCTGGACAACAGTTAAACATTTTATGTTTAGCCTTCGATTAATCGCTATAACCCTTGTTGTTTTTGCTCTGGCGCGCCCACAAACTGTAAATGTTTCTTCAAAAACAAAAACAACTAAGGGGATTGATATTGTTATGGCTATTGATGTTTCTGCGAGTATGCTAGCAAAAGACTTAAAACCAAACCGTCTTGAGGCATTAAAAAATGTCGCTGCGGAATTCATTAAAGGGCGTCCTAACGATAGAATTGGCCTCGTGGAATACGCGGGGGAAAGCTACACTAAAACACCGGTCACTAGTGATAAAGGTATTGTGCTACAGTCGTTGAAAGACATAAAATACAACTCGATTATTACCGGTGGAACGGCTATAGGTATGGGGCTGGCAACAGCTGTTAACAGAATAAAAGATAGTAAGGTAAAGAGTAAAATAATTATACTACTTACCGATGGGGTCAACAACGCAGGGTTTATAGATCCGCAAACCGCTAGTGAGCTTGCTTTAGAGTATGGAATCAAAACATACACCATTGGACTTGGCACAAACGGAACAGCTTTATCTCCTGTGGCACTCAAAAATGGTGTGTTTCAATATGGACGAATCAAAGTCGAAATAGATGAAAAGCTATTAAAAGAAATTGCCAATGTAACTGGAGGCAAATATTTTAGAGCTACTAATAATCGCAAACTGAAAGAAATCTATAAAGAAATTGACGCGCTCGAAAAAACAGAAGTAGAGGAGTTCAAGTTTTATAATTACGATGAAAAGTTTAGACCTTTAGTCTTGCTAGCCTTAGGGTTGTTGCTTTTTGAGTTCTTGGTTAGATTCACATTGTTTAGAAGTTTTATTTGATGTATCAATTAGAAGAAAAAATATGGTTTTGGGCTTTCATTATCATCCCTGTGATGTTAATCGTTTTTTTGTGGGATTTTTTATGGAAAAAAAGAACTCAAAGCTCCTTTGGAAGTGCCATTGTTCTAAAAAGGTTGAGCCCTAATCTGTCCTTTTTTAAATCAGCACTTAAGCTTATCGTTCTCTGCCTGGCGGTTAGCTTTTTTGTGATTGGGTTAATAAATCCGAAGATTGGCACAAAGCTTGAAACCATAAAAAGAGAAGGAGTTGATATTGTTTTTGCTATTGATGTTTCTAAGAGCATGCTGGCTGAAGATGTAGCTCCAAATCGTTTGGAGAAATCTAAACAACTTGTGACACAAATAATTAATAATTTAGCAAGTGATCGTGTCGGAATTATTGCCTATGCCGGAAAAGCATTTCCACAGCTGCCAATAACAACCGACTATGCTTCAGCCAAAATGTTTCTGCGAAGCATGAACACAGACATGTTGTCCTCGCAAGGAACAGCAATAGATGATGCGATTCAATTGTCACGAAGCTATTTTGATGATGAAGACCAAACAAATAGAGTTTTAATTATACTTTCTGATGGAGAGGATCATAATGATTTAAGTGTTGACACTGCAGGTGCTGCTTATGAAGAAGGAATAAAAATTTACACTATTGGTGTTGGAAGTGAAAAAGGAGGGCCAATCCCTCTAAAGAAAAATGGTGTGATCGTGAGCTATAAAAAAGATCAAAACAGCGAGACGGTTATTACAAGGTTGAATGAGAAAACATTGAAGTCAATTGCAAACGAAGCAAAAGGAAGCTACATTATTGGAAATCAAACAGCTGATGTCGTCGATCAAATAAAAGCTGTTTTGAACACTATGGATAAAAAAGAATTTGAAGCAAAACAATTTGCAGAATATAAAGATCAATTTCAGTGGTTTCTAGGAATTGGTTTGTTTTTCCTGATTTTAGATATTTTATTGTTAGAACGAAAAACAGCTTGGTTAAAGCGCCTTAACTTATTTAACGAGAATTTATGAGCATTATAAAAAATTTAATATTGTTTTTTAACGCTCCACATGAGCAAGAACTTAGGTTTAACAATGTGCGTCTAATCTTTTTTCTTTTAATACCTTTTTGCGGAAATGCTCAGGACGAAGCTCAACTCTCTATGTCAAATAAGTATATTTTTGAGGGAAATTCAATCGTCAAAGATAATTTTATAGAAGCAGAAAAAAAATACCGTTTAGGCGTGTCTGCAAAGCCAAACAATACTGTCGGATCATATAATCTTGCAAACGCGTATTACAACTCTAAGCTTTACGACGAAGCAATGCTCAGACTCCTAGAAGCAGTTAAAAACAGCGACTCGAAATTGGAAAAGCATAGCGCATATCACAACATTGGAAATACGCTTATGCAACAAAAACGCTGTAAAGAAGCGGTGTCAGCTTATAAAAATGCACTAAGAAACAACTCTGCAGACAATGAGACTCGCTATAATTTGGCGCTCGCACAAGAATGCGCAAAAGAGCAAGGAAACAGCGATAGTGAAAATGATGAAAAGGATAAGGGTAAAGATAATGAAGACAAAGAAAACAGCGACGAAAAGAAAGAGAACGAAAATAAAAATAAAGATAAAGAAGGAGATAACGAAGACAAAAAAGAAGGAAACGACAAAGAAGATGAAGATGGAAAGCCAAAGGACGACAATGGAAACCAAAAAAACAAAGATCCAAACAATGACAAAGGGCAGCCAAAACCTCGACCTGGTATGATGTCTGCTCAGCAGGTAAAGAACCTTCTTGAGGCAATGAATAACGAAGAAAAAAAGGTTCAAGAAAAAATGAACGCCTCCAAAACAAAAGGTATTAAGGTTCAAAGCGAAAAAGACTGGTAAAATGAAAATAAAGGCGCTTATATTTACGTTTTTTCTCTCGGGTCTTCTTTTTGGACAAGTCTCCTTTAATGCTAAGATTAGCAAGAAGCAACTTGGTATTAATGAACGTCTTAGAATTGACTTCACAATGAATAAAGATGGAGATGAATTTGAGCCTCCTGAATTTAAAGACTTTAATGTAGTTGGTGGACCTAGTCAGTCAATAAATAATTCTTGGGTTAACGGAGTTCAGTCGTTTTCAAAAACCTACAGTTATTTTTTAGCTCCTAAGAAAAGAGGGCGGTTTACCATAGGACAAGCTACTATCGAAATTGATGGAGAGGTTTATAAAACACTTCCTGTAAAAATAACTGTTAGCACGGCTATAGAAAAGCCCAAAGACCCTAATGACCCAAATTACATTGCTTCTAAAAAAATACATTTAGTTGCTGAAGTTTCAAATTCAAAGCCGTATTTAAATGAAGCGATAACAGTAGTGTATAAATTATATATTTCTCAGGATGTTGGGGTTCGTAGCTCCAGAGAAATAGAGAAGCCACGCTACAGTGATTTTTGGAGTCAAAACATTGATGTTGAAGGCTTGGGAGTGAAACAAGGAAGCTACAAAGGAGAAAGCTACCTTTATGTAGTCCTTAAAAAAACGGTTCTTTATCCGCAAAAAGCCGGCAAATTAAAAATCGAGCCGTTGTCCCTTGATGTTACTGTTGAGGTTCCGTCAAACAGAAGAGACGTATTTGGCCGGTCTTATATGAACACAGTGAACAGAAAGGTTTCTGCCGGCAGTAGGAATATTAATGTAAAACCTCTTCCTGAAAAAGACAAGCCTGAAGGTTTTTCTGGAGCTGTTGGGTCTTTTGATTTTAAACTATCATCGAATAAAAAAGAGTTAAAAACCTCAGAGGCTTTCGAGGTTAACTTAGAGGTTTCTGGAAATGGAAATTTAAAACTTTTTAAGCTTCCGGCATTAGTGCTTCCAAGTGCACTAGAGGTTTATGAGCCCGAACATAACGAAAAAGTAAGAACGCTTATGTCCGGAATGAAAGGGCGGGTAGCGGACTCCTATACAGTCGTACCAAACGAACCAGGAAATTACCCAATCCCTAGCGTTTCTTTTTCATATTTTGACCTTAAATCAAAGAGCTACAAAACACTAAGTTCCGAGCGGTTAATTATCGCTGTTGATGCTGGAGCAGAACAAAGAAATAAGCCCAAAGGCAATAAGTTAAACAAAGAGAATAAAAACACTAACGCTGCTGATGTGAAACAATTTCAACCTTTTAGGACAACTGCCAGCTTTAGGCCTATTAACTCCAAACTGTTCTTTAGATCTTTGAGTTTTTGGGTGTTGATCCTAGGTCCTTTCGTGTTGATCCCGATCATTATGTTTTTTATAAGAAGTCGAAATGAAAAAAAATTAGATGTTGCTGGAAACAAGATTAGAAAAACAAAGAAATTAGCACGTAAATATCTTGGTGAGGCTAAAAGTTCTCTAGGACAAAAAGATCAGTTTTACATTGCCTTGGAGCGTGCTTTACACAATTATTTAAAATCAAAACTAAATATTGAGACTGGTGATTTTAATAAAGATAAAGTCCGTGAATTACTAAATAAAAAAAATGTAGGTCTTGCGGATTTAGAGAGTTTTGTTTCAGTTTTAACTGCTTGTGAAATTGCAAGGTATACTCCATTATCCAGTGTAGACATGAAAAATGACTTTGAAAGAGCTGCACAAATAATTACAAAATTAGACAAACAAATAAAGTGAAACAATGAAGTATTTTCTTATTTTTTTGACAATTAGTTTTATTGGTGGGGCTCAAGTGAGTGAGTCCTTTGAGAGAGGGAATCAGTTTTACAACACTGGAAGTTATGAAAAGGCAATTTCAGAGTATAAGTCAATCTTATCAGCTAACCTGCACTCGGCGTCATTATATTACAACCTTGCAAATTGCTATTATAAATTAAATGAAGTCGCGTTGAGCGTATATTATTATGAGAAAGCGCTTTTGCTTGATCCCGCCAGCAAAGACATTAAAATTAATCTTAGTTTTGCTCAAAAAATGACTATTGACTCCATTGAACGAATCCCTCAAAGTGGTTTTTCAATGTGGTTTAGTAAAACATTAAATAGCTTGAGCGTTGACGGCTGGGCCACCAGGTGCGTGGGTTTAACCTTTTTATTCGTGTTTCTCTTTTTATGTTATTTATTGTCTTATTCTGAATCTAAAAAAAGAGTTTTTTTTATTTCGTGTAGCCTTGTGTTAGCTCTACTTGTAGGCTCAATTTTGTTATTATTTAATAAAGATCGTCTTAACAGGTCGGTAAGTTCTGCTATTATCTTTGTAAAAGAAATCGACGCTAAATTAGAGCCGAGCCAAGAAGCTGAAACAGTTTTTGCCTTACATGAAGGTACTAAAGTCTTGGTGATTGAGCGTTATGGGGTCGAGTGGTCAAAAGTAAAGCTGCAAAATGGTGAAACAGGCTGGATTTTAAATTCTAAGCTCAAAGAGCTTTAGTGTTAAGTTTTATCCTATCTTTACATATGAGCTATTACAAAGCGCGCGTTTCACGGTTTATTTCTTTAACCCTTTCTGTTTGTTTTTTATTTGCTTTAGTAGCGCCAACTTTTACACTTTTTGCAACTGTATAAACAACTTCCTGATTCCGCTACCACGGATATTTTTAGGCTAGGAAAGATGCCGTACTTAGATCAATCAGGGCTATATGCAATTGAAGATATGATTCAAGATTTACAAGCTAAGGGTGTTGAGGTTTTATTTGTTAAAGTATTGCGGCAGCCTCGTTACATGATGGAAAGAATTGATATTATTCCGGGGTTTGTTCCAGAAAAACAGATTTACATTAATTTTAAATCTTGTGTAAATGGGTTAATTAAACAGCATACTAAATAGTCTAGAGACTAAGGCTGGTTGGTGTGTCAACTTGATTTGCGGTTTTTACAAGTTCTGGCAAAACCCTTGGTGCTAACGACTTAACCGGATTAAAAAATAGTGACGATTTTATCTCGTCGTCTGACACAAGTGGTATTGTTTGATTTAAGGTGTTGAATATTACCAAAAAAACACTTATTATAAATGCAATTTTAACCCCTCCAAAAAGAGCCCCTAGAAGTTTATTTATAACCCCTAAAGAAGCAAAATCTGCCAGTTTAGTGAGTGCTTTCCCTGCCAAAGAAACCACTAACACAATAAGAACAAAAGTTACCGCAAAGGCAGTAATGTTTATGGTGTTTTTATCCCAACTAAAATTGTTTGATAAAAGTTCTCCGGCATAACTACTAAAGTGCGTCGCCCCATAGACTCCCATAATAAGCGCTAGGAAAGATGTCACTTCAACAAAAAACCCTTTAAAAAGTCCTTTAATAATTCCATAAAGAGTTAATGCTCCAATAGCAATATCAATAATTGACATGGTAAGTTTTGGATTAAAAATATTTGTAAGATAAATGTTTCGTTTATACCTTAATACACGCTAAATTTACAAAATAATTATGGCTCGAGACGAAGAACTTAAAAAACGATGGGAAGAAGTGGTAGAAAAACTATCTTTAAGGTTTGCTGATGGTGAAATTTTAGACCTAGACGGAATTATCTATCTTGTTGGTGTTCAAGAGCTTGGTCAATTGCACCGTAAATTCAAAAAGGACGAAAAACTTAATCTAATGCATATTGCTATATGTCGTCTTCTGGAGCCTTATGGCTATTATGAGTTTGAACGTTTTGATGATCAAGGCTGGCCTCATTATGTGGTTAAGGAAAATTTACCAAACCTTAAGGCTGGAGAGCAAAGTATTCTTATGAAAGATGCGATTGTAAACTATTTCCTGCAACGAGAGTTTATTAATTAACTTTTTTTAAATTTGACGTTTATTTAATTTATCATGACAAAACACATCTATAAACTTATAGAAGAGGTTGAAGCCTTCAGCGCGAAGTCCCTTGAAGAAGCTGAAGTTTTTAGAATCAAGTTTCTTGGCAAAAAAGGTCTTCTCGCCGAACTATTTGCCGATTTTAAAGAAATTCCGAATGAAGAAAAAAAGGGTTATGGACAAGCTATTAATAGATTAAAAGATGCTGCCCAGCAGAAGGTTAACTGCTTAAAAACAGCATTAATTAGTGGTGCTAATGATTCTTTGTTGTTTGGAGACTTATCACGCCCTGGTGACTCCATTAATATAGGGTCGCGTCACCCGATTTCATTAGTAAAAAACCAAATTATTGATATCTTTTCTAGAATAGGTTTTAATGTTAGTGAGGGTCCTGAAATTGAGGATGATTGGCATAATTTTACTGCTTTGAATTTGCCTGAACACCACCCTGCTAGAGACATGCAGGATACTTTTTTTATAGAAAAGAACCCTGATGTTTTGTTGCGGACACATACAAGTTCTGTCCAGGTTCGATACATGGAAAACAATAAGCCCCCTATTCGTACAATTTCTCCTGGAAGAGTTTATAGAAATGAAGCTATCTCCGCACGCTCCCATTGCTTTTTTCATCAAGTGGAAGGGCTGTATATTGATAAGAATGTAAGCTTTGCAGATCTCAAACAAACTCTTCAATATTTCACTACAGAGCTTTTTGGTAAATCAAAAATCCGTCTTAGACCATCTTATTTTCCTTTCACTGAGCCAAGCGCTGAAGTTGATGTGTATTGGGGTTTAGAAACAGAGACAGATTACAAAATGACCAAAGGAACGGGTTGGTTAGAAATTATGGGGTGCGGAATGGTAGACCCAAATGTTCTTGAAAATTGTGGAATCGATTCAAATGAATATTCTGGTTTTGCCTTTGGCATGGGAATCGATAGAATAGCCTTGTTGCTACATCAAATTAGCGATATCCGTTTCTTGAGCGAAAACAACGTACGCTTCTTAGAGCAATTTAAAAGCCATTTATGATACACTTACATAATATTATGAGGAATCTGTTTTTAAAAATTCTTTTTATAGTCCTTGTTCAGACAGCGGCTACGAGCCAAAACCTTGTGCTTAACTCTGACTCAACTAAACCAGCAGTAACCCTCGAAAGTTCGGATGAGATCAGTCTTCTATTTATCGGAGATTTTATGGGGCACCTGGACCAAATAAATGCAGCTTACAACAAAACGCTTGGGGTTTATAATTATAATCCTACTTTCAAAAAGATAGCGCCTATTCTAAGTGATGCTGATGTGACAATTGGAAATCTCGAGGTAACTTTAGGGGTAAGACCCTACTCTGGATACCCAAGATTTAGTTCGCCTGTGTCTTATGCTTCAGCCATTAAACAATCAGGTGTAGATGTGTTAGTTACTGCTAACAACCACTCATGTGACAAGCGCAAAAAAGGGCTTGAGAGAACTATTGCTGTTTTAGACTCCCTTAATATTGGTCACACAGGAACTTTTGTAAGTGAAGAGAGTAAGCAAACTAGCCCTGCATATGTGATTGAAAAAAACAACATTAAGGTTGCGATTGTTAATTACACCTATGGTACAAACGGAATTCTACCTAACCTGCCAAACATTGTAAATTATTTAGAAAAAGAAAAAATATCCAAAGATATTGATCATATAAATTCTGTGGATAAGCCTGACCAAATCATTGCATTTGTGCATTGGGGTGACCAATATAAAAGCCTTCCCAATAACACACAAAAAGAATGGTTTGAGTACTTTAAATCACTTGGTGTAAATATTGTGATTGGAGCCCACCCCCATGTCCTACAGCCAATGGAGTGGCAGCCCAAAACAACTCTTAACAAAGAGTCACTTGTGGTCTATTCGTTAGGGAATTTTGTGTCACACCAGCGCACATTTCCTCGGGACGGAGGTGCAGTTTTAAAGTTGTCTCTTAAAAAATCTGACAATGGTATGGAAATAAAGTCTGTTGGTTATCATTTGACTTGGGTTTATGAATTCCGCTCGAAGGGCAAGAAACATTATGATATTCTTTCTGTTAAAGACTTTGAGGGAGATCCTAGTTACTTTTCAAGAAAGTCAGATTATAATAAGCTAGTTCGATTTTCGAAGCACGCTAGAGAGCTTCTTTTAAAAAATAATATAAACGTTGAAGAATACTGATTTTTTTAAAAAAGATATCGTCATTCCCCAGGTTAAAGAAGTTTATATTGCCATTGTTCGTGAATACAACAACGCTTATAGGGTCTATGACTGGAGCGCCTACATAATAAATAATAAGTCAGAAGACCTAGAGGTAGTTATTATTGTAACTAGGGGTTATTCTGAGCTTAAAAAAACTGCAACATTTCGGAAAAAAATTGACACACTCCCCTCTAAAAGTTATGAAAAAATTGAGCTAATTCCAGACGAACTTCTGTCTATAAATAACCTCTTCAGAGTCTCTTTTTTTGGGGGTAACACTTTGTATGAAAAGTCCTTTGAATTTAGAAAAGGCACAATTAGTGAAGCTTTCGCTGAAGAAATTCCGCTCTTGGGGTTAAAAGGAGTTTTAAGACACTAAAATATTTTTTTCGTTAGTTTCATAAAAGCGCTTTTGGCATTCTTCTCCAAGTATATTATTTCATAAACTGTGTCTATAATAGGTGTTTTGGCGGGTTTTTCCTGGCTTTCATTAATTTGATAGGCGCTCTTTGTGGCATAATAACCTTCGGCTACCATACTCATTTCCATTTGAGCAGACTTTACGGTGTAGCCTTTTCCTATCATATTTCCAAACATCCTGTTGCGGGAAAATAAGGAGTAGCAGGTCACCAATAGATCTCCCAAATAAACAGTTTCGTTAATATTACGCTTTTTCTTGTGTGCTTTTTTGATAAATCGTTTCATTTCTCGAGTTGCATTGCTCATTAAAACACTTTGAAAATTATCTCCGTACCCTAATCCGTGTGCTATTCCTGCAGCAATAGCATAAACGTTTTTAATCATAGCGGCATACTCAGCGCCTACGACGTCATCACTTGTATTTGTTTTTATATAATTACTTGAAAATTGTTCTGCTATTTCGCTCGCTATGCTTAGATTAGCACAGGCTAATGTTATATAAGACAAGCGTTCTAGAGCAACTTCTTCTGCGTGGCAAGGTCCTGCTAAAACAACAATGTTTTGTAATTTGACCGCGTATTTTTTTTGAAAATGTTCACCGACCAGGTGTCCGGATTCAGGGATGATTCCCTTTACTGCAGATACGACTATTTTAGATGAAATGTCAATGTTTAGTTTTAATAATTCGTTTTCAATAAACGCAGAGGGTACCGCAAATATTAAAATATCCGCATAATCTGCTAGATTATTTATATCGCTCGCTAGCTTTAACTTGCTTGTGTGAAGTTCAACTGAGCTCAAATATGAAGGATTGTGCTCTTCTGATAATATATAATCAATCGTTTGCTGCTTTCTGATAAACCAACCAACTTCATCTAAGTTTTCGCAAAGCATTTTAATTATGGCTGTTGCCCAGCTTCCACTTCCAAAAACTGCATATTTTAAACTTGAGGACATTACTGTTATGTTAGTTGGTTAAAAATAATAAAATATTAGTCTTCTGTGTTTTTCAAGCCCTTTGTTAATTAAATTTATCTTCTATAATCTCCAAAAACCTTGCTTCTAACTCTTGTTGATCTTTCCAATTATTATAGTCTGGCTTGATGACTGTTTCTAATAGATTGGTTGCGTCATTGTACGTGTCTAGGGTTTTTATCTGAGACAAAGCCCGGTCGTAGTCCTCGTTGCTATTATTAAATAGCCCTTTTACAAACGCCAATCTGTCGTTGAGTCCAATTTGGAAACCTTTAGGCTTTAATTTGTCGTTAAGTAACTGTTTTTCGGGAACATCGTGTTTTGCATCAAAAATTGGTAGTTGAGAAAAGCTAGGGGAAAGCGCACTCAGGTCACTCTCTTTTGTTTCGCTAAACAGATTAGCTTTTTTTTCAAGTGCCACTTCTTTTTGGGTCGTTTCACCATCGTTACTAGTCTTTCTTATGGCTTTTGACTTCTTTTCAGCGGGGGTCTTTTGAAATTGTTTGGTTGTTTCGATTGGAGCTGTTTTGGGCTCTGGCTTATTTTGATTGACTACATTAATTTTCTGAATCCTTGGCTCTGTTGGGGAAAGAGAATCAAAAAAAGATGGATTTAGTTCCTTTGTATTAGTTATGGAATCTAGCCGATTATCTTCAAGAAACTTTAAGATAGTTATCTTTTTGTAAAGCGTAGATATTTCGTTTTCCATTTTTCCAAGATTTTCTCGACCGGCAAGTTTGAGTATGTTATGTGCTATACCGATTAATTCCGATTCTAATTGCTTTTTCATTTTGTTGGTTTTATATGTTTACACCTAAGTTTAGTGTGTAACAAACATCCTAATAACGCTTTTTTGTAACTTTTAAATTTAATACTTTTGATTTTTAATAAATTTACGCCACCTTTATATAAACGATAGTAAATTTCGTTTGGTGTTAAAATTACAAAATGTTTCTCGAAAATACAGTAAACCCTAAAGAACAATTTGGCTGGATCGAAGTGATTTGTGGATCAATGTTTTCTGGAAAAACAGAAGAATTAATTCGGAGGCTGCGTCGTGCTCATTTTGCCAAACAAAAGGTTGAAATTTTTAAACCAGCCATCGATAAAAGGTACGATAATGAAATGGTTGTGTCGCACGATGCTAATGAAATTCGTTCTACGCCTGTTCCTTCAGCATCAAACATACCGCTTCTAGCTGACGGTTGCGACGTTGTTGGGATAGATGAGGCTCAGTTTTTCGATGAAGAAATTGTAAACGTTTGTAATGACCTTGCCAATAAAGGCATAAGAGTAATCGTTGCGGGGCTTGACATGGATTTTAAAGGAAACCCTTTTGGACCAATGCCAAACCTAATGGCTACTGCCGAATATGTAACAAAAGTACATGCGGTTTGCACACACACAGGAAATTTAGCACAATACAGCCACCGGAAATCTAAAGACGATAATTTAGTCCTCTTAGGTGAAGTAAATGAATATGAACCATTAAGTAGAGCTGCTTACTACATGGCAAATGTTAAAAAAGGGGTTAAAAGTATAAATCAGACAAAAGCTGTGGGTTTAGATAATTCAATAAAAAAACCTAATGTCTAAAGTTTCAGAAACAACTTTAGAGATTAACCTTGGTGCTATAAAAGGCAATTTTGATTTTTTAAAATCTAAACTTCATGGCAACACCCTCTTTTTAGCGGTTGTCAAGGCATTCGCTTATGGGAGTGACTCTATTGTTGTTAGTAAATATCTTGAAAAAATCGGCGTTGACTATTTTGCTGTAGCTTATGTTAAAGAAGGGGTCGCACTGAGGGAGTCTGGTGTTAAAACACCTATTTTGGTACTCCATCCTCAGTCCAACAATCTTAAATTAGCTATTCAATACTTACTAGAACCAAGCCTTTACAGTTTAAAGTTATTAACAGAATTTGAAAAAGCCGCATTTGACTGTGGGGTCACCGATTATCCTGTACATATAAAGTTTAATACTGGATTAAACCGCTTAGGCTTTAGGGAATGCGACATTAGTCTAGTGTTAGACTCACTTGTCGAAAGTAATTTACTGAAAGTCCGGTCTGTTTTTTCTCATTTAGCGGCAAGTGAAGACCTAAATGAAAAAGAATTCACAGAAAATCAATTAGCTCTTTTCCGATCACTTTCGAAAGAATTTATTAAACACTTCAATTATCCTATTATTCGACACCTATGCAATACTTCAGGTGTATTAAATTATCCTGATGCTCACTTTGACATGGTAAGGTGTGGCATTGGTCTTTATGGATATGGCAATTTTAATAAAAACGCTCACAAACTCACTCCAGCAGCTAGTTTGAAGTCTATTGTTTCCCAGGTTTTTAATACTGCTTCCGGAGAGACTGTGGGCTATAATAGAGGCCATGTTTGTAAATTTGATTCTAAAATAGCAACAATACCGTTAGGACATGCAGATGGAATTGGAAGACAGTATGGAAATGGAGTTGGGGCTGTCTATATTAACCACAAAAAAGCCAATATTATTGGCAACGTGTGCATGGACATGATAATGGTTGATGTGACCGGAATAGAGTGTAATGAAGGTGATGAGGTTGTTCTTTTTGGCCCTGACCTTCCTGCTGAAGAAGTAGCAGAAGTCGCTAATACAATCTCTTATGAGCTAATAACGGGAATTTCACAGCGAGTAATGCGCAAGTTTATCGAATAAGTTTCTCTAAAAAACTCATTAATTAGTAAACATTAATTATTACAAAAAAGCTTTATTCTTATTACATTAATAAACAGTGTCATGGCTTCTCTGTTTTTTTGGCTATAAACGTATTCCGTACGGTTAATTTATTAATTTTACAACTCTAACATAAATACATAAAAAATGAAGGTAGCGGTTGTTGGTGCCACAGGAATGGTGGGCACTGTAATGTTAAAATTACTTGAAGAGCGTAGCTTTCCAATATCTAAACTTGTTCTTGTTGCATCAAAAAAGAGTGTAGGTAAACAAATAAAATTCAAAGGACGAAACCACTCAATTATCGGAATTGAAGAGGCTGTGAAAATGAGTATTGATATTGCTCTTTTTTCTGCTGGTGGTGAAACCTCTCTATTGTGGGCGCCAAAGTTTGCTGATGCTGGAGCTGTTGTTGTAGATAATTCATCTGCTTGGAGAACGGATCCAACAAAAAAATTAATTGTTCCTGAAATCAACGCTCACGAGTTGACAAAAAGAGATACAATCATTTCAAACCCAAACTGTTCAACAATTCAATTAGTAATGGCGCTTTACCCACTGCATAAGGCCTATCAAATGAAGCGTGTCGTTGTCTCAACTTACCAATCCGTTTCTGGGACAGGAGTGAAAGCTGTTCAACAATTAGAAAATGAAATTAACGGAGTTGACGGGGAAATGGCTTACCCATATCCTATTGGCAGGAATGCGCTGCCTCACTGTGACGTGTTTTTAGAAAACGGCTACACTAAAGAGGAGGTAAAGTTGGCAAATGAACCTCATAAAATTCTAAACGACTTTTCGTTTGCCATAACCGCTACTGCGGTAAGAATTCCAACAGCGGGTGGTCATTCAGAATCTGTTAACGTAGAATTTGAAAATAATTTTGAGCTAAACGATGTTAGGGCTCTTTTGAACAAAACACCAGGAATTACCGTTCAAGACAATATAGATACAAACACTTATCCGATGCCAATTTATGCAAATGGAAAAGACGAGGTCTTTGTTGGCAGAATTAGGCGTGACGAAACAATCGCTAATACCTTAAATATGTGGATTGTTGCTGACAACCTAAGAAAAGGGGCTGCTACAAACGCAATACAAATTGCAGAGCACTTAACTGCAAACGTTTTATAAGCTATTTAAATGCTTTCCATATCAAAAATCTCATTTAGCTACAAAGAAAAAAACATCTTGAACTCAATTTCTGTTGATATAGATAAAGGGGGCTTCTTATCGATAGTTGGTAAAAGTGGATCTGGAAAAAGTACCCTCTTAAATTTGATTTTTGGAAAACTAGATGTATCCTGTGGTACAATCTCTTGGTGTGGTCAAAAGATATTAGGCCCTAAAAACAATTTGGTTGTGGGGCATGACTTTATGAAGTATGTGTCTCAAGAATTTGATCTGATGCCATATACTTCAGTAAGCGAAAACGTCGGGGCGTATTTATCAAACTTTTATGCTGAAGAAAAACAAGCTCGTATTAAAGAGCTTTTGAATGTCGTTGAACTAGAAGAGTTTTCTAATACAAAGGTTAAATTTTTAAGCGGTGGCCAAAAACAACGTGTTGCTCTCGCGCGAGCAATCGCAAAGCAACCAGAAGTTCTTCTTCTTGACGAGCCTTTTAGCCATATTGATAATTTTAAAAAAAGGGGGTTGAGAAGAAAATTCTTCTCTTTTTTGAATTCAAATAAAATCACTTGCATCATTGCCACACACGACAAGGAGGATGTATTGCCTTATGCAGATAATATGATTGTTCTTGAAAACAAAAAGATTCTAGTCGAGGGCCATCCTGCCGAAATATATAAAAACCCTAAATATTCAACAGTGGCCGCTTTTTTTTGTGATTACAGTGTAATAAACAATATTATTTATTACGCGCACCAAATTACTGTTGTTCAGAAAAGTACACTAAAAGCCATTACAAAAAAGACTTTTTACAAGGGTCACTTTTATCTAATAGAGGCAGAATATAAAGGTTCCTTAATTTATTTTAATCACGCTTCAAGCATACAAGAAAGCACCTCTGTGTATTTAAAGTTGAAATAACTTTTTAATGACAAGTTGTTTTGTTAATTTAGATTTATCTTTTTAACTATAATATTCTTTCTATGAATTACCTTAATCTCTCCTTCGTTTTTATTGGAATCCTAATTTTGTTAGCTGCTTTATTTACGGTTAAACAACAAACCGCTGTTATTATTGAGCGTTTTGGTAAATTCTTAAGTATACGCCAATCTGGCCTTCATTTTAAAATCCCTTTAATAGATCGTATTGCTGGCCGTATGAGTTTAAAAATTCAACAGCTTGATGTTTTAATAGAAACAAAAACAAAAGACGACGTCTTTGTCAAACTCAAGGTGTCGGTACAGTTTAAAGTAATAAACCTTAAGGTTTATGATGCTTTTTACAAACTTGACTTTCCTCATGATCAAATTACGTCCTATGTATTTGATGTTGTTAGAGCGGAAGTTCCAAAAATGAAACTTGATGGGGTCTTTGTTAAGAAGGATGATATTGCAATTGCTGTGAAAACAGAGCTTAACGAGGCAATGATGGACTATGGTTACGATATAATAAAAACATTGGTTACCGATATTGATCCCGATTCTCAAGTTAAAGAAGCAATGAACAGGATTAATGCTTCTGAACGAGAAAAAATTGCTGCTCAGTTTGAGGGTGATGCGGCTAGAATTTTGATTGTAGAAAAAGCAAAGGCTGAAGCTGAAAGTAAAAGGCTTCAAGGCCAGGGTATTGCGGACCAACGTAGAGAAATTGCTCGTGGACTTGAAGAATCTGTAGAGGTTTTAAATAAGGTTGGTATAAACTCTCAGGAGGCGTCTGCTCTTATTGTTGTAACACAGCACTACGATACGCTTCAGTCTATTGGCCAGGAAACAAATAGTAATCTTATCCTTCTTCCAAACTCACCACAAGCAGGGAGTAATATGCTGAACGATATGGTGGCTAGTTTTACTGCCAGTAACCAAATTGGGGAGGCCATGAAAAATGCCCCTAAAAAGATTAAAAAATAAAAAAACACCTAAGCTTCTTGTCTAAGCAGCGGATTATTATCAGTCTTGACAGACGATAAAAACTTGTTTATTTGTTCATTTTGGCTAAGGCCATTTGATATTAGAACTTTTAATGTTATCGCTATTGCTATTCGAGTTCCAACTTTTTTTTCTGCCGTATTTAATAGGGGTTGTAAGTCGTCATATGAAACTTCTTTTGCAAGTGTTTTGATTTCAGCTTTAACCTTTAATTGTTTAGCATCGGGAAGGTTTGTATATCTTTTTCCTAATTGCTTAATAATGTCTATCGGTTTCTTTTTTAATGAAGTAGTGCTATGATTTTTTTTGGACTGTTTGGGTGGTTTTTTATCCCATGTATCTCTTAGCCCTACTGTTTTGTTAAAGACTATGTGATTTAACGATGTGTCCTTATCAAGAATGAAATAACCTAAGCGCTGAAACTGAAAGTGTTGCCCAACAGAAGCTTCTTTGATGTAAGGTTCAATAAAAGATTGGCGTACCTTTAATGATTCAGGGTTAATGTACGTCATGAAATCCTCTTTATGATTATCTGGGCTTTCATTAACGAATAGGCGGTCATATTCCCTTACTTCTGATTCAATTGCGTGAGATTTAGACACCCAGTGTATAGTTCCTTTAACTTTTCGCGCGCTTTCTGGTGTTTTGCTTCCACTTAAGCTTAAAGGTTCGTATGTACAGTAAATTTTTGTGATTATACCCCTAGCATCTTTTGTAAATCTAGTGGCTTTTATAATATATGCGTTTTTTAACCTCACCTCATTCTCTAAAGAAAGTCTAAAGTATTTGCTGCTAGCTTCTTCTTTAAAATCAGCTCTCTCAATGTAAAGAACTTTAGAAAATGGAAGAAGACGAACCCCTGCTTTATCATCCTCTGGATTGTTTTCGGCCTGTAACCACTCCTCTTTTTCTTCTGGGTAGTTTTCTATTTCAAGGATTATTGGATCCAAAACAGCCATTACTCTAGTTGCTTTTTTGTTTAGATCTTCTCGAACACAGAACTCTAAAAGCGATACGTCTATTATGTTGTCGCGTTTAGCAACACCTACGGTTTCTACAAACTTACGTATAGAGCCTGGTGTATATCCTCGCCGTCTCAACCCTGATATGGTAGGCATTCTTGGATCGTCCCAGCCAATAACTATCTTTTCTTCTACCAGTTTTAGAAGTTTTCTTTTACTCATTACGGTATAACTAAGGTTAAGTCTGGCAAACTCTCTTTGTTTAGGCTTTAATGGATATGTCTGTTTTTGATAACTAAACACTTTGTTTTTGAACCAATCATATAGCTCTCTATGGGGTTTAAACTCTAGGGAGCACAGTGAGTGTGAAACCTGCTCCAAGTAATCGCTTTCTCCATGAGTCCAATCATACATTGGGTAAATACACCAATTTGATCCTGTTCGTTGATGGTTTGTGTGTAGTATTCGGTACATTAGCGGGTCTCTCATTAACATGTTTGCATGTTTCATGTCTATTTTAGCTCTTAAGACATGTGTTCCTGCTTTAAAATTACCGTCCTTCATTTTACCAAAAAGATCTAGATTTTCCTCGATAGACCTGTTTCTAAAAGGGCTGTCCTCTCCTGGTTGAGTCGGGGCTCCTTTTTGAATTGCTATTAACTCACTGGACTGAGAGTCAACATAAGCGTGTCCGTCTTTTATTATTTGGCGGGCCCAACTGTATAATTGATCAAAATAATCTGATGAATAAAGCTCTTTATCCCACTTATAGCCAAGCCAGCGAATATCTTCCTTGATAGCGTCTACATATTCTTGGTCTTCTTTTGTTGGGTTCGTGTCGTCAAAACGTAAATTAACTGGTGCTCCGTAGCGCTCACCTAATCCGAAGCTTATACCAATAGCTTTTGTGTGTCCAATGTGTAAATAACCGTTTGGCTCGGGTGGAAATCTAAACCTCAGCTTGTCTTGTGATAAACCGTTTTTTAGGTCCTCTTCAATAATTTGCTCAATGAAATTGAGCGGCTTTTGATTATATAACATAGTTGTTTGTATTTCTTAATCAAATACTAAGCAAAACTAATCAAATAAAAAGTTTATATAAATATCTCACGGATAATTATTATTTTTATTCCGATAAAAATAAGAAATGGGGGTTATTAAAGTTGAAAACATTAAAGTTTTTGCGTATCACGGGTGCTTAAAGGAGGAAACGACAATTGGAAGTGACTACAGGGTTGATTTAAGTGTAGAGACATGTCTTAACAAGTCCTCAAAGACTGATAACCTAAGTGACACTGTGGATTACGTATTATTAAACCATATTGTGGTTAAAGAAATGGGTGTTCCGGCAAAACTTTTAGAAGTTGTTGCTAAGCGTATCCTGTCTGAAATTTTTAATAGCTGTAAAACCGTAACTTCTGCAACCGTTTCTGTTTCTAAAATAAACCCGCCAATTGGTGGGGATGTTGAAAAGGTAACCATCGTACTTTCTGAGTCTTGCTAGGGTGTCAAAACCTTAACAGCACCTTTTTGTATTGTTATGTTAACTTGATTTGATTTGATTTGGGTTGGTTCGCCATCTACCTGAGCTAAGAACTCCTCTTTTTCAAGACTTCTAATTTCTATGTTTTGAGTTAAAAAACAATGTGCTTTCTTAAAATTCTGTGGTCTTTTTGTAAGTAACAAAAACGCAAAATGTATCATCTCAAGTTTGTTTAGGGGCTCAACAACGATTGCGTCCAGGACTCCGTCATGAATTGATGCCTGTGGAGTTAAAGATATATTATAGCCCATTTCGTTGGTGTTGGATACAAAAACCATAAAAGGTCTTAAATTAAAGGACTTATCTTTGGTAGTGATACTTAGTTTAGTCGAGGGGGGAGTGTACAAAATTGTTAAAAGGGTGGCTTTTAAGTAAGATAAGAATCTTCTATTTCTTGCTTTTGAATAATTACTTATAACTTTTGCGGTGAAGCCTATTCCGGCATTGCTGAAAAAATAATTCTTATTAATTTCACCTACGTCAACCCTGTTGGTATTAAGGTTCTTTATTACATTAAGGGCCTTTAAGGTATTCTTGGGGATTTTTAAAGAGGAAGCAAGTCCGTTTCCCGAGCCCATTGGTATAATACCCAATACTGTGCTGGTTCCAACCAAGACGCTTGCTATCTCATTAACTGTTCCATCTCCCCCACAAGCAACAATAATGTTAGCCTTCTCAGTTACTGATTTGGATGCAAGGGTTTTTGCATGTCCTGGCCTAAGTGTTTCTTTTATTTTAACATCAAAACTCTCATCGTCAAAAATTTGAGAAACCTTCTCCAAAGCAAGGTGGTTATTTCCTTTTCCAGATATAGGATTAATAATGAAATGAATAGTCTTTAACTCCAACTTCTTTACTTTTTTAGTTTATTCTTTTTGCTAATAGTGTTCATTTACCTTGTGTAATGTTTAAATTTGATTAAATTTGTTAACCTTTTTGGCGTCTTGGCCGAGTGGCTAGGCAGAGGTCTGCAAAACCTTCTACAGCGGTTCGAATCCGCTAGACGCCTCACTTTTTAAAAACCACAGTTTGACCTGTGGTTTTTTTATTTTTTTATACTGTTTATGATGTTTTGTGTATTAAAATTATCTTTTGGTAAAAAGCCTTTAATTATTAATATCAAGCCAAAGAAAACTAACACAACCCCTAGTGTTTTCTTAGTTTTAACAATTATAGAGGGTGTTAAATTTTTTTTAAGCTGTTTGGCAAGTATTATTTTTACAAAGTCTGTTATAAAATATGCTAAGATCACAATTGAGAAAAAAACAACAAACCGACCAAGATTATTTTCTAGACTTGGCCCAATAACAACGACAATGCCTAGCCAGAAAACCAAAACCCCTATGTTTATAAAGTTTAACAAAAATCCTTTAACTAACAATTGTAGATAATTGACCTTTGCTGTAATATTTATTTCATTTTGTAACTCTTTCTGGTTAATTTTTTTAACAAGTATTATTAACCCGTATACAGACAGTATTGAACCTCCAAAAACATATAAACCAGGAAGGTTGCTGAGGTTTTCTAGTAATTGATAGCTGCTTATATATGCTATTGAAATAAATATTATGTCTGCTATTATAACACCGATATTAAAAGTAATAGCGGCCCTTACTCCTTTTGTAATACTGGTTTCTATTAACATAAAAAAAACAGGTCCTATCAAAAAAGAAAGAAAAAAACCTAAGCTGGCCGCCGCTCTAACATCTTCAATCATTATATATTTATTAGCACATTACATTTATTTATAATAAATTTTCCCTCCTATTATTGTGCTCTGTTTTAGCTCTTTAGTTGTGCCGTGAATAGTTAACACGCCTCCCGCAAGAATTTTTACGCCTGTGAAATCATTACTTTTTACATCTGCTTTTCCTCCTGCTTTTATTTCAACTTTGGAGGATTCAGCTTTTAGGTTTTGGCCCATATAGATTCCTCCTGTATTTATTTTAATGTTTTGTGATTTAGTGGTTCCATAAGCTTGAACTTTTCCCCCTGTTACAGATTTGACCGTCAAAACATTTGTGTCTACTTCTGTTTTTATTTCTCCACCTTCCTTAGCTTTTAACTCTAACTCATATTGTTTAATGATTTGTGGTGACGCAACTTTTGCTCCTCCATATACTTCAATTGAGTTTATTTTAATATAGTAAAGCTTCACTAAAACGTCGTTCCCTGAGAGGTATTTATCCAGAGACATTCTTATTTTAAGAGTGTTATTTTCTTGTGTTATAGAAACATTTCTACTTTCTTTTCCTGATATTTCTACTTTATTTTCTGTGGACTTTATAAGCTCTACATTAACAAAACTAAAAACCTTAAGTTTAGAAAACTCTCCTAATGGTTTTTCAATAGTTGATTGTGAAAAAACAAGGAAATTAAATGTAATAATTATAATAAAGTTTATTTTTTTCATAAGACAATAATTATGATAAGACAAAGTCTAAATGTTTTTTCAATAAATCTGCTTTTTTAACACGTACGTTAACTTGATCTCCTAATTGATACTTTATGTTGGTTCTTTCTCCGGTTAGGGAATAATCTTCAGAACTAAATTTATAAAAATCTCCTTTAATATCTCTAATTCTTACCATTCCTTCGCATTTATTATTTATAATTTCTACGTACATTCCCCATTCTGTAACACCAGAGATAACTCCTAAAAATTGATCGTCTTTGTGTTTTTTCATGTATTTTACTTGCATATATTTTATAGAATCTCTTTCAGCTTTTGTTGCTAAACTCTCCATGTTAGAAGAGTGTTTACACTTTTCTTCATAGACTACTTCATTTGAATCTTTGTTTCCATCTAAATAATAGTGTAATAAACGGTGTACCATCACATCAGGATATCTTCGGATAGGGGATGTAAAATGGCTGTAATAATCAAAAGCTAATCCGTAATGACCGATATTTTTTGTTGAATACTCTGCCTTACTCATACAACGGATGGCAAGTGTGTCTACTAAGTTTTGTTCTTTCTTTCCTTTTACATTTTTAAGAAGAGCATTAAGAGAATTGCTTGTTGTTGTCTTATTTTGAAAATTAAGTTGGTATCCGAACTGAGATACTATCCTTTGAAGATTTTGAAGTTTTATATTGTTAGGCTCGTCATGAATTCTATAAATAAATGTTTTGGGCGGTGTTTGTCTTCCTATGAATTCTGCAACTTTTTTATTAGCTAATAACATAAATTCTTCGATTAATTTATTAGCGTCTTTAGATGTTTTAAAAAAAACACCAATTGGATTATTTATTTCATCTAAGTTAAACTTAACCTCTACCTTATCAAAAGAAATTGCTCCGGCATTCATCCTTTTTTTGCGCATAATTTTAGCTAATTCATTTAATTTAATTATAGCATTTTTAATGGGCTTTGTTATTTCGTAAGATTTATTTGTTATGGAAATATCTTCAGGTATCTTACATAACTTTGATTCAATAATATATTGAGCTTCTTCATAGCTAAATCTAGCATCACTATAAGTTACAGTTCTACCAAACCATTGTTTTTCAATGACAGCGAGGTTGTTAATTTCAAAAACGGCAGAAAAGGTAAATTTTTCCTCATTTGGACGTAAAGAACACGCATTATTTGATAATACTTCAGGAAGCATAGGGACCACCCTATCTACTAAGTAAATAGAAGTAGCGCGTTCATAAGCTTCATCATCTAAAATTGTACCTTCTTTTAAATAATAGGAAACATCTGCAATATGAATACCTATTTCATAATTTCCATTTTGTAGTTTTTTAAAAGAAAGAGCGTCGTCGAAGTCTTTAGCATCTTTTGGATCAATAGTAAATGTTAAAGTATTTCGCATATCTCTTCTTTTACTAATTTCCTCTTTAGTAATTGAAGTATCTATATTATTAGCATAATCTTCTACTTTTTTAGGAAATTCGTTTGGAAGACCATATTCGGCTAATATAGAATGAATTTCTGTATTATGGTCTCCTGGTTTTCCTAATATTTTAGTTATTACACCGTTAGGACAATCAGCTTTTTCTGGCCAATCTTGTAGAGTTACTAAGACTTTATCTCCGTTTTGAGCTTCAGAAGTTTTAGATAAGGGAATAAATATATCAACAGGCATTTTATTACTATCAGCTACAACAAAAGCAAATTTATTATTCATTTGAACTACCCCTACATATTCTGAGCGCGCTCTTTTTATAATCTGAGTAATTTCTCCTTCTTTATTTCCTTTTTGCTTTCGTTTATAAATATATATTTCAACCGTATCTCCATGTAAGGCTTTTTTTCTATTTTTTGAGGATATAAATATATCTTCATCAAAGTCATCACTAACTACATAAGCATTTCCTCTAGATGCCATGTCAACACTACCTATAAAATAATCTGTTGAAATAACTATTTTAAATTTACCTCTTTCTATTTCTTCTACCTCTTTTTGAGCGGTAAGTTTATGAATATTTTTGATAATTTGGTTTCTACTACTTGCATCATTCACTCCTAATTTTGATGCTATTTGTTTATGATTGAATGATAGGTTTTTGTTTTCTTTTAATATATTTAAAATACTTAAATAGTAGTTTTTAATAACTTTTTTCTTTTTATTTTTTCTTTTCATTATGTTATGCGATTAAGCAAATCTACTACTTTATTTCAAAGAGGGTTATGTGTATTTTAACTTTATCAACATTTAATATAATTATACAATATTATTTTTAAATTTTAAAAAAACTAATTATGTATATTATAGCTTGTTGATAGCCTATATAAGTTTTTTTAAAATTAACTCTTTTTAGTTTTATTAATAGATTATTAACAACTAATAAACTCCGTAAAATATTAAAAAACAATACATTATATACTTATCATCAATAGTTAATATCTTAAATAAATTTAAATTATTAATAAAAAATTGAGATCGTTTGTGTTAATAACTACAATATATATAATGAAAAGATTAATATTTAAAAAGATAACTTTATTAGGTTAATATTTTTTTATTTTTTATTAAAAAAAAAAAAACAAGAAAAATCAAAAAAGTTGTTATTTTAATTATTTAATTATTAACACAAAGTTGAACACCTTATTAACATTATATTCTTCTATTTTGTAGATTTACTATTAAACAAACATAACTTAAATGAAAATATCTATTGGAAATGATCACGCAGGAACCTCTTATAAGTTTAGAATAATAGAGTATTTAAATAAAAGAAAATTTATTATTAAAAATCATGGGACAGACTCAGAGTTAAGTGTTGATTACCCTGATTTTGTACATCCTGTAGTCCATGATATTATAAATAACAGCTATAATTATGGAATTCTAATATGCGGTAGCGCAAATGGAGTTGCAATGACAGCTAATAAATATTCTAAAATAAGAGCAGGTATTTGCTGGAATAAAGATATTGTATCTTTAATTAGACTTCATAATAACGCAAATATTTTATGTATCCCCGCTCGTTTTACTGAAATAAAAGATGTATTAGAAATGGTTGATATTTTTTTATCAACAGAATTCGAAGGAGGGAGACATCAAAAAAGAATTAATAAAATATCCTCTTTTTAATATCTCCATCTTTTTTAATAATTTTTATGATAGAAATAGAAGTAAAAAAATTCAATGAACTTTCACTAGAAGAACTTTATTCTTTATTACAATTAAGAAGTGAGGTTTTTATTATAGAGCAAGACTGTGTGTATCAAGATCTTGACGGAAAGGATTATAAATCACTTCATGTTATTGCTAAGGAGAATAATAAAATTATTGCATACACCCGTTTATTTAATAAAGGACAATATTTTAAGCAAGCGAGCATAGGTAGGGTTGTGGTAGCTAAAAACCAAAGACACTTAAGTTATGGATCAGAAATAATGAAAGCATCAATTAACGCAATACATGACTGTTTTAATACAAGAGAAATAAAAATATCAGCTCAGCTACACCTTAAAGAATTTTATAACAGTTTTGGTTTCAAAGCAACAGGAAGTTCTTATCTTGAAGATGGTATTCCACATATAGGAATGATATTAAATTAATTTCTTTTAGAAATGTAAGTTATTTTTATTTCAACTCTACGATCGAATTTTGTTTCACCTCCTAAAGGGTATTTATTTTTTAATCCAATATATTTCATACGGCTTCTTTTTACTCCTTTTTTAATTAAATAGTCATAAATAAATTTTGCACGCGCCATTGATAAGTTTCTTTTTCCTGTTTTCTTATCTACAGCATCTCTTTTGTTTCTTGTACAGCAAACGTGCCCTTGTATTAAAAAATAAATGTCTTTTCTTATTAATAAAGCCTCTGCCAATTTCTCGAGCACATTAATAGACTCCTTTTCAATAATACTAAACCCAGTTTTAAATAAGATGTTTTCTAGAGTTATTTTATCGCCTACAGCAATGTCTTTACTAAAGATTTGTGGCGTTTCTTGTTTTCGACTAACATCCTTATTTTCTTCTTGTTGATATTCAATATTAATTTCAACTTTTCTATTCAAACCTCTTATTATGCTTAAGTTTTCGGAGGAAACCACCCGTAGTAAAACCTCTCCCTTTCCATCTACATTACTTATAAGATTGTCGTCTATATTAAATTTAGAAAATATTTTTTTTATAGCATTTGCTCTGTTTTGAGACAGTATTAGGTTATAATTATCAGAACCCCTATCATCAGTAAATCCATAAATAGAAACACGCTCAATTTCTATATCTTTTAACTCTTGAATAAACAAGACAAGCCTATTTGTTTCTATTACAGGAACATCATATTGCCCCGTATCAAAGTAGACCACATGGGAGTCTTGTGATTGTCCCTGAATAAATTGACCAACTAATAAGATTACAATAAAAAAATTTCTCATGTTTTTTTCTTACCCATAAAGGTATACAAATAATATTTTATTTTATTATATCAAAGTATTTAACAGTGTCATTTAATAAATCACGCGCCATATTCACTTCCACATCCCTAAGTGTAAAGTAATCATACGCTCCCTTTCTGTAAAAAAAGCGCCTTATAATCTCTTTTTCCAGAGTAGTTTTTATTTCCTCCTTATACTTAACCAATAATTTTTTTCTTGACCTTTCTAAACCCTTCTCCAGCACTTTGAGTTCATTTTCAACTTCATACTCTTCGTCTTTCAAAACGTCGGAGAATCCATTTAAATAATTGAGAATTTTACCCTTAGAAAAATATACACTCTTATAGCTAAATTCTTTAAAGTTATTAAATTCTTTATCAGAAAGTTTAAAGCTCTCAACATCTTTTACAGTGTTATTGTAGCTATAGTTGTTAGTAAAATCAAAGACAAGATCACTGCTAATAAGGTTTTCAATAAAGTTAGATTCTTTGTCTTTGTCGTAATATATATCCGGCGAAACCCCTCCTCCATCATACACAGTACGTCCATTTTTTGTTTTATACGCTTTGTATTCTTCTTTTTTGAATTTTCTTGCAACTCCGTCTACACTTCTTTTTTTATAATCTGTAGCTTGTATACAACGTCCAGATGGAGTGAAGTATCTAGAAATAGTCACCTTTAATTGACTACCAAATGGTAAAGGGAGGGGTCTTTGAACCAATCCTTTACCAAAACTTCTTTTGCCCAACACAACCGCACGGTCAAGGTCTTGTAATGCTCCTGCAACAATTTCGCTTGCCGAAGCACTATTTTTATTTATTAAAACCACCAACGGGACCTCTAAACTAACAGGTTGTTTTGTTGTAACAAATTCTTGATTATAGCTTTCGATATTAGACCTTGTGGAAACCACTAATTGTCCTTTAGGAATAAACAGATTAACTATTTTAATAGCCTCTTGAAGCAGCCCCCCAGGGTTGTTTCTTAAATCAAGAATTACACCTTTAGTCTTGTCTATTACTAACAGTTTTAATGCATTTTCTACCTCCTTAGAGGCGGTCTTAGAAAATCTGTCTAGAGCAATATATCCTACACCATCGTCAAAAAGTTTAACAACAGGAACCGCTTTTGGCTTAACCCCCGTACGCTTGACGCTGATTTCCCTCTCGACTCCGTTACTCGAAATTAACACTCTTACGCTGCTGTTTTTTTTCCCGCTTAACAACTGTTTAGCAACCCCCTTCAAATCACTTACTTCATTGCCATCTATTTGGATAATCTCATCACCAGCTCTCACGCCGTTCACGTCTGCAGGTAGACCTTCAAAAACTTCAGTTACGATTAATTTGTTTTTTTTAATCTTGACTTTAGCGCCGATCCCAACATACGCACCGCTTTGATTCATACGTGCTGACTCCACATCTTGTTCGCTCAGATAAGTTGTGTATGGGTCCAGCTCTAACAACATTGGCTTTAGCGCTGCCTGCATTAACTTAGAAGGACTTGTCTTGTCAACATAGTTCATGTTGATTTCTTTAAAGATTGTTGTAAAAAGCTCAATTTGTTTAGCTATCTCAAAATAATCTGTCTTGTAGGCAGTTGTTAAAACGAACGTTAAAATAGCTATAGAGAATAAACCTATTTTTTTTTTTTGCTTATACATTTTCTAGAACCTTTTTTTTAAAGCGTTCAACCATCAACTTAAAGCTCTTGTCTAGCTCTGTAGGCTTTGGTTTTTTTTCTCCCGAATACAATACCATTAAGTTGTATTTACTATCCAGCTCTCCCAATAAGACCAAAAGGTGGTCTTTGCAAGCAGCCCTAAGCTGCCTTTTTATTTTGTTTCTTATGACCGCACTTTTAAACTTTTTTTTACCTACAGAAACCCCCAACCTGTTTGTTGTTCTTGTTTGTATAAACACAAGTCTCAAAGGAAAAGCATTAATAACAGCACCGCTCATAAAAAGTTTTTCTACTAGTTTTTTACCCTTTAAACGCTCCATCTTACAGGATTATTTTCTTATTGTTACTTAAATTTATGTCGGCAGTTTCGTTTTTAACATCTAGAGTAACAGATTCAATTTCTGAGCCAGGGATTTCTATTATAAAGCTGTATGATGGATAAGCCCACGCCCAATCTTCCAACAACAGCACTTCGTTCACGATTGGTTTTTCCCCCCGCATCATTTGCAAGGGAATGTAGTAGTTTAGCTTTCGCCCGTCTTTTAACAATACTTCGACCTCAACAGGCATTGGCATAATCCCAATCCTCTTTAGCGTTATTCTAACTCCTCTACCAAACTCGTTTACGCCCTCCACCGCATAATCAATTGTATTTAGCGTCTGGGTCCAATCTGTTAAAAACCAATCGAGCTCCAAACCTGATGTTTTCTCCGCCGATCTTATGAAGTCATTTGGAGTTGGATGCTTGAAGACCCAGTCTTTAAAGTACCTTTTAAGTGTCTTTTTGAAATGCTTTTCTCCAATGATATATTTTAATTGTGCCAACAAAAGCGCCCCTTTTCTGTAGGTTGATGTGCTGTAAGAGCTGTTATATTCAAATCGATCGGCATGTGTGCTCATAGGTTGCTCTTTGCCGTCCAAAACCATAGAAAAATATCTATTATAGCTATCTCTTAGCGGATCTTTGTTGCTTTTTCCCAAAAGTTGGTTTTCAATAAACGTACAAGTATATTCAGCAAAGCCTTCATCTAACCACGGATGTTTGCTTTCGTTAGATGCTAGTAAAAACTGGAACCATGTGTGTCCAATCTCATGAGCAGTCACGCCCAATAAACTTTCAAAGTCTCTTTCCCCGGTAATTAAGGTACACATTCCATACTCCATACCTCCGTCACCTCCCTGTATAATTGAGTATTGTTCGTATGGGTAATTCCCAATTGATCTGCTGTAATGCTGAATTATCTTGACCGCCATTGGCTGTAGTCTTCGCCAATTTTTTTTATAGACTTCATTTAAAGAAGATTTATACAGAAAGTGCAAAACAGGTCCACCAGGCACTCTTATTGTGTCATGTGTAAAGTTTGGGTCGGCGGCCCAGGTAAAGTCGTGAACATTGGGCGCTATAAAATGCCATGTAATTAACTCAGATTCACCATTTTTTGATTTTTTTCCATAACCGTGGCCCACATCTTCAGGGTTTTGAAGATAGCCCGTTCCTCCAACAGTGTAGTTTTTATCAATAGAAAGCTTTACATCAAAGTCTCCCCAAACACCGTGAAATTCCCTACCAATATATGGGTCAGCGTGCCAACCCTCAAAATCGTATTCAGCCATTTTGGGATACCACTGTGCCATAGATAGCGCTACCTCTTCACTACTGTTTTTACCAGCTCTTCTAATAACAGGTGGAACTTGTCCTTCAAAAACCATCTTAAGTTCTGTAGAGTCTCCAGATTTTAACGGAACGGCTAGCTTGACCTCTAAGATAGTTCCAACTACTTTAAAGTTAACAGGGTTATTTTCCTGAGTTAAACTTAAAACATTAATAAACCCATAATCTTTCTTTTTCAATTTTGATATTCGATTGTCTACCCTTGTGTCTGGATCGGATATTGTATTTGATCTAACGTCCATTTCGCTTCCGGGTTGAAACGCATTGTAATATAAGTGGTAAAAAACGACACTAAGATCGTCTGGGGAATTATTAGTATAAATTAGGTTTTGTGTTCCGCTATAAGAGTTAGACCTAACATCCATCACCACATCCATCTTATAATTAACTCGCTGTTGCCAGTAATTAAGATTGTTTTGACCACCTACTAAAAAAACACCAGATGTTACCAGCATCAAGAGGCAAAACCGATTCAAAATTTTCATTTTATTTGGACATTTTAGACGCCATAATTAGAGCGTTATAAGCATTTATTACTTTTCCTGACTTAGAAAGACTCGTAAAGGGGACGGTTTCCCCATTTTGCAAAGTAACTTTTTTGTTAATAGTAACTCCAGAAGTCATCAATATCTGCTTTACTTGAGAGGCGGTAAGCTTTGGGTATTGGGATAAAATCAAGGCAGCTACACCAGCCACAAGAGGTGAAGCCATTGATGTCCCTTGTGCATATTCATATTTCTGATTAGGATAAGTTGAATATATTTCAGAACCAGGCGCAAACACATCTACAGAGCTTTTACCGTAATTAGAGTATCCAGCCAAAACCGATGAGCCATATTTAGGGCCCGTTGCCCCAACTTTTATAAAGTTGTTTGACACCTCTTCACCAATACCAAGTTGGTCATTAGGGTAATAATTTACCTTGTCGGTGTTTGCAGAATCATTTCCTGCCGCTGCCACTATTAAAACATCGTTTTCTGCAGCATAAACAATAGCATCTCTAACCCATTTGCTGTGAGGAGAAAAGCCTTTTCCGAAACTCATATTAATAACTCTAGCCCCATTGTCAACCGCGTAATAAACCCCTAAAGCAACATCTTTATCATATTCGTCACCATTTGGCGTGTTACGGACAGCCATTATTTTAACATTATCAGCCGCTCCTTTAACCCCGATGAGGTTATTTCTATTAGCAGCAATGATTCCAGAAACATGGGTGCCATGACTCCTTCCCTTCCTTGCCATAACATTGCCATCACCATAATTTTTGTCGTTGATGTCATTTGGGTTGTCTCCAACAACTTTCCTTCCGTCAAAATTTACATTTAAGTTGAAATCAAGGCGCTCACTAAAGGATTTTAGCCCCGCATCTATTTGCTTCATAAGCTCCTCAATGCTGTCAAAACCAAAACCAAAAGCTTGCTTAATGACACTAACATGATTTAGAAGCTCTTCGTTTTCTGTCACAATATTTTCAACTTCTTCTTTGGTGTATTTTTTTTTATTTAAGTGTTTTGATACCGCTCCATCAGAAATTGATAATCTGTTTTTAATTCCTTCGTACCTTTTTTTGGATTGCTCTAAACCTCCTCGCTCACTAACAAGTAGCTCTTTAGCCTCTTCAAAACGCGGGTTTTTTGTATCATTGCTTGCGATAAGTCTCACATACTCCAGACGCTCATTATCTGAATCGCCAAGGAAGTTCCAACCATTCACATCGTCAATATAGCCGTTGTTGTCATCATCTATCCCATTGCCAGGTATTTCATCATCGTTAATCCATATTTTACCAGCAAGATCTTCATGTTCAATATCAATACCAGAATCAATAACCGCAACAATAATAGTTTTACTCTTGGCCTTTACCAACTCACTGTATGCTTTGTTTAGGCTCACGCCGGGAACAGTATCTGTGGAAATGTCAAGATGACTCCACACCTTCAATTCTTGTTCGTCAAGCTTTAATTCTTTTAAAGGAGTCGAGTCTATACTTCCTATCGGTGTTGACGTCAATTCTACCGTTCCACCGCAACTAGACAGCAGCGATAGACCTAGGATATAAGATGATGTTTTTAGTTTTTCTAAGTGTATTAATTTCATTTTTTAAGTTTAAAATAGGTTATTGAATTTATGAGTTTCGTTAAGCCGGACACCTTTTTCGGTGTGTTTGACCGTGATTAACTCGTTGTGTGCATCATGCTCCAAAAGTAGGTAAAAATTATTGTCTGCAGCAAGATTTAAAAAACGTTCTTTTTCTTTTAATGTTAAAAGAGGTCTTGTGTCATACCCCATTACATAAGCAACAGGAATATGGCCGGCCGTGGGAAGCAAGTCTGCCATAAAACAGATTGTTTTCCCCCTGTAAGTAATTATGGGGATCATTTGTTTATCGGTATGGCCGTTTGCAAAAAACACGTCAAAACCCAGCTCAGAGCCTTGTAGAATATCTAGTTCGGGCACAGGAACAAACTTTAAATTACCAGACTCACTAATGGGTATAATGTTGTCGGACAAGAAAGACGCCTTTTCACGACCATTCGGCTTAACAGCCCAATCCCAGTGGTTTTCATTGCTCCAAACATTAGCATTTTTAAACGCTAACTCATAGCCTGAGCGGCCTTTGTTCCACTCAACACAACCACCACAGTGATCAAAATGAAGATGGGTTAAGAATACATCTGTTACGTCTTCTTTACAAAACCCAACAGTAGCCAAGGCTTTTTCAATAGACAGGTTTCCCCAACGATAATAGAAGTTAAAAAACTTGTCACTTTGTTTTGTTCCCATTCCAGTATCGATAAGAATCAGTCGAGCTCCGTCTTCTATAAGTAAACATCTAGATGCAATATCAATCATGTTTTTTTCGTCGGCAGGGTTCGTTTTATTCCACAATGCTTTTGGCACAACCCCAAACATTGCGCCACCATCTAATTTGAAATTTCCAACATTTATTGGGTATAACGTCATACTAAGACTTATTAATAAGTTGGTTTAGGCGCACACCAAAATCTATCAAGGCCTTAACCTCTTTGATGCTAGCAACCCTCTCTTTGTTATAGATTAATATACCTTTTTTGTCTGATTCGACGTGATAGTACGGGTTGCTTTCAAAAAACCTAACCAGGTCATCTGTAAAGAATATTTTTATATTTTTTGGATTCTCACCCCTTAAGTAGAACCGGTTCGAGAAATCCTCGTGTTGTTCGAAGTCAATATCTTCATATCCAGCCAGAGCATATAACCGCTCCATAATTCCTTCTTTATCAAGTGTAAACGCTGGTGTTCCTTTTGGGGCTTTGATATATAACATTGTCGTTCTCACAACTTCTTTTGCGATAAACTCTCCTTCCGAAAAGACAACGTCAAAGGATTGATATTCAATGTTTGTTTCTTTTAGCACATTAGAGATGTGTTCAATTTTTTTTGTTTGAAAATAAACAAACTCTTCCAAAAAGGAATTGTTATATTTTTTTTCATGTTGATATGATAGTTCGAATTGATCAGCAATTATGCCAAGGTTTTTTTGACGCTTAGTTTTATTTTCTGGCATCATTTTTTGAACGGGTAACATGCGCCTCAAAGCAAAAGGATGCTTTGATTCAGCCCCCAGAACATCAAGCCCGATAACCTCAATATTCCCTCCTTTCTTATGGAACAGCTCTTGATAGTCGTCAATGTTTTCCATAGAAGAGTGGTCAACAAACCCACACAGCGAAAAGTCAATAATTACATCATTATTTTCAGGGATCGCCTCTAAGCTTGTTTTTAAAGCGTTAAAATTCAAAAAACTACAAAAGTGCTTTACACTAATAAAATAGCTTCCATCTTCTTCTTTATACATAAGTACATTTGGCTTTAGTATGTTTTTCATAAACAAACTGAGGCTTTTCGTTACTACAACATGTATTATGAAAGTGGCAATCAATCCGGCAGAGATCCCAGAAATTAAACCAATCTTTAAGGTTACCAACAGGGTGCAAAAGAAAATTATTAGTTGCTCTTTTCCTATCGTAAATATTTTTCTAACAATAACAGGAGAAGCAAGTTTATATCCGGTGTAAACAAGAATAGCCATGAGCGCAGACAGTGGTATCCTTGTTAACTCCGCGCTAAAAAGAAGTATAAATACAACAAGGAACAACGAATGGAAAAAGTTTGAAGACCTGTTACTTCCTCCGTTGTTGACATTGACAGAGCTTCTAGCGATTACAGTGACTACATTTAATCCTCCAAAAAACCCACTTGCTATAGTAGCAAGGCCAAGCGCCTTTATGTCTTTATTTACATTCGAGCGCCTTTTTTCTATATCTAGCTTGTCGACAGCCTTTATGCTTAATAAGGACTCTATACTTGCAATTAAAGTAAGCGCTATGACGCTTGACCAGAAAGAAAACGTTCCTATCATCTTAAAGTTTGGTACAGGAATCTCTGTTATTATTGTAGTAATGTCAGGAATAGCAGGAATCATGTAATCTGACGAAATTGGGTTTGGAGCTTTAATAATTAATTCATAATAGTAACTGAATCCAACTGAAAAAAGCACAATCCACATAGGCGCAGGGATTAGTTGCAAATACTTATTTCTGATCTTTGAGTAAAAAACCATAATTATCAAGCTTAAAACCCCTGCCAGTGCGGCATAAATCAATCCCGTGTCCTTAAAATTAAAAACGGCTATTATCGTATTGGGAATTTCTAGTAAATAATCTATGCCGTTGTCTTTAATAATTTTGTTTCCAAGCATTATATGAAACTGTTTTCCCAGGATAATAAGCCCTATGGCCGCAAGCATACCCTGAATGGCAGAGGAGGGAAAATAATCTGCCAACTTACCTAGCCTTAAAAACCCAAGGACAACTAGGAGTAAACCAGAGCAAATGATAGCCGCATAGGTCGCTGTAAGCCCAAGAGTTGTAATAGCGATTAGCACCACACCAACCAAGCCATTTCCTGGACCAGAAATCGTTACGAAACTCCCACCCAAAATCGAAACTATGACCCCTCCAATTATTGCGGTAATAACTCCTGCTATGGGCGGCGCATCGCTAGCCATGGCAAGACCCAGTCCAAGAGGTAGCGCAATAAGACTAACCACTAATCCTGAAAACATATTTTTTGGCAATGTTTTCACAAACCCGCTAAATGATGGCTTTTTTGGTCTCATTGTACAATTAATACGTCTGTTGGTAGTTCAGTTAAAATATGCTCAATGTCGTGTGGAAATAAACGGTCCCAAAAGTTCATTTTTTTTGGGGCATTCATCACCAACAAGTCAGCCCTTGCCACTTGAGCATAATGACCAATCGAGTAACCGCGTTTCCCAAAAATAGGCTGAGATTTAATTTTAATATCTTTTGTAAGTTCAGCAGGAATGCTTTTTAGTATAGTCTTTACACGCATTTCTTCTCTTAACCTTAACCGCTCCTTAACAATTGTAGATCTTCTAAGCGACTTGTCATCGTCCACTTTAACACTGACCTCGTCATCGCTAATTTCTTCAACCACAGTTATTTTACTGGCCCCTAGTTTGTTACCTACAAAAAAAGCTGTTATTACTGTTTCTTCTGTTTTTGGGTCTTTTAGGCCATTTACTACAATGTGGTTACAACAAACGCGGTCTTTAGACGGGTTAATTAACAATAATATTGAGCAATTGGCCTTTCGAGTAATCTTTCTAGCAATAGATCCAATATAATACTTAAGAAACTTCTCTTTTTTAAGAGCCCCTATTATTAGCAGGTCTATTTTTTTTTCTTCAGTGATTGATAAAATTACCTCTACAGGGTCACCTGATTTAAATGTCACTTCAAAGTCTAGCCCCTTGTCTTTAAAGGAACTTAATAATGACGAAAACACAGTTGATTTATCATCTGAAGACTCACCTACATGAATCAAAACAAGCCTACTTTCTAAAAACAAAGCCAGACGGGCAGCTTCATTAATGTTTGCATCAAGGTTTGGAGAAAAAGTAACTCCAATTCCAATTGTTTTAAAGGCTTTTGTGTTCAAGCGAAGAGTTGTTAAAAGATGAACTTGAAATATAAGAATTTCTTTAAAACTATAAAAACGACAAGATAAAATTAATCATTAAGTTTAAGCACTGCCATAAATGCTTCTTGTGGTATTTCAACACTTCCCACTTGGCGCATTCTCTTTTTTCCTTTTTTTTGGTTTTCTAGGAGCTTCCTTTTTCTTGAAATATCACCCCCGTAACACTTTGCCGTTACATCCTTACGAACAGCTTTTACAGTCTCTCTTGAGATTATTTTTGCTCCGATTGCGGCTTGGATTGGAATATCAAACTGTTGACGAGGGATGAGCTCCCTTAGCTTAGAACACATTTTTCTGCCAATCTTCACAGAGTTATCCACGTGAATTAGCGCTGATAGGGCGTCTACCGTTTGTCCGTTTAATAAAACATCAACACGAACCAATTTTGAAATTCGCATTCCAATAGGAGAATAGTCAAATGATGCATATCCTTTCGAAACTGTTTTTAACCGGTCATAGAAATCAAATACTATTTCAGCTAAGGGCATATCAAAAGTTAGCTCCACCCTCTCAGTTGTAAGGTAGGTTTGGCTCGTAATTTGGCCTCTTTTTTCGATACACAGAGACATTACATTACCAACAAAATCAGACTTTGTTATTATAGACGCCTTGATGTATGGCTCTTCTATTCGATCTAGACCGGAGGGCTCTGGTAGATCAGAAGGATTATTTAACACCACAACCTCATCAGGTTTTTTTCGTGTGAAGGCATGGTAAGACACGTTGGGCACAGTTGTTATAACCGTCATGTTAAACTCTCTCTCGAGACGCTCTTGAATAATCTCCAAATGCAACATTCCTAAAAAACCACAACGAAAACCAAAACCTAAAGCAGCTGAACTTTCCGCTTGAAAAACCAAGGAGGCGTCGTTCAGTTGTAGTTTTTCCATTGATGCACGTAGCTCCTCATACTCTTCAGTGTCAACAGGGTATATACCCGCAAAAACCATAGGCTTTACGTCTTCAAAACCATCAACAGCATCAGTGGTCGGAAAGCTTGCGTCAGTAATCGTATCTCCAACTTTTACGTCCCGAGCATCCTTTATTCCGGTAATTAAGTAGCCAACGTCTCCAGTTTTAATTTCCTTTTTGGGAGTTTGGGACAGGTTCAATGTACCCACCTCATCAACTCCGTAGTTTTTGCCTGTAGCAATAAATTTTACCTGTTGGTTTTTTTTAATACTTCCATTCTTAACCTTGAAGTAGGTTTCAACCCCTCTAAAAGAATTATAAACAGAATCAAACACAAGCGCTTGAAGAGGTGCGTCTGGCGAACCACCGGGGGGAGGAATAAGTTCGATAATCGCATTTATAATTTCCTCAATACCAACTCCTGTTTTTGCACTCGCTGGTATTACATCTGATGCGTTACATCCTAAAAGATCAACAATATCGTCTGTTACTTCTTCTGGGTTTGCGCTTGGAAGGTCAACTTTATTTAATATAGGAATTATTTCTAGATCGTTTTCAAGGGCTAGATAAAGGTTTGAAATGGTCTGAGCCTGTATGCTTTGAGCGGCATCAACCACCAAAAGAGCTCCCTCACATGCCGCAATTGATCGAGAAACTTCATAACTAAAATCAACATGCCCAGGAGTGTCAATTAAATTTAAAATGTATTCTTGCCCTTGGTAAGTGTATTCCATCTGAATGGCGTGTGACTTGATAGTAATCCCACGCTCGCGCTCCAAGTCCATACTGTCAAGCAATTGGCTTTGTTTTTCGCGCTCCGTAACGGCTCCGGTGTAGTCCAATAACCGATCAGCTAAAGTGCTCTTACCGTGGTCGATGTGTGCGATTATACAAAAGTTTCTAATATGCTTCATTCAATCTTATTTCAGGATACTTTATATGCGGTGGTAAAAGTAATGATTTCCCACAAAGTATTTAGTTAAATTAGTTACTATCAATCAATAATTGAATACGTTTTACAGCCTCTTTTTTCCCAATTAAAAAGATAATATCAAAAACATCAACTCCTTCAAGCGCTCCAACTAGTGCAACCCTTAGTGGCATCATTACTTTGCCAAAACTAATTTCATTTTTAGCAATCCAGCTTTTCACTCCGCTTTGTAGGGACTTTGCAGAAGAGCCGTCACTTGTCTCAAGAACATTGATCAGTTGGGTCATTAGCTCCTTAGAATTAGTTTTCCATACTTTTTCCAAGACCCTCTCATTATAATCGGTCGGGGCCACAAAAAAGTAGTGACTTAACCCCCATAAATCAGAAGAAAACGTAGCGCGCTCTTTTACAAGTTTAATTACAAGTTTAATGTAATTACTGTCCGTAGAACCAACTTTCGGGTTGTCTTTTACAAAAAGAGACACCAAGTCTTCTGTGTTTGTTTTTAGCATGTGCTGTTGATTGAACCACTTTGTTTTGTCTGGATCAAACCTAGCACCTGCTTTATTAACTCTTTTCAAATCAAAGGCGTCTATTAAACCTTCTAAGTTAAAAACCTCCTGCTCTGTTCCGGGATTCCAACCCAGCATAGCTAAGAAGTTAATAACCGCTCCAGGAAAATAGCCCTCTTCCATATAGCTTTTAGATACATTTCCTGTAACTGGATCTTTCCATCTTAATGGAAACACGGGAAAACCTAATTTATCACCATCTCTTTTGCTAAGCTTTCCTTTTCCGACAGGCTTTAAGATTAAAGGCAAGTGAGCAAATTTAGGGGTCATCCACTCAAATGATTGATAAAGTAGGTTATGCAGGGCTAATGACGGCAACCACTCCTCTCCACGAATCACATGCGAGATCTTCATTAGGTGATCGTCTACAACACTTGCTAGGTGATAAGTAGGCATTCCGTCTGATTTGAATAAAACCTTATCATCAAGCGTGTTTGTGTCAATTCTAATTTTACCCCGTACCATATCTGAAAGCTCAATAGTTTCATCTTTTGGAACTAAAAAACGAACAACATAATCGTCTCCACCTTCAATTTTATCTTGCACTTCTTTTTCCGAAAGAACTAAGGAGTTAACCAAACGTCCTTTTGTTCTGTTGTGCCAATTGTATATAAATGTCTTTCCCTTCTCTTCATGGCTCTTGCGTTCTTTTTCTAAGGACTCAGCAGCGTCAAACGCATAATATGCGTTATTGTTCTTCAAAAGGAAGTCTACATACTTTTTGTAAAGGTGTTTTCTTTGACTTTGTCTGTAAGGCCCAAAATCACCTTCTTTTCCAGGACCTTCGTCGTAGGGAATCTTACACCAACTCAGGGATTCTGTAATATAACTTTCTGCACCTTTTACAAAACGCTTTTGATCCGTGTCTTCAATGCGGAGAACAAAGGTCCCGTTGTTTTTTTTGGCAAATAAATAATTAAAAAGTGCGGTTCGCATACCGCCAATATGTAAAGGCCCAGTAGGGCTTGGTGCAAATCTAACACGAATAGGGTTGTTCATTTTTTTGATTTAAAAAAACAAAGATATGATTGCTGGTCACATTGCCAAAAAAAAAACACTTTAGCTTTGGCTTAAATCATATTAGCTGGAACCCTCTTGTTCATAACTCTGAACCACAAAGGCGGCATCATCGCTAGTAACATAGAAGTTGGATATCCAAAAGGAAGAATGGGACTTTCTTCATGAGATTCCAAAACCTGGTATTTTTTTGCCGACTTGTAATGGTGGTCGCTATGCCGGGTAAGCTCATAAAGTATAATACGCCCAATGACATGATTAGAATTCCATGAATGAATTTTTTGAACGCGTTCATACCTCCCAGAAGAGGTCTTTAATCTTAACAACCCGTAATGTTCAATATAGTTTACAGTTTCTAAAAATAAGAAAGACACAACTCCAACCCCTATGGCAAAAGCCAGGGCTAAACCCCCAAATGCAATAAGTATACAAATTAAGTAGGTCAGCTGAATTATAACAAACCATAACATGTCGTTATAAAGGCTAAAAAACGAGTGTTTATTATTTTTTAACAACAGCATTTGTACTTTCCAGGCACTAAAATATTGCCTTGTGGTTGAGGTCAGCCAGAATGAATATAGTGATTGATTGAACCGAGCTGTGGCTGGATCTTCTTTTGTGGCGGCTTTTAAATGATGGTTGTGATTGTGTTCGATGTAAAAATGCATGTATAAACAAGGCAACAAAAGCCCTTTTGATAAGAAACGTTCCTTTGAGCCTTGACGATGTCCCAACTCATGGGCAACATTAATTCCATTAGTTGTCAAAACCATTCCAACTGAAAGAATTAATCCAGTAAGCTCAAGGTTGCTAAGGACGGTATATGAAACTGTGTAAAAGGCCCACGCTAGCAATCCGCAAACAATCGGAATGTTTGCATAAAGCATCCAATCAAATAGACGGTTTTTTAATCGTTTTTTTATTGTCTTATCCGAATAATTTTCTACACTAACCGCAACTACACTCTCAATAAGAGGAATAAAAACAAAAGCATAAATAGGGGTCAAAAACAGCCAGCCCTCTTTAAGGAAAAGACCAATAAAGGCTGAAAAAGGAATTGTGAGCGCCGATAGATATTTTAAATCATTCATAAGCCAAACTTTAACACTAATAAAAACAAATTACTTCAAAAACATACCGCATTAAACTAATCATAAATTATTATTGTAATTTTATTGCTCTTAAATTTATGCATTATTGGCTAGTTTTCAAAAAATAGAACAAAATCTCAGACGATTTGTTCGACAATTCTATATTAGCGCCTTGATAAAGGGCTTGCTAATGTTTTTTTTTGTCGGGCTGCTGTTCGCGATTCTACTACTGATTACTGAACACTTCCTTTGGTTTAACCCCGCGCTTAGAACTTTTTTGTTTTGGTTTACTATAGTCTTCGAATTTGTTGTTTTTTACGGGCTGGTTTTAAACCCCATACTAAAGCTTCTTGAAATTCAAAATGGAATTGGCTATGAATTCGCATCAAAGATTATTGGGGATCACTTCCCAGAAATTAAGGACAAGCTATTAAACGTTCTTCAGCTTAAGAAACAAAGCGAACAAAGCGAGCTTCTTCTTGCAAGTATTGCTCAAAAATCTGACGAACTTAAAACCTTTTCTTTTAAAAAGGCAGTTAATTTTTCTAACAACATCAAATATATTAAGTATGCTTTGATTCCTTTTTTTATTTTATTTATTTTTCACGTTTTTGGAAAGCATTCTGTTTTGACTGATAGCCTGAACCGCGTTGTCAATTATAATGTTGTTTTTACTCCGCCCCCTCCTTTTGAATTTTCAATAGTAAATAAGTCTCTTTCCACAATTGAAGGGGATTCATTTACATTAATAGTACAAACTAAAGGCTTAATAGTTCCTAAGACAGTTAACATTGTCTATAACAATGAGATCTATTCGCTAAATTCAACGTCTCAAGGGGTTTTTGAGCATCAGTTTTTACAACCAAAGGAGCCGATTAGTTTTAAGCTTATTTCAGGCGATGTGTCATCGCTATCCCATAAACTAGTGGTTTTACCCGCCCCTTTAATCCTTAAACTACACCTTTATGTTTATCCACCTAAATATACTAAGGAACCCATAACAAAAGTGTCTAACACCGGAAACTCCACTGTTCCCGAAGGCTCAATTTTGAAGTGGGAGGTTTTCACAAAAGCAACAGACACTGTTGCGTTTTTGCAGAACAATACGCAGGCTTTTTTCAGCAAGTCTAACCAACAGTTTTCATACACCAGAACTGTTTCTCAGCCTCTTAGGTACTCTATCTCAACCAGCAATGTAGAGTTAAAGAACCATGAAAAACTTGACTATTCCATTAAGATAGCCAAAGACGAACCCCCTGTAATAAACGTAAAGATGAAGAGAGACTCAACTTTACAAGAAAGACTTTATTTTTACGGACAGGCTTCAGACGATTACGGTATTCGGTATTTACGCCTTCACTATTTTCCTACTAAATTTCCAGACAATTCATCTGTCATTCAAGTTTTGTCGACTCAAAATAACCCTCAAGAATTTGTGTATGTTTTTCCTGAAAACCTGAATCTGTTAGAGGATACGGCTTATTCACTTTATTTTGAGGTGACGGATAATGACCAGCTACACAACTATAAATCTACTCGTAGCCAAACATTTACATATAAACAGAAAACAGAAATACAGCTTGAGGCTTCACGGACTAAGGAGCAGAGCGAAGTCTCTAGTGCATTTCAAAAAGCATTAAACACACTAGCTCAGCAAGATAAACAGCTCAAGGCGATCTCTATCAATCAAAGAGAAAGTGTACAACTAAACTATTCAGATAATCAAAAGCTTAAGCAATTCATCGAACGTCAAAAACAACAAGACAAGTTACTCAAAAAGCTTAATCAAACTTTGGAGAAAAACCTTAGCGATTTTAAAAAGGAAGGCCAAGATATTTTTAAAGAACAGCTAAGTAAGCGGGTAAAATCCCAGCAAGAGGAACTAGAGAAAAATGAAAAAATTTTAGAGGAAATTGAAAAGATTGTCGGTAAGATCAATAAGGAAGAGTTGGCAAAAAAGCTTGATGAAATGGCTAAGCAAAGAAAAAATAAACAACGTAGTCTTGAGCAGCTCCTTGAGCTTACAAAGCGTTATTATGTCACTCAGAAATATAAGCAAATTAGCTCAAAATTAAACAAAGTTTCAGAAGCGCAAGAACAATTAGCAGACAAGTCAACGAGCGAAAATAATAAATCAACTCAACAAGCCCTTAACGAGTCTTTTGATCAAATCCGCAAAGAGCTAGCCACTTTAAGACAAGCCAACGACGCTTTAGTTAAGCCGCTACAACTTCTTAACGACCTTATTCTTGAAGAGTCTATAGCTGATGACCAAAAAGAGGCTCTTAAGGGTCTTGAACAAGAAAGAGGGGCTCTAGACCCTGAACAAGCTAAAAGACCTCCCACAGAGTCTCAAAACTTCCAAAAGAAAGCAGCACAAAAAATGCGGCTAATGACACAAAAAATGTCCCAAAAGATGAGCGCAGGGGGCGCTAAGCAAATGAGTGAGGATATTGAGGTTCTTCGTCAAATACTAGATAACCTAATTTTATTTTCTTTTGAGCAAGAGGCGCTAATGAACCAGTTCTCCTCGTTGGCATCTAATCCACAACAATATGCAGAGAAACTTCTTAAGCAAAGCAACCTTCGAACTCATTTTGAACATATTCAAGACAGTTTGTTTGCGCTGTCTCTGCGTCAACCTATGATGTCCGAACTTATAAGTGAGGAAGTAGAGGAGGTGTTTTTTAATATCGACAATAGCTTAGTGCTCTTTTCAGAAAATGAACTTCAAAAGGGAATTAGTTCTCAGCAATTTGCAATGACTGCAACAAACAAATTGGCAGACCTTTTGAGCAATACTTTGGGTAATATGGAGGATCAGTTAGAACTATCCCCTGGACAAGGCCAAGGGGAAATGCAGCTCCCCGATATTATAATGAGTCAAGAATCTTTAAGCGAGCAAATGCAACAGAAGCTAGCCGAAAAGGGAAAAAAATCAAAAAAGGAAGGTGAAGAACCTAAAAACGGAAACGAAGGAAAAGATGAAGGGTTGGGCAGCTCAGAAAACCCAACAGCGTCATCAAGAATTAAAAATGGAAAAAAGACACAAGATTCAGATTCTGAACGAGATAGCGCTGAGCTTTTTGAAATTTTTAAAAAGCAACAGCAGTTAAGGTTAGCTCTACAGGATTTACTGCAAAAAAACAAATCGTTAGTCTCAGGAAGTGATCTACTGAAAGCAATGGACAAAATTGAAGAAGACCTTGTTAATAATGGTCTTAATAAATCCACGCTTAATCAAATGAGGGATTTAAGGCACCAGCTTTTAAAGCTTAATAGCGCTAAACTACAGCAAGGGGAGGACTCCAAGAGAGAATCAGAAACAAGTAAAAGCTCTGTTTCGGAACAGCCCTCTCCAAGCCCTGAGACAGTTAAACAATATTTCAATGCAATTGAAATATTAGACAGACAAAGTTTACCTTTGCGCAAGAATTTAATGAAAAAAGTTCAAGAATATTTTAAGACAAGCGATGATTAGTTTTAGTGCAGAAACCTCATTTGAATTATCAAACCCACAACTTACGGGCGCCTGGTTGGGTTCAATTATTTCTCAAGAAGGCTATTCAGAAGGAGAGGTTTCTGTTGTTTTTTGTGACGACAAACATCTTTTTAAATTAAATGTTGAGTTTTTAAACCACGATACTCTCACCGATGTTATAGGTTTTAACTATTCTCTCAGCAATGAGATTCACGGAGAGATATACATCTCTATTGATCGGGTTGAAGATAATGCGGTGGAGTTTAGCCAAGCTTTCGAAACTGAACTTTTAAGGGTTATGGCTCATGGTGTTCTTCATTTTTGTGGCTACAATGACAAGACTGATTTAGAGTCCTCGCTGATGAGGGCAAAAGAAGACTTCTACCTCAATCAACTCAATGATATGCCTTCTTAAATTCCTATATTTGCAATTGAAATCGATAATGACATAGATACGTTCCACGTGGAACAATAAATAATCCATAAATGTTTGATAAAATATACGACGTTATTGTAGTTGGAGGTGGTCACGCAGGAAGTGAGGCCGCCGCCGCCGCCGCCAACATGGGGAGTCAGACACTACTTGTCACTATGAACTTGCAAAACATAGCACAAATGTCTTGCAACCCCGCTATGGGCGGAATCGCCAAAGGCCAAATCGTGCGCGAAATAGACGCCTTGGGTGGCTATAGCGGAATAGTAAGTGACACCTCGGCTATTCAGTTCAAAATGCTTAACAAGTCTAAGGGTCCCGCAATGTGGAGCCCTCGGGTCCAGAGCGATCGGATGCGTTTCGCAGAGGACTGGAGGGTTCTTTTAGAGCAAACAAAGAACTTGGACTTTTATCAAGAAATGGTTACGGGGCTTGTGGTAAATTCCGGGGTTATTACTGGCGTAAAAACTTCACTTGGGGTTGAGATTAGGTCAAGGTCCGTAGTTTTAACAAATGGAACTTTCCTTAACGGACTCATCCATATTGGAGATAAAAACTTTGGAGGAGGTCGCGCAGGAGAGCGAGCTGCAACTGGAATAACCGAACAGCTTATAAGCCTAGGCTTTGAGTCTGGCCGGATGAAGACCGGAACCCCCCCAAGAGTAGATGGAAGATCTCTTGATTTTTCTAAAATGATTGAACAGCCGGGAGATTTCGTTCCCGAAAAGTTTTCATATTCTGACGTTACTACTCCCTTGAAAGCCCAGCGCTCATGTCATATGTCATATACAAGCGAAAAAGTTCATGATTTACTCAAGGAAGGTTTTGACCGATCTCCCATGTTCAATGGTCGCATACAAAGCTTGGGCCCGCGTTATTGTCCATCAATTGAAGATAAAATAAATCGTTTTGTTGATAAAGACCGCCACCAAATATTTGTAGAGCCAGAGGGCTGGAATACTGTAGAGTATTACATAAACGGGTTTTCTACTTCACTTCCAGAAGACGTTCAGTTCAAGGCTTTGCGAGCCGTTAGAGGCTTTGAAAAGGTTAAGTTTTTTCGACCCGGCTATGCCATTGAATATGACTATTTCCCCCCTACTCAACTCACACACTCTTTAGAAACAAAGCTTGTCAGCGGCTTGTTTTTTGCAGGACAAATTAATGGCACAACCGGGTACGAAGAGGCGGCTTCTCAGGGTTTAATGGCTGGGATAAACGCCAGTCGCAAAGTACAGGAAAAAGATCCTTTTGTATTAAAAAGAAACGAAGCATACATTGGAGTTTTAATAGATGACTTAATTACAAAGGGTACTGAAGAACCATACCGCATGTTTACCTCAAGGGCAGAGTATCGCACACTTCTAAGACAAGACAATGCTGACATTAGGTTAACACCAAAAGGTCATGCCCTAGGTATTGCTAGCGATAAAAGACTTAAACGCATGGAGGAAAAACTTTCCAAAGCTGAAGCTTTTGTGGGCTTCTTTAAAACACAGAGTGTAAAGCCAGAGGAGGCTAACCCTGTTTTAGAAAGTAAAGATTCGGCTCTAATTCGGCAGTCTGATAAAATGTTTAAAATATTTTCAAGGCCCAATATTGGTATCGAAGATGTTCGTAAGTTTAATGCGGTCAATGAGTATATTGTTAAAAACAATTTAGATAGAGAAGTAATTGAACAAGCAGAAATACAAATAAAGTACTCGGGCTATATCGCTAAGGAAAAAAGTAACGCTGACAAGTTAACTCGTCTAGAATACGTTAAGATACCATTAGATTTTGATTACTCAAAAATTAAATCTATGAGCTACGAAGCGCGCGAAAAACTTAAAAAAGTTCAACCTGTAAGTGTAGCTCAGGCATCAAGGATCAGCGGGGTGTCGCCTAACGACATTTCGGTGTTATTAGTTTATATGGGGCGTTAAATTGGTGAAAACGTTTCACGTGGAACACGATATGAAAACAAACAAAATACACATAAACCTCAAAGACCACGCTGTTAGCGGAGAGTCTTTTAAGCTTTTGGTAGACCCATCCTATGGCTTTCTATACACTGATCCCAAACCAAATAATCTAGATCTTAAAGCGTACTATCCGAATACTGGCTATATTTCTCACAACAACCAGCTAAGCTCTTTTGTGGACGTTATGTATCACGTTGTTAGATATTTCTCGTTAAAGAAAAAAATAAGACTTTTAAGTCCTCTTAAGGGTAAATCGGGAAAGCTATTGGATGTTGGGGCGGGTACAGGACATTTTATAAGATCTGTAAATCTCGCTGGCTGGGACGCCACTGGGATTGAGCCCAACTCATCAGCCAGAAAAATAGCAAACTCAAAAGGAAACCCCTTAGTTTTTGACAATGATGCGTTAAGTCATTTTTCTGAGTGTTCTTTTGACGTTATTACTCTTTGGCACGTTTTAGAACACCTTCCAGATTTGTTGGAAAGCATCGATGTTTTTAGGAAACTCCTAAAACCTAACGGGCATATTGTTGTAGCTGTCCCTAATTATAAAAGCTATGACTCAAGCCACTTTAAGAGCTTTTGGGCTGCATACGATGTGCCTAGGCATTTGTGGCATTTTTCCCAAGATTCTATAGTTAAAGTTTTTTCTAAATTCCAAATGTCGTTAGAGTCAATCCACCCTATGAAAATGGATTCTTATTACGTTAGCATGCTGTCTAATAAATACAAATCAGGGTCTCACAAAGTTATGAGCAGCTTGTGGACTGGTCTTCTTTCAAATGTTAAGGCGTCTCGCACGGGTGAGTATTCTTCATTGATTTATGTCCTAAAAAACACAGATTAGTGTTTTAGGGCGTTCTAAGCGCTTATTTCTAGACTAAGCACCAAAATCATTCTCAAATATTTTTTTAGGTAGCAAGTGTCGTTTGCGGGAGGCATTTTTAATAGGCTAAAACAATTAAAGCCTTGGTTCGCTATAGGTTTTTATTATAACACAACTCATTTATAAAATCTTAAGAATTTTCGTTGGTTTTTTTTACTTTTGTAAAAATTTAAAATTAACACCCATGAAAAATTTAGCCTTCTGTTTTTTAGTAATGATTACAATTACTGCTTGTCAACAGCAAAAAATTGGATTTGTCGATAACGTAGTGCTTATAAACGAATTTCAAGAACGCGTCGATGTGGAAGCGAAACTTCAACTTAAAATAACTGCATTTAAAACCCGCACAGACAGCCTTCGTTCTGCTTTTGAGCTAGAAATCAAAGAAGCTGAACTGAGAGCTAGAAACATGTCGCAGTCATCAATTCAGAAACTTTCCCAAGAGCTTCAACAAAAAGAGCAAATACTTCAGCAGAAGGTTCAGTTAGAGCAGCAATCAATTGCGCAAGAAAGCCAAACATTGAACGATTCTATCGTAAATAAAGTTATTGAATTTGTTAAAGATTATGGAAGGTCAAATAATTTCAATTATATATTGGGTAGCAATGAAGCTGGAAGTGTTTTATATGGAGAGGATGCTTCGGACCTAACACAAGAAATACTTAAGGAGCTTAACGACGCATACACTAAGAATTAAGACTCTTTCAAGTGTAGCAAACGTGTTAATTTAATAGAAAGGTCAGTTAGGATAATTTTTGCATTTCCATTTCGCTCTATGTGATAGCTAGCTAGCTCAATTTCATTAGAGATCTTTGAAATATTTAAAGCGCCTATGTATGGAGCAAAATTCTCCATTTTAAAACTTTTATCATTAAGTTTAATTAAAACTAGGCTTTTAGCTCCATAATTATACAGCATGGCTTGTCTGAAAAATTTCAGACTATAATCCAAAAATTGTTTTTGAATTTCCCTGCCTGCTTTAGATATTTCAAGGCTCCATGCCATGAGATTATTTATAGACTGTTTGTTGCTTTTGGCTTGAAAGGCTGTTCGAACCCAAGCAATGAACCATGCTTCAAACCGCATATCTTCAGACCCCTGCTTTAATAAGTCTAATGCTTTCCTGTAACTCCCTTCGGACTGGTGAGCGATGTTCTGCGCCAAACTTTCCTCCGTGTTTAGGCTTCTAATTAAGCTGTCCATGATTGATTTTTCTGAAAGGGGTTTTAAATGCATCGACTGACATCGAGATCGTATGGTCGCCATTAATTGTTCCTCGTTTTCAGTAACTAGAATGATGACAGTTTTTTTGGCAGGCTCCTCAATAAGCTTTAGTAGTTTGTTGGCGCAAGTGGAATTCATTTTTTCTGGCATCCAAATAATAATAACCCTGTAGCCTCCATTGAAAGCCCTAAGTGACATCTTAGAGGCAATATCAACTGCCTCTTCCACTCCAATACTTCCTTGTTTATTGCCGACCCCAATAAAGTCATACCAGTCGTTAATAGCCCCATAAGGGTTTGTTTGAATAAATGCTCGCCACTCATTAATATAGTTAGACGAAATCGGTTTTGATTTTACTTTTTCACTAGTTGTGACGGGGTATACGAAGTGTATATTTGGGTGTGTTAATGGATTCACATCACCAAGCCCATCAGACTGTTGATTTGTTAAATAATCTGCATAAGCAATTGCCATTGGCATTCCTCCAACTCCTCGCTTACCAACGAAAAGCTGTGCGTGAGGGACACGGCCAGAATCAACGTCTTGAATCAGTTTTGTTTTTAAAAAAGACTGACCTATGATGTCTTTAAAAGTCATAAAACAAAGATAGCAGTTTTAATCGAATTTCGTGTGAAGTCAAAAAATCTGTGAGTGCTGTTTTCAACAAAGGCACTTTTTTCTGAACCACATTAAGGACACAACTTTTTTAAGCACACCATTAACAAGCTAAAAGAAATACTTACCTTTGAGATCTCACAAGAGGAATAAATTGATTCATAACTAATGAAAACACTACAAAGCCTAAATTTTAAGAATAAAAGAGCATTGATAAGAGTTGATTTCAACGTGCCTTTGAATGCCCAATTTGAGGTGTTAGATTCTACACGAATTGTATCCGCTAAACCAACAATTATGAAGGTTTTAGAAGACGGAGGAAGCTGTGTTTTAATGTCTCACCTAGGAAGGCCAAAGTCTAAAGAGCCTGAATTTTCATTACAACACATTGTTAGCGCCCTTGAAACAGTATTGGGTGTAGACGTGCTGTTTTCGTCAAGCTGTATTGGCGACGACGTAAAAAAGTCATGCGAGAATTTAAAGCCCGGCCAAATCATTTTACTGGAAAATTTAAGGTACCATACCGAAGAAATTTCTGGAGACATAGGCTTTGCTGAAGAGCTATCGAAGCTAGGGGATTTTTATATTAACGACGCCTTCGGAACAGCTCACCGAGCACATGCCTCAACTACAATTATTGCAAATTTTTTCCCACAAAACAAATGCTTTGGTAAACTATTGGCTCAAGAAATAGAAAGTATTGAAAGAGTTATGGAAACAGGTGAAAAGCCAGTTTTAGCGATATTAGGAGGGGCCAAAGTCTCTTCCAAGATTACAATTATAGATAACATTCTCGATAAAGTAGATCACTTAATCATTGGTGGCGGCATGACCTTTACTTTTGTGAAAGCACAAGGAGGTTTTGTCGGAGATTCTATTTGTGAAGACGATAAATTGGAACTTGCCCTACAGATTTTAGAAAGAGCTAAGGCAAAAAAGGTTCAAGTTCATATTCCAATCGATGTTTTGGCGGCAGACGAGTTTAGTAATAACGCTAAAACTCAGGTTGTAGACGTTAGATCAATTCCTGAAAACTGGCAAGGACTAGATTGTGGACCAAAATCTAAATCACTATTTCACGAGGTTGTTCAGAAATGTAAAACAATTTTATGGAACGGACCTTTAGGAGTTTTTGAAATGGAAACGTTCTCCACAGGGACGATTGCATTGGGCAATTCTATTGCTGAAGCCACTGAAGGCGGTGCATTTTCCTTAGTTGGTGGGGGTGATTCAGTATCAGCAGTGAAGCAATTTGGTTTTGAAAATAAGGTTAGCTATGTTAGTACGGGTGGGGGTGCAATGCTAGAAAGTCTTGAAGGGAAAACTCTTCCAGGAATAGCAGCTATTTCACATTAAAGAAGGGATAACATTAAATTTACAAAACAATGTCTAGAGCACTTTTATATATATTTCTATTTAATATCAGCCTAATTTACAGTCAGACAACCGACAGTCTTTCTTTACAAGACAGTGTAAAAAATGACTCTATTAAACAAATTAGTAGAGATCACTTTGGCAGAGTTTTAAGTGATACGGCTCAGGTAAAAATTAAGTTTGTTGAGCAACTAGAGAAACAGGCTCAACAAGAACTATACTCAACTAGCCTTTTTGCAGCACTTAACGACTCTATTCAAAATCAACTCACTGCAGCTGTATATTATCCAGATCTACCTACAGATACGCTTAAGAAGCGGCTAGCTATTCTTAACGCCAGGACACCTTTTAACATTGAATATAACCCTTCGCTTGAAAGCGTTATAAAGCATCACTTAAAATCTCGCAAAAGGTCGACAGAAACCCTCATGCGGTTGAGTCGCTATTATTTTCCAATGTTTGAAGAAGTTTTAGATAAATACAATCTACCTTTAGAAATTAAGTATTTAGCAATTGTCGAATCTTCTCTTAGGCCACTTGCAAAATCTCGAGTTGGGGCCACAGGTTTATGGCAATTTATGTTCTCAACCGGAAAGCAGTATGGACTTGAAGTTAGCAGTTATGTTGATGAGCGCTGTGATCCTTTGCGCTCCACAAATGCCGCTGCTAGATACCTGAGCTCTTTGTATAAAAGTTTTGGAGACTGGGACCTTGCTTTAGCGGCCTACAATTCAGGGCCGGGAAATGTAACAAAAGCGATCAGGCGCTCTGGAGGGTATAAAAACTACTGGAATATTCGTCCGTTTTTACCCAAAGAAACAGCGGGTTATCTTCCTGCCTTTTTAGCTACACTTTATCTTTTTGAGTATGCAGACGCTCATGGTTTTAGCCACGACCTAAGTCAATTCCCGATTTTAGCAACAGATACTATTCATGTGAAACATATGATTTCTTTAGATCAAATTGCTGAACTCACAGACACTAAAATAGAAACATTACAATTTCTTAACCCATCATATAGCTTGGGAATAATTCCTGTTTTAGACAAGAAAACCTATGCGCTAAGGCTACCACTTGAAAAAGTGGGTGATTTTGTTCAGAACGAAGACCAAATATACGCTTATGCAAAGGCAGAATTTGAGGCACGAGAAATGCCTTTGCCACAATTTGTTGAGGTTGACTCCAGGATCAGATATAAAGTCAAGTCAGGAGATTATCTTGGGAAGATTGCTCGGAAATTTAAAGTTAGGGTAAGTCAAATAAAAAAATGGAACGGCCTTCAAACAAACAACCTCAAAATCGGACAACGATTAACGATTTATTCACGCAATCCAACGTCAAACAATTTTGTTAAAACAGCTAAAACAGCATCAAACAAAACCTCTAATCAATCAACATATTTGGTCAAGCCTGGCGACTCTCTTTGGAGTATATCAAAGAAACTACAAGGTGTGTCTGTTCAAAACTTAAAAGAATGGAATAATATTCAGAACAACCGTTTGAATTCAGGAACTAAGCTAATTATTTCTAAATAAAACATAAAATAATGCGAATATTTATTAAGATGCTTTTTTTGGTTTTAACACTGTATAGTTGTGACTCTTCAAACGACACTACTGTATATAAACCCCAGTCTTCAGGAAATATTAATAATGTATCCGTTGTGATTGACAGTGAACTATGGGGGTCTATAGTTGGCGAGACAGTTCGAAGAACTGTAGGAGCACCTTTGTATGGTCTACCTCAGGAAGAACCTCAATTTAATTTAAGCCAAATCCCTTCAACCATATTTTCGGGGTTCGTTAAGAAGACACGTCTAGTTTTAAGGGTTGCCAAGGGACCAAAAGCAGATACAAGGTTTTATAAAGATCCTTACGCTTCACCACAACAAATGGTCTTAGTTAGCGGAACGACCGATCAAGAGTTGGTGGATCAGCTTACTACTAACCATAAGAAAATTATAAGAGCCTTTAACGCTACTGAAATTAAGGAAAAACAACGACGCTTTCGGAAATCGCTGTTCAATACCACGGCGCTTTCTAAGCAGTTAGGAATTGAAATTCAACTTCCGTCTATTTATAGAACAGCCAAGCAAGAAGATGATTTTTTCTGGATGCGACGAGATATTAAAACGGGGACAGTTAATTTGCTGTTGTATACCATTCCATACAGCGAGATTCCGATAAAAGATGTATTGGTAAATCGTGTTATAGAAAAAAGAGATTCCATAGGCAGAAGGCACGTTCCAGGCCCGGTGGATGGTAGCCACATGATTACAGAAGAAGCATATAAGCCCTCATTTGAAAGAGAAAAGGTTACTAATTTAAACACTTTTCAAACCAAGAGCATTTGGCAAGTAAAAGACGCCTTTATGTCGGGCCCTTTCATTAATTATTGGATAGAAGATGATACTAACAATCGATTTATTGTGGCCGAAGGATTTGTATTCGCTCCGTCGGTTGAGAAACGACCATATGTTTTTGAGCTAGAAGCGATTATAAAATCGATTTCTTTAAAGAACTAAATAATTGATACAGCAGAGGCTATTTACTCCTTCTCTTCTTTAGTATCTTTAGTTTCCTCTTGACTAGCTTTTTTGAATTCTTTAATTCCACCTCCTAAACCTTTCATAAGTTCAGGAATTTTTTTCCCACCAAACAATAAAAGAACGACAACTACAATTAAAACAATTTGTGGAGCTCCTATAGCAAATGGTATCATATAAATATTCATATCTCTATAAATTTAGACTACAAAGTTAATGATTATCCATTAAATAAATAGCCATTTTAAACAATAGTCAGGCTCAAAGACAAGAATCGCTTAATTTTTATTTAATTTTGCATTCAAATGGACCCAAAAAAAACAAACAAAAAGAAACTACAAACAAAACTTCTTCACAAATACCGCTTAGTGGTACTTAACGAAGATACTTTTGAAGAACGTTTTGCTGTTAAGCTGACATTGTTAAATGTGTTTTTTTTAAGTTCATTAGCGGCAATAGTTCTCATAACGCTTACAACATTATTGATTGTTCTCACCCCTATTAAGGAATATATTCCTGGCTACTCTTCTGCGGTCTTGCAAAAACAAGCTTTAAGACTGAGCTATAAGACTGATTCTCTGTTGAAAGCGATTAACATGAATGATCTTTACATAAAATCAATAAAAAGCGCATTAAGTGGTGAGGTTAGCTCTGTTGTGATAAATAAGGACTCTATTTACAAAGCTGCTCAAGTAGATACGGATGTTTTTGAGTTATTACCATCATTGGCAGACTCTACACTTAGAGAGAAGGTAAGTAGAGAGGATAAATACAACTTTTTTGAGACAGCAATATCGGCTAAAGATTTTCTATTTTTTCCACCTGTAAATGGCCCATTGAGCGCTGGGTTTGATTCGAAAGAGAAACACTTTGCCGTCGACATAGTGACACCTGTTAACACACCCGTTAAGTCAACGTCAGATGGTCGAGTAATATTCACTTCATGGACCACTGAAGCAGGATATGTAATAATTATCGATCATGGAAACGAACTTATTTCTGTGTATAAACATAACTCATCCTTAACAAAGACTCAAGGCGAAATAGTGAAGTCTCGAGAAGTTATTGCAATTTCTGGCGGTTCGGGAGAGTTAAGCTCCGGCCCACACTTACACTTTGAGCTTTGGAGCAACGGAGTGCCACTCAACCCAGCTAATTTTATTGATTTTTAAATTTATTCAAAATGCCATCACTAAAAGCGTTTCTAGCTAAGGTTTATGCCGCCATTATTTATAGAAAAATTACCAAATGGGCCTCTAAACCCTTTGAGACACAGAACAGTGTCTTTAAGTCATTAATATCCGATGCAGCATCAACTAAGTTTGGGGTTGATCACGGCTTTACTAACATCAACAGCCATGAAGATTTTGTTAAGCGAGTTCCTGTTCGGGACTATGAAGCATTAAGACCCTATGTTGATAAGGTTGTCGCTGGGGAATCAGACATTCTATGGAAAGGTAAACCTCTTTATTTTGCCAAAACATCCGGAACCACTTCAGGAGCTAAATATATTCCAATCACTAAAGAAAGCATGCCGGGCCATGTTGAGGCTGCCAAAAACGCTATCTTATTATACATTCATCAAACAGGTAATACTCAAGTTGTAGATCAGAAAATGATATTCTTACAAGGAAGCCCAGTACTAGAAACCATAAATGGAGTGCAGCTTGGTCGTTTATCTGGAATTGTAGCCCATTATGTTCCAAAATATTTACAAAAAAACAGATTACCCTCTTGGGAAACTAATTGTATTGAGGACTGGGAATCAAAAGTAGATAAGATTGTTCAAGAAACATTAAGCGAAGATATGTCTATCATAGCAGGTATTCCTTCTTGGGTTCAAATGTATTTTGAAAAACTAGTAGCCATAAAAGGTAAGAAAGTTGGCGAGATATTTAAAAACTTTAATTTGTTCATATTTGGAGGAGTCAATTACGAACCATATCGTTCTAAATTTGAATCTTTGATTGGAAGAAAAATTAATACTATTGAGCTTTATCCGGCTAGTGAAGGGTTTTTTGCATTCCAAGATCGACAAAATGAAGTTGGAATGCTACTTCAGTTAAATTCAGGAATCTTTTATGAATTTATTCCTGTTGAGACTTTTTTTGAACCTAATCCTAAACGAATAACACTAAAAGACGTAGAAATTGGAGTAAATTATGTAATAATAATTTCAACTACAGCTGGTCTTTGGGCTTATAATATTGGAGACACTGTACAATTTACATCATTATTTCCGTTCAGAGTTATTGTTAGCGGACGAATAAAGCATTTTATTTCTGCTTTTGGGGAACACGTTATAGCAAAAGAAGTAGAATATGCCTTGTTATCTGCGATAAAATCAACAAACATAAGTGTAAGTGAGTTTACTGTTGCTCCACAAACAACACCTAAATCTGGACTTCCATATCACCAGTGGTTTATTGAATTCGAAACCCCTCCTTTAGATATTAAATCCTTTTCACAACAAATTGACGCGGCCATGCAACAACAAAACAGTTATTACAAAGATTTAGTTCAAGGCAATGTGCTACAACCATTAGTTGTGACCCCTGTCCCTAAGTTAGGCTTTCATAAATACATGAAAACTATTGGTAAGCTCGGAGGCCAAAATAAGACGCCACGCCTGTCGAATGACAGAACAATCGTAGACGCTCTGTCTGACGTGATGTAGTCTAATTACTGTATATTTGTTTTATATGAAAAAACAAAATCAAACGAAAAACTTAACTCGGACTCGCGCTCAGGAAAGCTCAAACGCCATTGAGAGATTATACTTAACAATGCGTCATTTATTTAATAGAGGTTTTTACAAGCCGATGGGTGTTTCAGGAGAGACCCTACGACAAGCATTGCTGCAGCTGAGGCCAGAAATCTATGGGTCAATAGCTGGTGAAAAAACGGAACTAGAAGGACTTATTTATGTGGTTGATCGACTTCCAATAGGAATCGAGGAGTGTATTTTAATTAACCTGACCAGTGCAGAAGGGTTTGGAGACTCTCATTTTGAAGTTATTGTACCATCTAAACGTCGCCGAGATTGTTACAGAATAGATTTTGAACAAATGAACATTGAAATTACAAGAGGGCGTTCAGAAATTTATGATATTTTAACACATCTGACATTTATGTTTATTGAATCTCATAAAATCGCTAAACGAGTTTTGATTGATGATAAAGGATCAACCACTAGAGATTGGATGAAACTTGAATCAGCAGTACTATCAAAGAAAAAGTTAAGTCAAAAAGACCGTGAGTTATCCATTACTCATGCAGGTAATATACTTGGTCGCACTTTTGAAGAAATTTTAGAAGTTTATGACCAGTTTTCAACAGTAAAGCGGCCTGACCACTTTTTACATCTAATTTATTGGCTGGGCAAGCGCGCTATTGGCGAGATTATAGACAACTCTAAACGAGCAATCAACTTCAGTCCTGTACTTAGAGAGCGCTTAGGTCACCACATACACGGAGAAGTTTGGGCTAACAACATAAAACAAATACTAAGAAATCACAAATTACTAGGTCGCCCGATTCATGTTATATCAGCGAACCTACATAGCGTAATGAATACACTACACGCTCCAAAAGCACTAAAATCATTATGTGCCAAGCAAGACGTTTTCAAAGTTTACGAGCTTCTTAGCAAAGAAGAAAATGACTCTCTTCGCAATAAAGTAAAACAAACAGCGTTGCAAGATGGAATGATTTATATAAAAGATACTTCAGGAACGAATATTGATGTTCAAATATTCGACACATCGAAAATAGATTTTTCAAACACAGATATCCCAAATAAATCATCATCAAGAGAAGATGTCCTAATTGTTATGGACTATGCTTTTGGCGAACAGGCATATGAGACAATAGATGAACTTCTGAAGCCATTTAACACAAAAGTTGATAAAACACATTTAAACGTAGAGTCTATTTCTGTTATGGGAAAGGCAGGGATATTAGAGGGGTCTAAAGGGGATATTATGATCCCTTCTGCTCATATATTTGAAGGAACCGCAGATAATTACCCATTTAAAAATGAGCTGAAGGTAGAGGATTTTGAAACAAAGGACCTTAAGGTTTTTGAAGGTACGATGGTAACTGTCTTAGGAACATCACTTCAGAATAGGGATCTCCTTAAATTTTTCCACGACTCTACATGGGACGTTATTGGTCTTGAAATGGAAGGCGTGCATTATCAGAAAGCGATACAGGCAGCTTCAAAAATTCGTCGTAGTATTAACCCAGAAGTAAAAGTTAGGTATGCTTATTATGCAAGCGACAATCCTCTTGAAACAGGAGCTACTTTAGCTTCTGGAGGGCTTGGGACTAGCGGAGTTAAACCAACATATTTAATCACTCAACAAATTTTAAAACAGATTTTAAACTAATTTATTATGAATACAAATTCTAAGGGATCTAATCAAAACGAGGAGGTTGATCTAAGCACACTTTTTAAGCTAATTGGGGCCGCCATCGATCGGTTCTTTAATTTTTTTAATAGGATTTTCAAAAATGCTTTTTTAACTTTTGTTTGGGTAATTTTCTTAATTAAAAAGCACGTTATTGTACTATTCTTGGCTCTATTTTTAGGATATTCAATAGGTTTTTTCATTGCCAAATTTTCTACTCCAAAATTTAATTCATCTATCGAGATAGTACAAAACTACCCCACAGGACATAACTTATATAACCTCGTTAAATATTACAACAACTTAATAGAGCAGAAAGACTTTGAAGCGTTAGGCAAAGCACTAGGACTTGACGTGGAAATAGCATCTAAAATGTTATATTTTGATATTAACCCCGTAGTTAGCGGCAACAAAAACCTTATTATTTTTAATGATTTTTTGCTAGAGATAGACACTTTAGCTTCTCCAAAAGTTGAGTATGATGAGTTTGTAAAAAACATAGAGGACCCTTCATATAAATACCAAAGGATATCAATAAAGTCTACGCTTAAAAATAGTTTTGAACCAGTATTTTCAAAAATTCTAAATTCAATTAGTTCGAACCCATATTTTATAAGCGAACAAAAAAAGGATATTACAGAGCTAATTAAAATTCAGGAAGCCTTAGAGTCTTCTTTGGTTAAATCAGATTCGCTTAAAGACACATACAAACGGGTTTTGGAACAGGAATTAATTAATAACAACTCTTCTGAAATTGGGATTACTTTTGAAGGGTCAAGCAGCAGGAAAGTAACTAGAGAATACGAGTTGTACCTTAGTGACCTTGAAATAGAAAGAGAACTTGTAGAGACAAAGAGAGCTCTATTAGATAAGCAATATATTGTAGAAATTATACCCAACAAGCAAGATGCTGGAGTCACATCCGACTCGAAAGAAATCTTAGGCTTTGAATTACCCTTAAGCCAGTTTTTAGCACTTTCTTTGTTTTTGTTAACTTTTTCCTTATTGCTAGTTCTAGAGTTTCTAAGATTTATTGAAAGATTTAGGCCCCAAATAACTAAGACTTAAAACAAGTCTTGAATAGCTCAGTTGGCTTGTGGTCATCATTTAATATATGCTTTAAGCGCATAATTCTGACATATTACACGCAAGAGAAGTGTTTGAATAAATCTTAATAAAGACTTTATGGCGTTTTTTTAATGGTTTGAAAACAAAGGACATTGTATAAATTCAATTTATTCCTAGACAAGAATTATGAAGTTAAAGACATTAGTTACTTTTTTATATTTATGCATCAGTTTAATTGCATTTATATCCTTTGACACTTCGCCAATTGTTTGGAGCTCGTTCTTTATTAACTTTCTTATTATCACTGCAATTGCTTATTATCACCTCAACATCGAAAGGGCTTTCTCCCCATTTTTAACATCATTTGTTGTTTTTAATTATTTATTCTTTTTTTTAGCTCCCATTTTTCAGATATCGTCAATGAATTATTTAAATTTTCGGTTTCCAAATGATTTTGCCTACAGTGATTCTAGTGTTGTTATTGCTAATATTTTGATACTGATATTCAATTTGGTATTCATTTTGAGCTATCTTTTTTTTAAAGAGAACAAACTTGATAGCAATGAGGAACAATCATTTGAGCCTAATTTTAAGCATAATACCCCTTTGGTTATTTTAGCCCTGCTAGTTATTTGTTTTTTTATTACTCTTCTCAATTATGAGTACCTCTTAAACGATATTTCAAACTCTGTATATGTAATTAAGGATGAATCTACTTCTTCGTTATTGCTGAAAAAGAAATTTTTATTTTTCATTCCTTTAGCGGGTATTGTTATTACCTTGAAATATTTACAAACAAGAAATAAGATAAACCGAAATACAGTTTTTATTCTCTTTTTTTTGATTACATTCTTGATTCTTTTAGTTTTCTTTAAAAACACGTTCACAGAGAAAAGAAATACATTAGGTCCAATATATATATCTTTGATTTACTTGTTTTTCCCCAAGCTACTTAACAGCAATGCTAAGTTTTTTCTTTTTATGTTTTTAGCCATGGTGGTTGTTTTTCCGTTGTCATCCACCCTGACACATATAGACGCGAGTTTAGAACAGATTTTTGCTGAACCAAAATTGATTTACGATTCTTTTCTAAGGTTTGGTAGTATTTCAGGTGCGTTTGAGTCATTACATTACGATGCGTTTGCTAATATAATGGCAACAGTCGAATATGTTAAGCTATATGGTCTCTCATGGGGTTTCCAGCTTTTAGGCGTTTGTTTGTTTTTTATTCCAAGGAGTTTATGGACTACCAAACCTCTTAGTACTGGTGAGTTAATCGGGAATTATCTTTTTGATACAACTCCACGAAACTTCACAAATCTTTCAAACCCGGTTGTTTCTGAAGGCTTTATTAATTTTGGTTTAATTGGGATAGTAGCCTTAGCTATCCTTTTAGCTTTTTTTATGATTAAGTTTATCGTTTGGCTGAAAACAAACGACTGTTTAAAGCAGTTTATTGCATTCTATTTTGCAGTTCATTTAATGTTTTTACTTAGAGGCGACTTGACAAACGGCTTTTCGTATTTCATAGGCCCATTGGTTAGTATATTATTACTTCCAAAACTTTTAATTAGAATAATTAAATAAGTAAATATGAGCGCTCTAGATAAGATAATTTTAAACATTTGGATTTTTGGGTTCTTTTTATTTTCAGTTTCTGCATTACTACCACTAAACCTTAGAAATATACCCTTCATTCTTTTTATAATTACTTCATTTTTCTATTTTAGAAAGCCACGTAAGATAAATAGTCCTGTACAACTAAAAATATTAGTAATAAATTCACTTTATTTCATCGCCATGGCATTAAGTATAGTGCAGTCAGATAATCTCTCCGAGTCGCTTATAAACCTGCTTAGCATCTCACCTTTAATAATAGCTCCAGCGATGTTTTACTCTATTCATTCGCGACTTGCCATTAATCTCAATATTATAAGTATATATCTGTATATCTCTTTTTTTATTTCCACGGTTTTATTTTTTTTGTTTTTGATAATTCATAATTATTTTCAAGGCTATATAACAGAAACTTACTTTTTACACTTTCCAGAAAGGATTAATATTGGTTTTGGGAAATACTCAATACATCCACTATACGCTTCAATTTCTGTAATAATTTCTCTTATTTTTTCTATACCGATTTATGAAAAAGCCAAAACGAAATCAACAAAACTATTCGTCTTACTAAATGTAATATTTTTAATCGTTATAATATTATTGTTGGCTCGTAAAAGCGCAATTTTAATTACAGGTTTAATATTTATGGTTTATTTTTTTAAAAGAGGAAACGGTAAATATTTAGCTTGTTTTTTCATTGCATTGCTAATATTTTCAGGATTAGTTTATGTAATTGAGCCACTATGGTTACGTTTTTCTGAGCTAATCAATACAATACAATATTTAGACCAGAGATCAATAGGATCAACCTACACTAGGATTAACATCTTAAATTGCTCATTTGATGCAATTGAAAACGCAACATTTTTTGGGTATGGAATTGGAGACGTAAAAGAAGTATTAACGGCTTGTTTTTTAGAAAACAAGAGTGCTTATTATAATACGCATAACCAGTTTTTGGGTGCTTGGTTATCTGCAGGTTTCTTTGGAACAACATCATTAATTGTAATGTTTTTTTACGGATTTAGATCAGCATTAAAACACGCAAACCTGATTCACACCTTTATATTGTTTCTGTTCTTGTCAATGGCATTAGTAGAGAACATTTTAGAGAGGCAAGACGGGATTTTACTTTTTTCTTTTTTCATCAATTTTTTTATTTTTATCGAAACCACCAATAGCTCTAAATCAATAATTAATGATATTAGATAGTTTTTTTAAGTTGATAACGAACCTTTCTAACGATATTAATCAGAGGAAGTCTTTTTCTTACATAATATTAAGAGGGCTTTCGATTGCGTCAAACTATTTGTTTTCCCTTTTGATTATTAACCTTTTTTCAAAAGAAAATTACGGGTTTTTTGTTTATGGACTATCCATTTTTATGATATTAAGCACATTTTTAAAAGCTGGTATTGACGTGCATTTTGTTAAGATATTTCATAGATTTAAAGAGCTTGGAGTTCCATATTGGGTTAAAAAACTAGAAACAAGGGTGGTTTTAAGTTCTGTAGCGATAGCTATTTCAGTTTCAACACTCGTTTACTCATATAATCTTGCTGGTGAAGCTTCTGTCTTTATAATTCCTTTTATAATTTCTGTTCCTTTATGCGTTCTTGTTCACCTAAACTCAGCAAAGTTAAGAGCGATTTCTAAGATTAGTCAGTTTGCTTTTTTAAACATCACGGGTAGGGTAGTTTTTAGCTTGATACTGATCCTTTTTTATTATTATGTGCTTTTACTAAAATCTCCAATTTTAGTTTCTGCTGCTCATTTCTTTTCATTTCTTTTACTTTTATTCTTTTCACACATATGGGTAAACAAAACGTTTTTTTTAAACAAAAATACCAGCAAATTTACCCCGTCTTTTTTTAAAATACAAAACAAGGCTCTAATGCTAAAGTCATACATTACGGTTATTTTTCTGTGGGGAGATAGGTTTTTATTATCTATTATATGCACTCCGGAAAAGGTGGCAGAATATGACATATCTTTAAAAATAGCGATGCTTATGTTGTTAGCTATAGAGGCTTTAAAAGCCAGCTATGCTCCTGTCTTTGCTCAGAATAATAGTGACCCGTTAGCTTTGAAAAGACATATTAAAAAGTCAGCAAAAGTAGGGGTTCTTTTTAGTCTCGTGGTTTTGGTTAGCCTTGTAGCTTTTGGCAAGCTCATTCTTGGTGTTTTTGGGCATGAATTTATTGATTCATATCCATTACTTATTATCATTGCATTTGGTTATTTTTTCTCTTCAATATTTGGGCAGGCGGACAATGTTGTAGAAATGTGCGGACTGGCTAAGTATTACGTAAAACCGTATTTTGTTATCACCCTATTTTCCCTTTTGTTAGGTGTTGTTCTATCATTTAAATTTGGCCCTATTGGAATGGCTATTGGGTTTTCTATTGGAAATGTTTTATTCCAAGCCATGGCCTCATTGATCGTGTATAAAAGACTTGGTCTAAAAACTAGATTTGTTTAGCATTAAAGCTTAACAATAATTAAATAAAAAAGGATTTGGCCTGAAGTTTCTTTTTGTATTTTTATTCTCGTTAAATTAATTTTATGCAGATACTTGTAATTGGTCCTTTTCCGGACCCTATATTTGGCGTTAGCCTTTCTAATATGGTTTTGACTAATGGCTTAATACAAAAGGGCTTAAAGGTAAAAACAATAAACACTTCATCTTCCAATACATTCGGTTCTGTTCAGGGGGAATGGAATTTTAGAAAGCTCTCATTTTTAAAACATTATTTACAATTATATAAGGTTTTAACCTCTGACGTTATTTACTGTACGACAGGGCAAACATTTTTTGGAATACTCAAATATGCTCCGTTTGTCTTGTTAGCTAAAGTTTTAAATAGAAAAAGTATAGTCCATGTTAAAGGAGGGTATTTAAAGGCCTCTTACGAAAACATGAGTTATTTAAAGAAAAAAATTTCTAAATTTATTTTACAATTATATTCCAAGGGCATTGTCCTTTCTAATTCTTTAAAACCTCTTTTAGAGGAGTTTTTAGATTCAAAGAATATCTTCATTCAACACAACTTCATTCAACATTCGTTAATTATTCCAGAAAGGGAGGTTTTCAAGCTCAAAAGTTTTGACAGTGTTAAGATTATCTACCTAAGTAATTTAATTCCAGAAAAAGGAATTTACCAATTCTTAGACTCCTTAGAAGACTTGAATTCAAGAGGGACGAAGTTTGAAGCCAAGATTGCTGGATATATTCCAAATAATCATGAAGACCTTATACAAAGAATGCATAAAATTAAGAACCTTGAATTTATTGGGGTTGTTAAGAGCAATGCTAAAGCCGATTTATTAAGCTGGGGAAATGTTTTCTGCTTACCCACTTACTATTCCATGGAAGGTCAACCAATATCTATCTTAGAGGCTATGGGGTTTGGTAATGTGATAGTAACGACAAAGCATGCTGGAATTCCTGATGTTTGTAATAGAAAAAATGGTTTATTTGTAGAAAAAAGAGATGTTAAAAGCCTCGTTAATGAGTTAAATTACCTTACAAATAATATTGATTGGGTTAAAGAAACTTGTCGTTTCAATTTAACTCATGCTCGCAAGCTTTATTCAGAAGAGGCATTTGTAAACGGAGTTATCAAAATAATCAATTCAGAGTAGTTTTAGGTGTTTAAGTATCGCCTCACAGCATAAACAGCGGATTTAGTATATTAGACCTTGAATTTTATTATTACAAATACCATAAACTATAGGCATGAATTTTCAGGAATTAAAAGGGTACAAAAACCCGAGAGGTTTTAGAGGCCGCTCTGCATTGGCTGTTCAACTTTGGTGGTTTGTTTACTCTTTTTTATTTAAACCATCTCCACAAATAATGTATGCCTGGCGGCGCTTTTTACTTAGAATTTTTGGGGCTAAAATAGGAGCTAAAGTAATTATTAGACCCTCAGCTCAAATCACATATCCTTGGAAAGTTAAAATTGGTGACTATAGTTGGATTGGAGATGAAGTGGTCCTTTACTCGTTGGGAAATATTGAAATAGGGTGCAACTCTGTGGTCTCTCAGCGCAGCTACTTGGCCGCAGCAACCCATGACTATTCGTCTAAGAGCTTTGATATTTTTTCAAAAGACATATCCATAGGCTCTAAATGTTGGTTAGCTACCGATGTTTATGTTGGCCCTAGCGTATCAATAGGCGACGGAACGGTGGTTGGTGCTCGAAGCTCTGTTTTTAAAGATCTGCCCTCACAAAAAATATGTGTTGGCAACCCTGCCAAACCAATTAAAGACAGAACATCAGAAAAGTGAAGAAAACAGAAATCACATTTATTGGTTTAAATTTTGCCCCAGAAGATTCAGCGATAGGGCTGTATTCTTCTGAATGGGTAAATCAACTTGAGTCTGATGGCCATAATGTTACAGTAGTTACCGGATTTCCGTATTACCCTCAATGGAGTGTATTTAAACAGTACAAAAACAAACCCAGATTTTTACAAGAGTATATCGGGGGGACTAAAATATTAAGATATAGACAGTACGTTCCTAAAGCGCCTACTTTTTTTAAACGAATAGTTCATATTATTGATTTTACTGTAGGTTCACTTTTTAATCTTTTCAAGATCAAAAAATGTGATTTAGTCATTGCCGTTGTGCCCTTTACCACTTCTGCTTTCTTAGGGTGGATTCAAAAGAAACGATTTAACTCAAAGTTTTGGATTCATATTCAAGACTTTGAGTTAGATGCCGCTTTGCAATCAAAAAAAGAGCCTAAAGTTGGCCCCGCCTTTTCATTAATGTTTAGACTAGAATCGTGGCTGTTTAGAAAGCCTGATATTGTAAGCACTATAAGTCATTCTATGATTGACACTTTGAGGAAGAAATCTAATAGTTCAAGTTTTTATTTACCCAACTGGGTTAATCCAGATGCTATTAATCCAGCAACAGCGAATTTCCATAGATACATAAATTCTTCTAAGATAGTTTTATTGTATTCAGGAAACATAGGTGAAAAACAAGACTGGAACAGCTTTGTTGAGTTTTGTAATGACATTAACCAAAATAATTATGAAATAATAATAGTGGGAGATGGATCAAAAAAAAATTGGTTGTTAGAGAGGACAGTGCATTTACCAAACATAAAGCATTACCCACCTGTTCCATATTCAGAACTATCAGATTTGCTTTGCTCTGTTGATATTCATTTGTTATTTCAAAAACCGGACTTTTTAGACTTAGTAATGCCTTCAAAAGTATTAGGAATGATGGCAAGCGCCAAGCCTTCATTAATAATAGGACACAGGGAGTCTGAAATTAATAGTGTTTTCAAGTCAAATAATATTGGCCTCTATTTTGATAGATATTCAAAAGAAGTAGTAATTGAACTGGATAAAATAAGCAAACAGAACTCTCAAATGAAAGAAATGGGAGAAAATGCCAGAGTTTATGTTATTAAAAACTTCTCAAAAGATAGAATTCTTAAACAAGTACAAAAAAAAATAGAATTACTTTAGATATATCTAAGCATTCAAATAAGACAGGGATAATAATTAGTTATCTTTGAAATTAATTAAATTGTTTATGTCAAAAACTATTCTAATTTCTGGAGCCGCTGGATTTCTAGGGTCTCACTTATGTGACCGTTTTGTTGATGATGAGTTTAGGGTTATAGGTGTAGATAATTTCATTACAGGTGATAAAGAAAACATTCACCATTTATTTAACCACTCTAATTTTAAGTTTTTAGAACACGACGTTACTGTTCATCTTGAAGTCAAAGAACCTATAGATTATATTTTACACTTTGCTTCTCCAGCAAGTCCTATAGATTATCTTAAAATCCCTATTCACACCCTTAAGGTAGGCTCCTTGGGGACTCATAATTTATTGGGTTTAGCAAAGGCTAAACAAGCACGTATACTAATAGCATCCACCTCCGAAGTTTATGGTGACCCCTTGGTACACCCACAAACTGAAGATTATTATGGAAATGTTAACTCAATTGGACCTAGAGGGGTTTATGATGAGGCCAAGCGCTTCCAAGAGGCAATAACAATGGCCTATCATCGTTTTCATGGTGTGGAAACTCGAATTGCAAGAATATTTAATACCTACGGACCTAGGATGCGTTTAAATGATGGTCGTGTTATTCCTGCATTTATGGGTCAAGCTTTAAGAAGAGAAGACCTTACGGTATTTGGAAAAGGAACCCAAACACGGTCTTTTTGTTATGTTGACGACTTAGTGAATGGAATATATAAATTATTATTTAGTGACTACCATTATCCAGTTAATCTAGGAAACCCAGAAGAAATAACAATAATCGAATTTGCTCAAGAAATTTTAAAGCTAACAAAATCTGACCAAAAGATTGATTTTAGACCTCTACCGGTTGGAGACCCTTTAAAGAGGCAACCAGACATCTCGTTGGCAAAAAAAGAGTTAATTTGGAAACCTACCACAACAAGATCAGATGGGATGAAAAAAACATTCGAGTACTTTAGTCGTTTGCCGAAAGAAAAATTATACAAGACGGATCATAAAGACTTTTCAAAACACATAAAGATTTAAGTGGCTTTATTTCAGCAACACCGTTACTCAGGGCTTATAAGACCCATTTCTTACATTGCTGATTTGGCATACATAAATACTCTTGCTGTTTTTTGTTTTTTTAATGGAGCGCCGGCACCAAACTTTTTATTTTCAATTTCAATTGGTTGGACAATTACAGCTTTAATATCGCGATTTTATGAAGTTTATAGGTACTCGTTTATTACAAGAGTTTTTAACTTACTATCAAGACAGCTTTTGTTTTTCACTCTTATAGTATTTGCTTATTCAGGCTTTCATACTAGCCTCAATCTCACTCCAATTAGTATTATCAAGTATATAGGATTATCATTTTTATTTGTTTCGTTTTCTAAGTATGGAATGTTTTTTCTCTTGAAAAAATACAGGGGTAATTATAAATTAAATAATAGGAATACGGTCATTTTAGGAGCAAATAAACAAGGGGCTTTGTTAGAAAGTTTCTTTGATGCAACCCCTCATTTAGGCTTTCAGAACAAAAAAATATTTAGCGTAAAGAACCCTAGCAAACAAGACTTAGAGTCTATGTTTAATTATATCCTCGAAAATAAAATTGATGAAATTTACTGCTCAATGTCAGAGCTTAATAACAGAGATCTTTTGGCTATAGTTAACTTTGCAGATAATAACCTTAAAGTTGTAAAATTCATTCCAGAAAGTACTCAGGTTTTATCAAAGAAACTGAAACATGATTTTTATGGAGTTATTCCCATATTATCATTTAGAAGTATTGCATTAAACGATCCCTTTAACCTTTTGTTAAAACGGATATTTGATGTTATCTTTTCATTAATGGTTATTGTTTTTATACTTTCGTGGCTTACGCCAATTTTAGCTTTAATAATTAGATTAGAATCTAAAGGCCCTGTCTTTTTTACTCAAAAAAGAAATGGATTCAATTATAAATCTTTTAAGTGTTTTAAGTTTAGATCTATGGTTATAAATTCAGACGCTGACACCCAACAGGTCTCTCGTAATGATAGCCGAATTACCAAAGTTGGAAAGATTCTCCGCAAAACAAGTATTGATGAAATTCCACAATTTTTTAATGTATTTCTTGGTGATATGTCAGTGGTCGGACCAAGACCACATATGCTTAGCCACACAGAAATTTATGCTAAATCCATAAATAAATTTATGGTTCGTCATTTTGTGAAGCCAGGAATTACTGGACTAGCTCAGGTAAGCGGATTTAGAGGCGAGGTAGAAACAGATAAAGACATAATCGGACGGGTCAAGCACGATATTTTTTATATAGAAAACTGGTCATTCTTCTTAGACACCAAAATTATTATTCAAACCATATTTAACTTTTTAAAAGGCGAGGAAAAAGCTTATTAACAAAATTTACTATTATGAATATTTTAATATTAGGAGCTGGAGGCAGAGAGCACGCATTTGCTTGGAAAATTTCTCAAAGCCCGTTATGTAAGGAACTATTTGTAGCCCCAGGTAACTCTGGAACTTCTGCTTTAGCAACTAACCTTAATGTTACTGTTACTGACTTTGAAGGCATAAAAAAGCATGTTCTAGCTTACAATATTAACATGGTCGTTGTAGGGCCTGAAGACCCTTTGGTTGACGGGATACATGATTTTTTTATAAGTGACAATCAACTTAATCATGTAGCGGTTATCGGCCCTGAAAAAGCAGCAGCTCAACTTGAAGGTAGCAAGGAATTTGCAAAGGAGTTTTTAGTTCGTCACGATATTCCAACTGCCGCATATAATAGTTTTACAAAAGAAACATTAGAAAAAGGCTATTTGTTTCTTGAGTCTCTTGATCCGCCTTACGTCCTCAAAGCCGACGGTTTAGCCGCAGGAAAGGGCGTGCTAATATTATCAGACATTAATGAAGCTAAAAATGAGCTTAAAAGCATGTTGGTAGATTCAAAATTTGGAGAGGCCAGTACTAAAGTAGTTATTGAAGAGTTTTTAGAGGGAATTGAGCTTAGCTGTTTTGTCTTGAGTGACGGGAAAAACTATAAACTTCTGCCAACAGCTAAAGACTATAAGCGAATAGGCGAGGGAGATAAAGGACTAAATACCGGAGGTATGGGGGCAATATCGCCTGTTCCTTTTGCAGACCCTGTTTTGTTAAGTAAGATAGAAGATAGAATTGTAAAACCAACGGTCGACGGTCTAGTGAAGGACAATCTTCCTTACAAAGGGTTTATATTTATTGGCCTAATTATCGTAGACGACGAGCCGATGGTTATCGAATATAATGTGCGCATGGGTGACCCTGAAACAGAGGCTGTATTACCAAGGATAAAAACGGATCTTGTAGAAATTTTTCAAGCAATAGATAGTAATTCTTTAGACGAAATTGAAATCAAGATCGATGAACAAACAGCAGTTACAGTAATGCTTGTTTCTGGTGGGTATCCAGAAAAATATGAAAAAGGCAAAGAAATTATAGGTTTAGAAGACATACAAGAATCCATCGTATTCCACGCAGGGGCTTCAAATATAGATGGTAAAATTTTGACATCTGGAGGCCGAGTGTTGGCAGTTACATCACTTGGAGATAATTTTAGGTCGGCTCTAAAACAATCTTATAAATCCATAGACAATATTAGGTTCGAATCAATGAATTATCGAACGGATATTGGCTTTGACCTATAAGTATGAATGCGAAGAGATGCTTTTGTCTTCTTCATTATTGTCGCTAAAAGATTTTAATTGTAACATCCAGTAAATAAAGGCAACAACACCTACACCTATAAAGGCCCATGTAACTAAATTGGCCCCCCACCAGTTGGTTAATTCTAGTTCTCTTAGTTCATGAAATGGCACGAAAAGTATAGATTCACAAAGTTCTTGGATTGAATTAAATAAGTCTTTCATAAGTTTTTATTTATTGTTGTTTGCGAAAGCAAAAACAAAATGTTTTATCTAATAAATTGATATTATTTTGTAATACACTTATATTTACTTTGCAAATATAGTTAACACTTTATATGATAACAAGCTTTTTTAAGACATCTAAACCGATTCACTATATAATTTTTTCAATTGCACTAACATTGTTGTTTGTATACAATAGAATTTTTGAACGAAATTTTGCGAGCAATGTGTTTAATTATTTAAATGAGTTCTCATACTTTCTTACCTTAATAGCCTCTCTTTTCACTCTTGTTTTTATTGTAACTAAGAACAATTTAACACACAACAATAGTTTTGCAGCTCTCTTTTTTTGTTTATTTATTGTAGTTTTTCCACAAGTTTTGCAAACCCCCTCTAAATTAATATCAAATCTTTGTGTCCTTCTATTTCTACGCAGAATAGTCAGTTTAAACAGCAAAACAAATATCACTAAAAAAGTTTTAGATGCCAGTCTTTGGATTTGTCTTGCATTTTTGTTTGATTTTTTTTCAGTCTTTTTTTTTCTACCGCTAATTGTCAGCCTTATTTTATATTCTGTGTTTGAAATTAAAAACATATTAATTATTTTTTGTAGCATCTTAGCATTTGGAGTTCTTCTGTATTCTTTTAATTTGTTGGTTTACAACCACACCCCTATTTTGAGTGATTACTTTTCAACGATTAACCCTGAAATTCAAGAAAAAATATATGGAAACGATATAATATTTAGTGCTTTTGTGCTGTCAACAATTTTTTTCGGTCTCATAAATTATTTTTTGACAGGGGGTTTTAAAAACAGAGCTAACAGATCCAGCAGATTACTTTTAATTTTTATAATTATTGTTGGCATAGTTGCTTTTTTGTTTTGCCATATAGATAGTAAAGAAATTTGCCTATACTTGCTTGCGCCATCTGCTATTTTAATGGCAAATTTTTGTGAAACAGCAAGACATAGTTGGGTTTCAGACCTTGTTATTATTTCGTTAATGATAGCGCCTGTTCTTATGTGGTCATTTAATCTTTTTTAGTAGACGACTTAATTACACTAAATACATCTATATTTGTCAAATAAAACCAAAAACTATGTTTTCAAGTAAAGTTAATTCTGTTTTTCAAGAAGCTATAACTTCTTATAAAGTTTTAAATTCAGTAGATCAATCATTTCAAAACAAATATGACAAGGATCAAGACCTAATTGCACACTTACTTTTCAAAAAGTGCTGGATAGACACGATCCAATGGGCTTACGAAGATATTATTAGAGACCCAAATATTGATCCTGAATCGGCTCTAAAATTAAAACGTATGATAGACGCTTCAAACCAAGAACGAACAGACATGGTTGAGTTTATTGACGGTTATTTTTTAGATGTTTTCAAAGACGTAGAGCCAATACCTAGCGCTAAAGTTAACTCGGAAAGTCCGGCTTGGGCTATTGATCGTTTATCAATATTAGCATTAAAGATATATCACATGCAGCTTGAAACGGTTAGAGAAGACGCCTCACAATCTCACCGTTCGAGCTGCTTATCCAAATTAAATATTCTTGTTGAACAACGTACAGATCTATCTACTGCGATAGACGATTTGCTTGAGGACATTGGTGCCGGCAAGAAATTTATGAAGGTTTATAAGCAAATGAAAATGTATAATGATGACGAGTTAAACCCAGTTCTGAGGGGGAATAAATAATTTAAGTTATAAATTGAAGGACCTCAATCACATATTAGTAATTAGGCTTTCGTCTATGGGTGACGTAGCGATATCAATACCAGTACTTTTTGCATTTACCCGGTCTTACCCTGAAATTAAAATAACTATACTAACTAAGAAACAATTCACCCCCCTTTTTAGAGATATTACAACAGCAAGAATAATATCTGCCGATTTTGATAAGAAACACAAAGGGTTTTTTGGATTATATGAATTATCAAGACAAATAAGAAAGCTTAATGTAGACGCTGTTGTTGACCTTCATAATGTACTACGAACAAATATTTTAAAACACTTTTTACCAGGAATTGAATTTTTTCAAATTGACAAAGCTCGTTCTCAAAAAAAGGCCCTTATAAATGGCTCTTCTTTTATCGCATTACGTACAACCACAGAACGATATGCTGATGTGTTTAGAAGTTTAGGATTAAGCTTAGAGTTGACCGCCTTTGACTTTACCCCCTCAAAACAGCTAATGCCAGCAACGCTAAAGACCCTAGAAGGTTTTACAAGCGCTGTGATTGGAATAGCTCCTTTCGCCGCTTATTCTTCCAAGACATATCCGATGTCAAAGATGAAAATGGTAATTTATGAGTTACAAAAAGAGTATAAAGTTCTACTTTTCGGCGGAGGGCGCCAAGAGTCAGAATTTCTCGCGAAATTGGCTTCAAAATATAAAAATGTGTTTTCTACTGCAGCAAAATTTTCCTTAGAAGAAGAATTAGATATTATATCTAACCTTAAAGTAATGTTGTCTATGGATTCTAGTAATGGCCATATAGCAGCTATGTTGGGCGTTAACGTGGTTACATTGTGGGGTGTTACTCATCCATTTACAGGCTTTGCACCATTCAATCAAAAAACCACAAACAACATTATGGCAGACCGTAAAAAGTATCCTAAGATTCCAACCTCAATCTATGGAAATTATTTTCCAAAAGGGTATGAGTTAGTGATGCAAACGATTCAACCAGAAACTGTTATTAAAGCTGTTGTGGATAATCTTTAGACGTCGTCAAAATCAACTTTTAAAATTGACGAAGTCGGTTCTGCCTGGCAGCTTAAGACCAATCCTTCATTAACTTCACTGTCTGTTAATATGTTGTTTTGTCGCATAACTGCTGAGCCATCTTTAATGCGACAAATACAGCTACTGCAAACCCCACCTTGGCAGGAATAGGGCGCATCTATATCGTTTTTTAGAGCAATTTCTAAAATTGTTTGACTTTGAAACATTAAAAGGGTTGTTTCTTCGCCGTCAACTAAAAGAGTAATTTTAGTTTCTCCTTTTCCTACACCGCTTTTGTTTTGGACAACATTAGACGAGGTAAATAGTTCAAAAAAAACGCGTTCGTCTTGCACGCCATTATTTGATAATATAGTATTTGTAGTTTCTATCATTTCTTTAGGCCCGCACAGGTAGAATAATTGTGTGTGCTTAAGTTGAATATTGTTTTTAAAAAGATAATTAATATTAGCGGCGTCTATACGTCCAAACATCGCACCTTCTTCATCGGATTCACTATAAACAAATTGAATTTTAAACCGCTCTGGATTTCGATCTTGTAAATTTAATAGTTCCTCATAAAATATAGTTTTTTCAGGACTTTTATTTCCGTATATCAAAGTTAATTCATTTTCAGTATTTGATTCCAAAGCAGTTTGAATAATACTCATTATAGGAGTGATTCCACTTCCAGCAGCAAACGCCACAATTGAATTTCTATTAGCTGTTTTTGGCTCATAAACAAAACGTCCATTTGGTATCCCTACTTCAATATTGTCCCCAGGCTTCAAAGTGTTATTTGCATATGTGGAAAAAAGTCCATTTTTGATTTCTTTGACAGTTACTGTTAGATCTCCACTCTTTGGACTTGAACTTAAAGAATAATCTCTTCGAACTTCAGCTCCATCAATCAACGTTTTTAAAGTAACGTACTGTCCGGACTTAAAAACAAATTCAGACTTCAAAGAGCTTGGAACTAGAAAAGTGATGCTAATCGCTTTTTTGGTTTGCCTAACAATAGATTGAATTTTAAGAGTGTGAAATCTCGCCATGATTTTTTTACAAA
>Ga0233438_10000236_pt1 | contig 77378 bp, 76 predicted proteins | sample SI_123_September_FD_182720 | JGI IMG/M metagenome (GOLD analysis project Ga0233438, IMG submission 182720) | Seawater microbial communities from Saanich Inlet, British Columbia, Canada - SI_123_September2016_10_MG | ecosystem: Environmental > Aquatic > Marine > Inlet | place: Canada: British... | reverse complement strand
TGGATGGGACAGCCAGTTGACCAATCGGATTGCCAGTAAATTGTAAGGAGCTGCACGAGGCGAAGACTATGGTCGCTAAAGCATAGTGAAGAATTGATTTATTCATTGGGTGATATTGTTATATAGATATGCTAACGAAAATAATATAATATAATTGAGAAAAAAAAGTCGAATCAACACAAAAACTTTAAAATCTCAAATATGGAATTACTCCGTGATCCCATGTAGGTATCCTTGACAATCATAAAAACCAACTTTCCTTCGGAAAGGGTTTGGTTATTTTTCTTCATCAAACATGAAGTAAACTTCAGTTTGTCTCAAAAAAAACCAAGTGCTTTCACACTTGGTTTTCTTTTGCGGAGAAAGAGGGATTCGAACCCCCGGAGGTGTGACCCTCAACGGTTTTCAAGACCGCCGCATTCGACCACTCTGCCATTTCTCCAGTGGGTGCAAATATACAGTCCTTTTTTGTCTTACAAAACCCCTTCTTCTATTATAATAACTAATTTTACATCAAATTTAGATCATGCAAAACGCCTACGACATTCTTCTTCTTATCGGTGCTGGTGTTTTTGCAGGCTTTGTCAACACCATTGCGGGTGGCGGATCGCTGCTAACGCTCCCTCTTTTGATTTTTATGGGGCTTCCTCCAGCCGTAGCAAACGGAACCAATCGGATTGCCATTGTTGTTGCAACCATTTCGGCTAATATCGGCTATGCATCTAAGAAGGTGGTCACTTATCCCTTTAGCATCTATTTGGGGATCTCTGCGTTGTTTGGGGCTATCCTAGGCGCAAGGATTGCTATTGAAATCGATGGGGCGGTTTTTAATCGGATTCTTGCTATTATCATGATCATGGTGGTGCTGATTATGGTATTTAAACCGAAAATGTCTAATCACTTATCACAAGAGAGAACCACTGGAAAATATCTCGTAATCAGTTTAGTCGCGTTCTTTTTTATCGGGATATACGGTGGGTTTATCAACGCCGGTATCGGCTTTATCATCATGCTTTTCCTAAATATATTTAATCGAATAAACCTCGTACGAGTCAATGCAGCTAAAGTTGGCGTGGCCTTCATCTATACCATTGGTGCCTTGGCGACTTTTGCCCTGAGCGGAAATGTAAATTGGGTATATGGCTTGATTTTGGCTATCGGTACATCAATCGGCGCCTGGACTGCTTCTCGATTTTCTGTCGACAGAGGAGAAGGGTTTATCAAACTCGTTATGATTTTGATGGTGGTGTTTATGGCTTTAAAACTGTGGTTTTCTCAATAACCTACGTACTCCACGATTTTCAAACCATAACCCGCCAAACCAACCCGCTTGATTTGATCGCTATTGGACAATAGAGATAGCTTTTGAATCTTTAACTGATGTAGAATTTGCGCACCGATTCCAAAGTCCTTTTCGTCCATGGTCGGCGTTGAATCTTCCGCGCTGTTTGGCTTGATTTCATGTAAGAACTCAGCAGATTTGATGGCGTCTATCTTGTTGATAAAAAGCATACAAGAATATTTATTATCAATCAATTGTTTAAATATATTATCCAGCTCATTTTTGCCATTTCCTTGTAAAGATTGGAGGATATTTTGGGTCATATTCAGCGACTGAATTCGGGTGAGCACCTTATCATTTTCACTCCAGTTCCCTCGCGTTAATGCGATATGGATTTGTTGATTTGTACTCTGCTTAAAGGCTTGCAATTGAAAGGATCCGTATTTGGTTTCTATGGGATAGTCTTCCACTTTTTCCACCAAACTATCAAACTTCATTCGATAGGCGACCAAAGATTCTATCGAAACCAATTTGAGTTGGAGTTCATCAGCGATCACACGCAGTTCGGGCAATCTTGCCATTGATCCATCCGAATTCATGATTTCGACGATTACACCTGCGGGTTTAAATCCGGCTAATCGTGCAAAGTCGATTGCAGCTTCTGTATGTCCTGTACGTCGTAAAACACCACCTTCCTTGGCAGTTAGCGGAAACACATGCCCTGGGCGTATAAAATCATCTGGTTTAGCTTGCTCATCAATCAAATGCTTGACCGTTTTCGATCGATCTGCGGCCGAAATCCCTGAAGTGACGCCATTTCCTTTTAAATCCACAGAAACCGTAAAAGCCGTTCCCATCGGGTCTGTATTGTTATTCACCATTGGGTAGAGGTCGAGTTTTCGACAATAGGATTCTGTGACTGGCGTACAGATTAGTCCTCGTCCGTGTTGCGCCATAAAATTGATCATTTCAGGCGTGACACACTCAGCTGCTGCAATAAAGTCTCCTTCATTTTCTCTGTTTTCATCATCGACCACGACAATGATTTTGCCATTTTTGATATCGGTAATGGCGTCTTCTACAGAGTCAAATCGAACAGAATCGAGCATTGGCTAATTTTTGGTAAATATACGTCGAACAGATGATGCTTGGCGCAAAAGAATATGCCAAAGCTCTGTAAACTTTGCGGTAAAGTTGCTAAATCCAAACATTCCTTTGTCTGCACGCGCACGCCGAATGACGACGAGCGACAACCCAAACAATACGATCGAGGGTAGGGTAGTCCCTACAAAGGGAGTAATGCTCCCATCTTCAGCACTGTTTTTAAAGAATGTCCCTGCAAAATAATAACTCAAGAAAATCAATAAGGCCAAAATCACAGGTAAGCCAAATCCCCCTTTTCGGATTAAGGCACCGAGTGGTGCACCCACTAAAAACATCAGCAACACAGAGAAAGCAATGATAAATTTGTCGTAATACCAGATTTTGTGAAGGTTGATCACCTTCTTTTTAAAGAAAAAGGTTTTCTTTTGGGCTTCTAGGTTGGAGTCCAGCGTATTGAGCTTGCTTTGGACCTGTCTGCTAATCGACTTTTTTGCATAAACGGGTAACAATGATATATAATCTGCAAGTCCTTTGTAAACGACCTTTTCATCTTTTTCAGTTGAGTGAATTGCTTTCACCCCGGTTCGGATATAGGTAGTTTTGGCATAGCTCACTTTATCATTGCTGTATATGTCTTGCAGGGAATCGATGCTAAAACTCAATTTGTCGATGTCTTGCATTTTATAGGTATTGGTATACTTGGTCTCGCTCAAGTCAACGTTGTTAAAATCCCGTAAATCGATATTCATCGTATAGGTTCTAAAAGACACCCGACTATGGGGGTAGCGTTTTTTTCGAAGACCAGCTCGTTTGGGCTTTAATTCTTCGTAGCGATTGCCATTTTTTAATACCAACTGTATCCCGTCTGAAAAATCAGCATTTTTGAGCTCTCCTTCTTCAGACTTCACAACAACAGTATTTTTTAAGTCAGGTTGTTTTTGGTGGATAATCACATCGGTCAAAAAGCGGTCGTTTGGCCCGAATTTGTCCTGTACTTTGATATTGCTTTCCCCCATATCGTTAAAAACACCCTCTGAAATCGCCAAGGCGGGCTTGATTTTTGCCAGATTCTTTCGCAGGTTATAGGTTTTAAACTCCGCATAAGGCACTACGGTATTGGCGAAATAAAAGGCTAGACCGCTCAATAACACGGATACGACAAATACACTTCGCATGGCACGTGTGAGCGATATTCCAGCAGATTTCAAGGCAGCAAACTCATAGTGCTCTGCCAAACTCCCATAGGTCATAATGGATGCCAACAACACTGTTAATGGCAATACGAGCGGAATTAATTTGGGGGAATAATACAGTAAAAACCGCAGTAAAACGGTGATGTCAAGACCCTTTCCTGCAAACTCATCGATAAACACCCATACCGTCTGTACCAGGAAAATCAGCATCAAAATAAAGAAGAAGCTAAAAAACGTACGCAAAAACGACAAAAGTATGTAGCGATCAAGTACTGGCATATCTAAAACCTATCTATATAGTAGTTTACATATTTGTCCTCGTCAAACTCAAAGGTTTTGGGTGCAATCGGGCTATTGGCAGCAAATTCTTCTACCGTAAAGGTGGTATCTGTTCCATTGATCCCCAAATCGATGATTTTATACAATTGTTTGCTGTCGGTATCAATCCCGAGTAATAGGTATTTGGATTGGTTTTCAGCTTCAGTTGGAATGAGTTTGACATAGCGGATATCCCGACCCGCTACACGTTGCGCAATGTCCCATTGCAACAAATAGCCCTCTTTGTGAAATTCAAAAATATCAAGTGGGTTGAGGGGATTGTCTAAAGACGATTCGTCTTGTATGATCACTTCCTCGTTCAAGTCATCGATCGTGTAAATGGAAGTCCCATCAAAGAGTTGTTGGATTCCCATTATCGTGAGCTTATACTTGCCATTGGCAACGAGAATTGCCCCTTCTTCTTTTTGTGAAATTCCTTCAGCAGCATTGTCCAACTGATAGGCAAAGGTCATCGACATGGTTTCAAAATCAGCATACACCTCACTGACTTGATCCAAAAGTTCTCTGGCACGTTGGTCACTTTGGGAAAACCCAACAAAAGCGATAAAAAATAGGACAAAGACGGATTTGATATTCTTATTGTTCATTCTCTAAAAATTCGTGTAAGGCGATAATATCTGTAAACATGACTTCACGAGCTTTACTTCCTTCAAAAGGCCCGACGATGCCTCCGGCTTCCAACTGGTCAACGATTCGTCCAGCTCGATTATATCCCAACTTCAGTTTGCGTTGCAACAAAGATGCCGAACCTTGTTGGGCATTGACAACAACTTCGGCTGCCTCTCGAAACATCGGATCCCGATCTTCTATGTTTTTGTCCAAACCGCTTTTTTGCTCATCGGCTTTGTACTCTGGCAATTGATGTGCATTTGGATAGGCTCGTTGCGAACCAATAAAGTCCGTTAATTTTTCTACTTCTGGAGTGTCAACAAAAGCACACTGCAAGCGAATGAGTTCATTTCCTTGCGTAAAGAGCATATCCCCACGACCGATGAGTTGCTCGGCGCCACCACTGTCTAAAATTGTTCGAGAATCGATTCTTGACGTCACCCGAAAGGCAACACGAGCCGGGAAGTTGGCTTTGATTACTCCCGTAATCACATTGACCGAGGGGCGTTGGGTGGCGATAATCAAATGAATTCCCACAGCACGTGCGAGTTGTGCCAAGCGAGCAATGGGTGCTTCTACCTCTTTGCCAGCAGTCATAATCAGGTCAGCAAACTCATCCACAATCAACACCAAATAGGGGAGATAGGCATGTCCGTCGTTCGGGTTGAGTTCTCGTTTTTTAAAGCGTTTGTTGTATTCCTTGATGTTGCGACACATTGCATTTTTGAGCATATTGTATCGATTGTCCATCTCGATACACAAGGAGTTTAGCGTATTGATTACCTGACGATTGTCGGTGATAATCGCATCCTCTACGTCGGGGAGTTTGGCCAGATAGTGACGTTCAATTTTATTGTACAGTGTGAGTTCCACTTTTTTGGGATCGACCAGGACAAACTTGATTTCGGCAGGGTGTTTTTTATAGAGGAGCGAACTCAATATGGTATTGAGTCCAACCGATTTCCCTTGTCCAGTTGCACCGGCCATCAGCATATGTGGCATTTTAGCCAAATCGACAACAAAAGTCTCATTGCTAATCGTTTTTCCAAGCGCAAGGGGCAATTCCATTTCGGCTTCCTGAAAGCTTTTTGAACCTACTACTGATCGGAATGAAACGATAGTCGGGTTTTTGTTGGGCACTTCAATCCCAATCGTTCCTTTACCAGGAATAGGTGCGATGATTCGAATACCTAAGGCAGACAACGACAGAGCGATATCATCTTCGAGGTTTTTGATTTTTGAAATCCGAATCCCCGCTGCAGGGATAATCTCATATAGCGTGACCGTAGGGCCAATCGTGGCTTTGATGTCTGCAATGGCGATTTTATAATTGCTCAGGGTTTCAACAATTTTTTCTTTGTTTTCCTCGAGTTCCGCCTCATTGATTGTGATGCCCTCTTCGGTATATGATTTTAAAATGTTTAGGGTAGGGCCTCGAAATTTGCTCAATTCCAAGGTCGGATCGACTTCCCCTTGCTCTTTCACAAGTTTTTTTGCTAATTCCACTTCTGGCTCATCTGCAATGGGCTTGTCGATTGTCAGCTTGACCTCGTCTGTGTTTTCGGCTTTTGTAGCTGTTGGTTTTGAGGTTTTGGGAATAGATCTTACAGGTTTTTCAACAGGGAGATCGAGGGGTTCAACGGGCTTTTCCTCTTCAACGGATTCTGTATCGTCTTTTTCAGTTTGCATAGATGAAAAAGCCGTTAATACTCTTTCAGGCGTAATTTTTAAAATCACAACCATAAAGGCGATGCACCCAAAAATCAAAACACTGGCCAAGCCTATATCACCGATATAATCGGTTGTGAATCGCGACATTTCATAGCCGACCATACCACTTAAAATGGGGTATTGCGGTAAGATAAAGCCCAATAATAGTGAAACCCATATCGAACTGGCGATTGTCCATGACCACATTCCCAGTGGGTTGTTCCAAGGACTACCTATAAAGAGTCGAAAACCAGTGAACAATAACATCATTGCTAACACAAAAGAGCCCAATCCTAAAAATTGATACAAGAAAAAGTGGGCGATGGTTGATCCAAACTTACTCGCAATATTCTCGGTTTGAACCTTGCGATCGGTAAAATCACCCAATGTGCTTTGGTCGTGTTCCCAAGAGAAATAGTACGAAACCATCGAGGAAAGGATGACGACAGCTACCAAAATAATCGATAGCCCAAAAAGGATTTGTCGCTGACGAGAACGCAATGTTGACGTTGAATCGGTCATATTGAAACAAAATTACGGATTCTCAAAGACAAAAACTCCTGGGTCATGAAGAGAGTCGTTTGATTTTGATTTGGAAGGCCGCAAAGAACAAGGTCATAAAGGGACTTAACCAGTTGAAAATCGCATAGAAAAAATACTGACTCACATCAACGCCCAAGACACCCGACTGATAGGCTCCACAGGTATTCCAGGGGATCAAGACAGAAGTTACCGTTCCAGAATCCTCGAGCGTACGACTCAGATTTTCTGGTGCGAGGTCACGGTCTTTATAGGCCTTTTCAAACATTTTACCCGGAACAACAATAGACAGATATTGATCCGATGCGGTGATATTAATAGCCAAACAGGATGCCACCGTACTGGCAAAGAGTTGAAAAGTCGATTTGGCCATGCTGAGCAGTGCTGCGCTAATCGTTGCCAAAGCCCCAATCGCGTCCATCACCCCACCAAAGACCATGGCGCAAATGATCAGCCATATCGTACCAAGCATGCCTTCCATACCACCAGACTGAAAAAGATCGCTTAAGGCAGGGGAAGTGGTCTCAATTTCGGTAGAAACTGTAATCGCATCGATGATTACTTGATAGGTCCCAAATACACTCAAACTGGATCCCCCACTCAAAGACAACAAAAGTTCTTGTTGGAAAATCAAAGCTGTAATCGCACCCAACACTGTTCCCACAAACAAGGCCACAAGGGGTGGTGTTTTTTTGACAATCATCAGAATCACAATCACTGGAACGATAAAAAGGAATAAGTTAATTGTAAACACCTCATTCATCGCTGTTAACAGTTCTTGTGAATTCGCCGAGCCATCCGCGCTAAACCCAATACCGAGGATGATAAACACAATCAGCGTCACTACGATACTCGGTATGGTGGTATGGGTCATATAGCGGATATGCGTAAACAAGTCAGCTCCTGCCATAGCAGGGGCGAGGTTGGTCGTATCGCTCAAAGGCGATAGCTTGTCCCCAAAATATGCACCCGATAAAACAGCACCAGCAACCATACCCACAGGTACTTCTAGGGCTTTACCAATCCCGATCAGGGCAATCCCTACCGTAGTCGAGGTTGTCCAGCTGCTGCCTGTTGCCAGGGAAATCAATGCACAAATGATGACGCAAGCCGGTAGAAAAATAGAAGGATGAAGGATTTGCAAGCCGTAATAAATCATTGCCGGGATAACTCCACTGATCAGCCAAGTGCCTGCCAATGCACCCACAAACAATAGAATGAGAATCGCACCAGTCACTGATTTGAGGTTGTCTGCAACCTTATCAAGCATGGCTTTATATGAGATTTTATTGGCAAAGCCCACCATGGCAGCTACCGTACCGCCAAGGAGTAGAATAAACTGGTTGGACCCTGACAAGGCATCATCGCCATAGACCAAGACGTTAAAGGTCAATAGTCCAACCAACACCAAAAGGGGGAGCAGGGCGGTTTTTAGGGATAGAGAGGATTTCATAATGGATTATTTGAGTTGTAAGGGGAGAGATACTTGAATTTGTACGTTTTCATTGATTTGTTTTCTGACCAAACTGGGGATTTCAATGCCAAATTCCGATGTTTTGACAGAGAAAGAAGATTCCAAAGTGATAAGGTCATCTGTTTGGTTAATAGAGGCAGACACAGTGACGGGCTTGGTGACCCCATGCATGGAGAGTTCTCCTGTGAGTTGTACGGTTTGCGGTTGGTCGCTTAGCGTGGTTTGGTCAAAGTCGATGATTGACCCCTTAAAACTCGTTTTGGGGTATTGGTGACTCTCGATATAGTTTTCGTTAAAGTGCTCTTCCATCAGGGCGAGGGGAAAGCGAAAGCCCCTAACGAGGGCAAGCACTGCCAGTTCGCCAGTTTCTGCGTTAAGCAAGGCCGATACGGCCGTATGATTGGCTTCGATGGGCTCAAAGGTGGGTTGGGAGGCCTCAAAAGACATGCTCCCCGACTTGGTCATATACTTGGACTGACCAAAAACGGTCATCATACTGAATATAAGAATGGGCATGAGAGCCTTTTGCATCAATTTTGTTTCTGCAAGAAAGATACAAAAAGGATTGGGGGTTTGGTAAGGAGAAGAATTACTTTGTTTACTTTTTACTATGTACGCGACTGTTAGATTGTTTCGTAATAGTCTCTTATTTTTTTGGCGATTAAAGCTCTGCGCTCAGCAATGAAATCTTGATAGTCATCAAAAGTCATATCAAAAATTGATGATGGAACACAATTTTATTGCATATTCTTTAAGTCGTCTGACATATTTGTAATACCGCCGTATTTTAGTTCCCCTCTGTTACATTGATCTTTAATGTCTGCGAAATAATCAATGGGTGCTTTTTTGCCAATCTTAATATTTGCTTCAGTCTGGATGTACACATAGTTTGCAACTTGATTGTATTGCCCTCTTTGCATTCCCTGTTTTTTCAAATACTCACGCAGGAATAAGTGATGGACGTCTCTCCACGCTGTTCAATTAAGTCCTTACTATGTAAGCAATTTGATTCTTTATTTAGTTCTAATGGGCCCTAATTATCTTACTTCAGAACAAGATTCCAACACTTCCGTGTATCGTTTATTTCTATTATTCCAAAATATATAGGGTAGATGCCGTAGGTTTTTCATGTTGTAGAACAGATTTGGTGCGGTTCAACTGTAAATTTAGAAAAAGTTTTTCAATCGCAAAACCCATATCTTTACCAAAACACTCCGATGACAAGTAAACGTATTTTTTCGGGAATGGTATTGATTCTGATGACAATCGGACTTTACTACTACGCCTACAAAGAACACCGAAACATTGCCACCGAAGGAGCTGTCTATAACGATACGGCGGTCGCGCTAAACGATTCGATTGTACAAAACAACGAGGCCTTTCTCAACCAGACCGTAGCGGTTTCTGGTGTGGTTACATTTAAAGATGACAATAGCATCACCCTAGACGATGCTCTTGTAGCGCAGTTTGAAGTCGGACACACTGCCCAACTCAATCAGCAACTCACCCTCAAAGGCCGTTGTATCGGCTATGACGATTTGTTTGAAGTGGTGGTGCTTGACCAATCCACGATTATGTACTAGGTTGTACACCAATTCCCAGTTCGCTATCTTTGAAAGAGACTATACGATGATGAAACAACTGACTACTCTTTTTTTACTGTTCTCCACGCTGGCTGTGGCACAAAATGATCTTTTGGACGAACTCGATGCCGACCTCGATAAGGGCCTGCTTTATGCCGAATCTGCTTTTAAAGGACTTAAAATCATCAACCTCGAATCGACCAAGATGGTGGACAAAGGAGAGATGTATTTTATCGTTGCCCACCGCTTTGGCAGTATTGAAAATGGCTTTGGCGACTTCTTTGGACTCGATATTGCGTCCAACAAACTCCAGTTGATCTATGGCCTAAACGATCATATCAATTTTGGCGCAGCGCGCTCGTCTTATCAAAAGACCTATACGCTCCACACTAAGTTGCGTATCCTTCGCCAACAAACCGAGAAATCACCCGTTACGATTGGGGCTTATGGTCAGCTCACCATCAACAACCAACTCGATTTGGATTTGAATCCAGACTTGGATTTTAACCATCGCCTGACCTATACAGCTCAAGCCCTCGTTTCTCGAAAGTTTAGCGAAAAGCTGTCCTTACAACTCTCGCCAACCCTGATTCACAAAAACCTGACGGAGGTTGATGAGCAAAGCAATATGCAGTTTGTGATGGCTGCCGGGGGTCGCTATAAACTCACCAAGCGACTGAGTTTAAACATGGACTATGGTTTGGTAACGAATCGTCTTGAAGGACTCAACTACAACAATATGCTCTCCATTGGTTTGGACATTGAAACGGGCGGACACGTCTTTCAACTCCATTTTACCAACTCCCGATCGATGCTCGAACATAGCTTTTTGACCGAAGCATCAGGCGATTGGTCAGAGGGGGATGTCCATTTTGGATTTAATATCAGTAGAGTGTTTGATTGGTAGTCACTTTCGTATTACTTTTGTCTTGTAAAACAATTAAACTATGTCATCATTTGACGTTGCTGTTATCGGTTCTGGCCCTGGTGGCTACGTAGCAGCGATTCGCTGTGCCCAGTTGGGTCTGTCCACTGCCCTTATCGAAAAATACGATACCCTAGGCGGTACTTGCCTCAATGTGGGTTGTATTCCTTCCAAATCCCTTTTGGATTCCTCTCATCACTATGAGGAGTCGATTAAAAATTTTGCTACCCATGGGATTGATGTAGAAGGGGAAATCAAGATCAACTTTGGGCAGATGATGAAAAGAAAGTCAGAAGTCATTGAGCAAACAACCAAGGGCATTGACTATCTGATGGATAAAAACAAAATCACAGTTTTTCACGGTCTTGGCAAATTTGTCGATGCGACACATATCGAAATCGCAGGCGAGAAAAAACAGACCATCGAAGCCAAACACAGTATCATCGCAACAGGTTCCAAACCCGCGGTTTTGCCTTTTGTCAAACTGGATAAGGAACGAATCATCACGTCCACAGAAGCACTTTCCCTAACCGAAATCCCCAAGCATTTGGTAGTGATTGGCGGTGGGGTTATTGGTTTAGAACTCGGTCAGGTCTATCGCCGATTGGGTGCAGAAGTGTCCGTCGTGGAATATGCCGATCGCATTACGCCAATCATGGACAGCTCACTTTCTAAAGAATTGATGAAAGTGATGAAAAAACAAGGCGTCAAATTCTATCTCTCACACCAAGTCAGTGGGGTAGAACGCAAAGGTCATGAAATAACCGTCACTGCCAAAGACAAAAAGGGACAAGACGTAACGTTTACGGGCGATTATTGCCTGATGTCTGTTGGACGCAAGCCCTTTACTGAAGGACTTGGTCTAAAAGACGCTGGCGTTGTGGTCAATGAGCGTGGGCAAGTGGAAGTGAACAATAAACTCCAAACCTCGATTTCAAATATTTATGCCATTGGCGATGTGGTACGCGGTGCGATGCTCGCTCACAAAGCAGAGGAAGAAGGGGTGATGGCTGCAGAAATCATCGCTGGGCAACAACCGCATATCGATCATAACCTCATACCCAATGTGATTTATACTTGGCCGGAAGTGGCTGCAGTAGGTAAAACCGAAGAAGAACTGAAAGCCGCTGGTGTAGGCTATAAAGCAGGGCAGTTTTCGATGCGTGCACTGGGTCGTGCCAGAGCGAGTATGGATACCGATGGCTTTGTCAAAATCCTAGCAGACGCCAAAACAGACGAGGTTCTCGGTATTCATATCATTGGTGCAAGAGCTGCCGATTTAATCGCGCAGGCCGTTACTGCAATGGAGTTTCGAGCATCTGCAGAAGATATTGCCCGTATGAGCCATGCGCATCCCACCTATGCAGAAGCGATGAAAGAGGCCGCTTTGGCTGCCACGGAAGACCGCGCGCTACACGTCTAGATAGCTTATTTTTCGAAATATTTTGTGAATTTCTCTCGTATGGCATCGAGTTCTAGGTTGCCAATGCTTCCGCTATGGGTGTGCTTTGCCATTTTGGGAGGAACAAATTCCCCCTTATTGATGGCTTCCCCAATCTGGACATAGGCATCCCGAAACGGAACTCCTTGCTGTATGAGTTCGTGCAAGGCATCTACACTAAATACATGGGTGTACTTTTCATCTGAGAGAATATCGGTCTTGACTTGCACTTCTTTTATACTAGAGATGGTCATTGACAAACAAGCTTTGATATCATCGATGGCTTGCATGATTGGTCCTTTAAACAATTGCATTTCTCTGTGGTAACCACTTGGCAAATTGGTGCCCATCATTGACAATTCATTGGGTAGGGCTTGAAGCTGATTGCACTTTCCCCGAATAAGCTCAAATACATCAGGATTTTTTTTGTGCGGCATGATGCTAGAGCCCGTTGTGATGTCATCTGGAAAGGAGATAAAATCAAAATTTTGACTCATATACAAACAGACATCCATCGAAAACCGACTCAGCGTACCAGCAAGACTACCAATGGCCTGTGCCAAGTTTTTCTCGAGTTTTCCCCGACTCATTTGCGCTGCTATGACATTGAATTTCAGGGTTTTAAACCCGAGCGTTGCTGTGGTGTCATGTCTATCAATCGGGAATGAGCTGCCATAGCCAGCAGCACTCCCGAGTGGATTTTGGTCACACAAAGTGTGTACAGTATTGAGCAAAAGCACCTCATCGGCAAGAATTTCCGCATAGGCAGAAAACCACAGCCCAAAGGAAGATGGCATGGCGATTTGCAAATGTGTATATCCTGGCAACAACTGATCTTTATACAGATTTGCCAAGGACATATACTGCTCAAATAACGATTTGACAAGTTGCTTGATTTCTTGAATTTCATCTTTGAGGTAGAGTTGCATGGCGACCAATACCTGATCGTTTCTCGAACGCGCAGTATGGATTTTTTTGCCAACGTCTCCGTATGTTTTTGTCAATTTGTACTCAATCTTAGAGTGAACGTCCTCAAAGTCGTTAGAAATCGTAAACGTACCCTCTTCAACTTCTTTAGACAATGCAGTAAGCCCCTCTACAAGCTGATCGACTTCAGATTGAGAGAGCAAGCCAACCTTCCCCAACATCTTTGCATGAGCTTGTGATGCAATGATATCATAGGGAGCAAGTCGCAAATCCCAATGGCGATCATCACCAACCGTAAATTGGTCGATATGGTCTCTTACTTTTGTTCCTTTTTTTTGCCAGATTTTCATGATGTTATTACTTGGTCGAGCAATTCGATATATAAGCGAACTGCTTCTTTGATTTCATTTTCATAAATAAATTCGTCTGCCGTATGTGATCTTGTCGAGTCCCCAGGACCGAGTTTGAGTGATGGACAGGATAGGGCTGCCTGATCGGATAGGGTAGGCGAACCATAGGTGTTTCTCCCCATCGCAACCCCAGCAACAACTAGCGGATGGTTGTTATCGATTGAGGAAGATTGCAATCGCAAGGAGCGAGCGGATACCTCACAGGGCGCTTGACCGACTATCTCTGCAATTTCTTGATTGGTATAGCATTCGTTTACGCGTACATCCAATACCAGATTAACCTGTGCCGGCACGACGTTGTGCTGACTGCCAGCATTGATTTGGGTGATGGTGAGTTTAACTGGTCCGAGTGTGTCCGATACTTTGTCAAACGAAAGGTTTTGAAACCATTGCATCACATCCATACTTTTCAAAATCGGGTTGTCGTTATTGGGGTGAGCGGCATGTCCAGCCGTTCCTTTTATCACTGCATCAAAAACAACAAGTCCCTTTTCGGCGATGGCCAATTGCATTTGTGTGGGCTCTCCAACAATCGCTACATCGATTTCAGGCAGGGCTTTTAACAAGCTGTTCAATCCATTTGGCCCTGAGCTTTCTTCTTCTGCTGTTGCGGCAACAATCAGGTTGTAGGTGAGGTTTTCCGCTTCGAAGAAATGGGCAAACAGTCCTAGTAAGGATACCAAAGCGCCCCCTGCGTCATTGCTGCCCAATCCAAATAGCTTTCCATCGATAATCTCCGCTTTGTGTGGGTCACGCGTATAGGCCTTATTGGGTCTTACGGTATCGTGATGTGAATTTAATAGCAAATTCGGTTTGGCTGGGTCGTAGTGCTTGTTAAAGGTAAACACATTGTTTTGAATGCGCTGGGTCTCAACCCCTTTACGATGTAACCAGTTTTGGATACAATCAGCCGTTTTAGATTCTTCTCCAGAGAAGGAGGGGATTTCAATCAGTTGCATGAGCAACCCAATCACATCATCTTCTAAATAGTTTGTGCTCATCCAATTACTGTTGTTTTAAGTGCCTGTTCGTCATGAACAGTCTCTGGTTTTTCAATGGTTACTGCTTGTACCCCATGTTGGAGTGCCATCACGGCATTTTGCAATTTGGGAAGCATCCCGTCTGCGATAATGCTCTTGTGGTGTAGTTCGTCCACTTCGTTGACTCGAATGGTGGGAATCACACTTTTTTTGTCCTTAATATCTTTCAATACACCTGCATGTCCAAAACAATAGTGTAAATACACTTTGTAATCCGCAGCTAAAGTACTGGCGACAGTGGCAGCGATGGTATCGGCATTTGTGTTGAGCAGCTGACCGTTTTGGTCATGGGTAATCGCGCAAAACACAGGAGATAATCCAATCGACAGAAATGTCTTTAGACTTGCCGTATTGACCGAGCTGATGTCTCCAGCCCATCCATAGTCAATGTCTTGTACAGGTCTTTTGTTTGCTTGAATCAGATTGGCGTCTGCACCCGATACGCCAATGGCGTTGGTGCCGAGTTTCTGAAGACCCGCTACGATAGTTTTATTGGCAAGACCGGCATAAACCATGACGGCTACATCTAGGGCATCATCGTCAGTGATTCGTCTTCCGTTATGCATTTTGGGTTCTATGCCCAGTTTTTCACAGAGTACACTGGCTTGGCTACCACCGCCATGGACAAGGATTTTGTGTCCAGAAAGCGCATGAAAAGAGGCCAAAGCGGTTGCTGTCGCACTGCTGTCCTCAAGTAATCCTCCGCCAAGTTTGACAATGTGTAGCTTATCCATGGGTTAAAAATTCTTGTAAAACGGCCTGTGCGGCAAAAGTTCTGTTATGGGCTTGTTCGATCAACAATGACTTTGAGTGGTCCAAAACGCCGTCTGATGCAACCACATTTCTTCTAACGGGAAGGCAATGCATAAAAAAGGCGTCATTGGTGTGTTTCATTTTATCAGCTGTCATCATCCATTCGTTGTCTGTTCGCAAAATCGCACCGTAATAGGTATAGGAACACCAGTTTTTGACATAGACCACATCGGCACCTGCCAATGCTTCTTCCTGATTGTAACTGACCTTGTGATTCCCTACTATAGCCGGATTGAGATCATAACCCTCGGGGTGGGTAATGACAAAGTCAGCATTAGAATGATTCATCAATCCGATAAATGAGTTGGCAACCGCATGAGGCAATGCCTTTGGGTGGGGCGCCCAACTCAACACAATTTTTGGTTTTTTGATGGTTACTTGCTCTAGTATGGTTAGCCCATCCGCCAAAGCTTGCAGGGGATGTGCTGTTGCACTTTCCATATTGATGATTGGAACCGCAGCAAACTCAGCAAATTTTCGAAGGACTTGTTCTTCTTCATCACGCTTTTTATCGGTCAAGGAAGCAAATGCCCGAATCGCAACAAAATCACAGTATTGAGACACTACCTGTGCAGCTTCTTTTACGTGTTCTGAACGAAGTCCACTCATGATGGTTTCGTTTTCATACTCGATTGCCCAGGCCTCATTGCTAAAGTTCATAACCATAACATCCAAACCAAGGTTTCTTGCTGCCTTTTGGGTGCTGAGTCGTGTGCGTAAACTTGGATTAAAAAACAATAAACCAATCGTTTTTCGTTGTCCCAAGAGCCTATGAGCAAAAGGGTCTTGTTTGCAGCTTTTGGCAAGCGCAATGGTCTTTTTCGGATCGACCAAATCTTGTAAGGTGATAAAATTTTTCATCAGTGACATGCGTTTAAGGCAGTAAACAATTGATCCAAATGCTTTTGTTTGACATTGAGTGGGGGTAGGATTCGAATCAGATTTTTGTTGCTACTCCCTCCTGTAAAAATACGGTGTTTAAAAATCAATTCTTTTCGCAATGCGCCCACTTCTTTCTCAAACTCAAGTCCGAGCATCAGCCCTCTTCCTTTGATAGTTTTGACAAAGGGGAGTTCTTTAGCTCTTTCAATAAAGTATTCGCCCATGGCTTTGGCGTGATCGTAAAGTTTTTCTTTTTTCAAGACCTGTAAAACCGCTAGGGAAGCGCTACAAGCAAGGTGGTTACCACCAAAGGTTGTACCTAACATCCCATACTTGGCCTTGATGACTGGATTGACAAGGATTCCCCCAACGGGAAAGCCATTCCCCATGCCTTTGGCTATACTGATGATATGCGGTTTGATATTGTATTTCTGAAAAGCAAAGAAATCACCACTTCGTCCAAATCCAGATTGTACTTCGTCAGCGATTAAACAGGCTTGATGGTTTTCACAAAGGGTTTCCATTTGTGCAACAAACGCTGCTGTTGGCTCATCCAAACCACCAACCCCCTGTATGGCTTCAAAAATGACAGCACAGACATCCCCTTTGGCCAGCTCTTTCTCAAGCGCATTAGCATCGTTAAACGGGATAAAATCTACTTTTTGTTGAGCGTTGAGAGGTGCCTGTATATTTTTGTTATCAGTGGCAGCTACCGCAGCGCTTGTTCGGCCGTGAAAGGCATTATCAAAAGCAATTACTCGTGAATTACCAGTATGAAATGATGCCAGTTTAAGTGCATTTTCATTTGCCTCTGCGCCCGAACTACACATAAATAACTCATAATCGGTACAACCTGACTGTCGATTGATTTCTGCTGATAGTTTTTCTTGTAATGGGTTTTGAACGGCATTTGAGTAAAACCCAATTCGATAGAGTTGCTTTTTCAACATTCGTTTATAGGTTCGGTGCCCATGACCGATCGAAATTACCGCATGACCTCCGTATAAATCGAGATATTTGGTTCCTTTTTGATCATATACATACACCCCACGGGCTCTGGTGGGCTCTACTTCATACAAGGGATATACATCAAATAAGGGCATGGCTTATCCTTTACTAATCACATTAATTTTATTGAACGAAGCAACAATCCCTTTGATTAAAGACGAACTCAGCCCTTGATGCTCCATTTCATTGAGTCCTTCGATTGTACAGCCCTGTGGCGTGGTTACCTTATCGATTTCCTGTTCTGGATGAGAGTCGGTTTCAATCAGTAGGGAGGCAGCTCCTAGGGCGGTATACATCGACATTTTCATTGCTTCATCCGCATCAAAGCCGAGTTGAACGCCCCCTTGGGTCGTTGCGCGAATCAATCGCATCCAAAAGGCAATCCCTGACGCACAGATAACCGTTGCAGCTCGCATATGCTTTTCGTCGATGATGATGCTTGTGCCTAGGGCATTGTAAATCGCTTCTGCGAGTGACAGGCGTTGTTTTCCTTTGTCATTGGCACATAAACAAGTCATTGATTTACCAACTGAAATTGCTGTGTTTGGCATCGACCGAATGATGTATTTCTCGTTTCCGACTACGGCTTCCATTTTCTCGATTGAAAACCCAGTCACTGTTGAAATTAAGACGTGTTTTTCGGTAAATAGATCTGCATTTTTCGCAAGAACTTCGCTGAGTTGAGCGGGTTGTACGGCAAAAATAATAACGTCAGAAGATGTAATGGCTTCCGCATTATCATCCGTGATGTGTGTATTTTTGTACTCGCTCCAATCCGAAATCGAAGAGGTATTTCGTTTGGTGAGGTATAACTGCGTAATGATGTTGTTGGTCAACAGCCCTTTTGCAATACTCAATCCAAGGTTTCCAGCGCCGATAATTGCGATTTTCATAGTATTCGTATTTAGTGAACGTTTGCTTTAAGTTGTAATCCTGTTGTTTGTGGCCACGAAAACATCAAATTCATGTTTTCAATAGCTTGTCCTGACGCCCCTTTAAGAAGATTGTCTAAACAACTGGTAATCAAGAGTAAATTGTTGTGTCTATGCAAGTGAATCAAACAGTTGTTGGTGTTGACGACCATTTTCAAGTCCAAGGCTTTCTTACTGACGTGTGTAAATGGGCTATTGGCATAAAATTGTTCATACAGAGAATATGCATCATCTACTTCTCCATCAAATGTTGTGTACACACTGGCAAATATCCCTCGGGTAAAGTTTCCGCGAATCGGTAAAAAGTTAATTTCAGGAATTTTTGGCTGTAGCGCTTGTAGGGTTTCGCCAATTTCTCCCAAATGCTGATGGGTAAATGGCTTGTACCAAGACACATTGTTGTTTCGCCAACTAAAGTGGGAAGTAGCAGAGGGTTTTACACCTGCGCCTGTGCTTCCAGTGATGGCATGCACCTGAACGTCAGTTTTTAAAAGTCCTTCTTTGGCAAGGGGTAAAAGAGCCAGTTGAATCGCTGTTGCAAAACAACCGGGATTGGCAATCGCTTGGGAAGATTGAATTTTTTGTTTTTGAAATTCTGGTAAGCCATACACATAAGACTTTCCCAAAAAATGTTGATCATTCTGCAATCGAAATTCATTGCTCAAATCAATAATTTTTGTGTTGTCGTTCATCGGGTTTTCGTGTAAGAAAGTTCCCGACAATCCATGCCCCAAACACAAGAACAAGACATCCACATTTGGATTGACCTCATTGATAAACTTCAAATCGGTTTGTCCGATCAAATCCGTATGCGTTTCAGTAAGATGCGTTCCAGGCCGTGTGCTACTATACACAAAATCAATGGTAACCAATGAATGATTCACCAACAAGCGAAGGAGCTCACCACCCGTATAGCCAGATCCGCCAATGACACCTACCGTCTTTTTAGCTTTTGTTGACATGGTTGTAAATTTTAGTTGCGTTTGCAGTAACCGTGATAAATCCTTTGGCATCCTCACTTGTCCAGTTCAAATTTATCTCGCCATAGCTTCCAAAAGAGGAATCCATTAAATCATGAGCAGATTCGATGCCGTCAAGGGTAAATCGATAGGAGTGGAGGGTGACGAAAACGGTTCCTGTGACCATCTTTTGTGAACTTTCCATAAAGGCCTCAATGTCTCGCAAGACAGGGTCGAGATAATGTCCTTCATGCAAATGCATCCCATAAAAACTTGCGAGTTGTTCCTTTTGTTGCTGCTGCCATTTGCTCAAGGTATGTTTTTCGAGCAAGTGATGTGCTTTGATGATCAAAAGCGGTGCCGCTGCTTCAAAGCCCACCCTTCCTTTGATCCCAATAATCGTGTCGCCGACATGGATATCTCTTCCGATCGCATAACTAGACGCGATTTTATCGAGAATTTTGATAGCAGAAATTGCATCCATTTGTTTGCCGTCAATGCCAGATAATTCCCCTTTTGTAAACTGCAAGGCAATTTTAGTTGGTTGCTGTTTGGACAATGAGCTTGGATAGGCCTCTTCTGGCAGCGGATCTTTCGATTCCAGCGTTTCTTTTCCACCCACACTCGTCCCCCAAAGTCCTTTGTTGACAGAGTATTGGGCTTTGGCCCATTCCATTTCGACTCCGTGAGACTTGAGAAAGGCAATCTCGTCTTCTCTCGACAATTTTTGGTCGCGAATCGGGGTGATGATTTCAATATTCGGGGCTAGGGTTTGAAAAATCAGGTCAAATCGCACCTGATCGTTACCGGCACCTGTACTGCCATGCGCAATATGGGTGGCTCCTATGGATGTGGCGTAATTGACAATCTCTACTGCTTGTATAATTCGCTCGGCACTAACCGAAAGGGGATAGGTGTTGTTTTTCAAGACATTGCCAAACACCAAAAAACGAATGACTTTCTGATAAAAGGTATCCACCGCATCAATAGACTGGTAGGATGTTGCACCTAAAGTCATGGCTTTGGTGGACAATGATTTGACTTCCTCAGCGTCAAAACCCCCAGTGTTTACACTCACTGCGTGCACTTCGTATCCCAACTGGCTAAGGTGCTTTACACAATAAGAGGTGTCTAGACCTCCGCTGTAGGCAAGGACTAACTTTTTCATGCTTTTTTCTTGTTTAGAAACAATGATTGTTTGATTTTGTTCAATCGACTCATGACGGCGTTGTCATAGGTCTTTTCTTCTGCATCTGCTTGTGGGTCATAGAGCATTCCCGTACACAAACACATTTTATGATCGGTTCTTGTGAGGACGTCGTAATTTTTACAGGTTTGGCACCCTTTCCAAAAGTCAGGGTCATCTGTCAATTCAGAAAAGGTAACGGGCTTGTAGCCGAGCTCATAATTGATTTTCATCACAGGGAGACCACTGGTAATCCCAAAGACCTTGGCGTCGGGATATTTTTCTCTGGAATACTCAAATATTTTTGTTTTGATCGCTTTTGCCAGCCCTTTTCCTCTGTATTCTGGGGCGACAATCAAACCCGAATGGGCAACATATTTGCAATGTCCCCAAACCTCGATATAGCAAAAGCCCGCAAGGACATCGCAGTCTAAAGCGATTACTGCGTTTTTGTTTTCGATTTTGCTAACAATATACTCTGGTGTACGCCGTGCGATTCCCGTTCCTCTCACCTGAGCAGAGGAAGCGATTAGTTCCGAAATTTCTTTCGCATATTGGATATGCGACTTGCCTGCAATGACAATGTTCATTGTACTGTGAATTTGAATTGAGAAATAGATGATGATGAAGATGAAGCTGGACGCACCATAGCTCCCTAAAGACTATATACCCCCAAAGGGGCGACGCGGGCGGCGTGGAGTTAACGAGATATGTCTTTTTAAAATCACGGTGCAAATATCAATAAAAATTGTGAAAATAAAAGGGTTACTGCTAAATCTATTGATTATTTTTGTTACAAATCTAACAATCTGTATTCGTTGAAACGCAGTTTTACCCGTTTTTCACATCCCGATATCGAACAACTCAAGTTGCAACTTTTGCATTGGGCCAAACGCTATTCGACCACAGTTGTGTTGGATTCGAATGACTATGCACTTCAAGAAACGGACTATGACTTTATCCTCGCAACAGATCCCTTCTCTGTTGTACAATCACAAAGCCACAATGCGTTCACAGCTTTACAAACTCAACTTCATTCCCACACCGACTGGTTGTTTGGCTACCTGTCCTATGATCTAAAAAATGGTTTGGAAAAGCTGCAGTCCCAAAATCTTGATCATTTGGACTTTCCCGAACTGTTCTTTTTTCAACCTAAACGCTTATGGATCATCAAAGGCAATCGAGTAGAAGCACATTATTTATCCCCATATCAGCCAAATGATGACTGGAAACAGATCATATCAACTCCAGATCGGTACGAAGTGAGTATTGAAAAAGAGGTTTTCATGCAGCACCGGATTAACAAAGCAGATTATCTCGCCAAAGCACAAGCTCTCCAGCATCATATCGCAAGAGGAGATATCTACGAAGTGAATTTTTGTATGGAACTCTATGCGGAAGATGCTAACATCGAACCGCATACCCTGTTTCAACAACTCAATGACAAGGCAAGGCCACCCTTTGCTGCCTTTGTCCAAATCGATGATAAATATTTACTCAGCAGTTCCCCTGAGCGATTTTTAAAACGGGTCGGAGATCGGTTGATTTCCCAACCGATTAAAGGAACAGCAAAACGTCATATCGATATGGTTCAGGATGCTGCAGAAGCATCTCAATTGCAAAAGAGCGAAAAGGAACGTGCAGAAAACACTATGATCGTCGATCTGGTGCGCAATGATATGTCGCGGATTGCAACCAAAGGAAGTGTACAAGTGGAAGAGTTGTGTAAAGTTTATCCGTTTGCACATGTGCATCAAATGATATCAACAATCGTGGCTGGATTGCAATCAGAAACTCGAGTCACTGACGCCATAGCTGCTTGTTTCCCGATGGGGAGCATGACAGGTGCGCCTAAGGTACGGGCGATGCAACTTATCGAACAATATGAGGAGACCAAAAGAGGACTTTATAGCGGAGCTGTAGGGTATATCGATCCCAATGGAGATTTTGATTTTAATGTGGTGATTCGCTCCCTCTTATATCGAAAAGACACCAAATATCTTTCGTTGCAAGTCGGAAGTGCCTTAACTGGAAATTCGAATCCAGAAAAGGAATATGAAGAATGCTTGCTCAAGGCAAAAGGGGTTCTGGAGGTTCTTTCGCAAAAAATGGCCATTAATTTGTAGTTTGCAGCCATGAAATCCAGATTTCAGATGCATCTTCATTCTCACTTTCCTGCGCTCAGCTCACAACGAGTTTTGGTGGCTGTCAGCGGGGGAGTTGATAGTATGGTCTTGTTGGATTTGCTCCGTGAATATTCAGTTGAAGTGGCTATTGCACACTGCAACTTTCAACTTCGTGGGCAAGAAAGTGCGCAAGACGAGCAACTTGTCGAGTCCTATTGTAAAAGACATCAACTGACATGCCATATCAAACGCTTTGACACCAAAATGCCCAAACAGTCAACGCAAATGGCAGCCCGAACGCTGCGCTACAATTGGTTTGAGGAACTCTGCTTGTCCAACAACTATGATGCGGTATTGACCGCCCATCACGCCAACGACAATATCGAAACCATATTGATGAATATCATTCGGGGTACTGGCATCGAGGGTTTGACTGGCATTCCAGAGCAAAATGGAAGAATTTTGAGACCCCTTTTGCCATTTCACAAATCTGAAATTGTCGCCTATGCCCAAGCGCATCATATTCCTTGGCGAGAGGATCGTTCCAATCAAAGTGACGACTATCAGCGCAACGCAATCCGTAATCATGTGATCCCAGAATTGGCCAAATTACACCCTAAAGCTTTGGAAAATACTACCAAAACCATAGATTTCACAAAGGAAGCTGCTTTGGTGATTCAGCAACAAACAATAAAGCTGCGAGCGCAACTGTTTCAAAACAAAAAGGGTATCATTTATATTCCAATTCAAGATGTAAAAGCATTCAAGCCATTATCGTTTTGGAGTCATCAGCTGTTTCACCCCTATGGTTTTGGCCAACGAGAAGTGATCAAATTGTTAAACGCACAAAAAGGAAAGTGCATCCATTCGACAGATCACACACTTGAAGTTGGCCGAAATGAGTTATTGCTTTACAAATCCATCGTTCTAAAAAAGGAAGTGGAATTTAAGGTTTATGAACATGGCATTGATGAGCCAATAGAACTTCTATTTTCAAAAAATCAAAAGCATGCGCAAAGCAGTTTGACTGTTGATGCGACATCTATATCTTTCCCCATGAAGCTGCGCAAATGGAAAAAGGGAGATCACTTCTATCCGACTGGTATGACAGGGTCAAAAAAGGTGGCCAAATATTTTAAAGACGAAAAGTACACCGCAACCGAAAAAGCGGCACAATGGTTGTTGTGTTCAGGAAATGATATCGTTTGGATTGTTGGTAAGCGTGCAGATCGTAGATTTGTATCAACAGAAACAACCATTGATTTTTTAAACATCAACCTCAAATGAGAATTACACCCCTTATCCTCAACCTTCTTTTTGCGAGTTTGGCCTTGGCACAGAACCCTGTGACTTGGACGACCCAAGCAAAACAAATCGATTCCCTAACCTTTGATGTGGTCATTAACGCTAACATAGAAGAGAAATGGCATTTGTATGCCACAGAAATGCCAGAAGATGGCCCGCTTCCAACCGAATTCAGTTTTCAAGATGTAACTCCAATTGGTCTATTAACGCACTCAAAATTGATCACGGGCTATGACCCCATTTTTGAAATGGAACTATCTTATTTTGACAACAAAGCGACCTTTTATCAAACCATAAAAGTGGCTGACCAGTCTGTTCAAGACATTACATTAGAACTAATCTACCAGGCCTGTGATGATAAACTCTGTATTTTTAGGGATGAACAGTTATTGGTTTCCTTGACAGGCGATTCGCAACAGCAACAATCAGAAGACCTAACTGCACTTGCTGCAGACTCAGAGAAAAAGCTAAAAATTGAACTGAAAAACACCGATCTTCTCTCGACAAATTCAGATCAATACAGTGATTCATCTTCCATTTGGAATATCTTTTTACTCGGTTTTTTTGGTGGATTGATTGCCTTGCTTACCCCTTGTGTGTTTCCGATGATTCCACTGACCGTTTCATTTTTCACCAAGCAGAGTAGCACCAAAAGTCAAGGGTTGACCAATGCCTTTCTATATGCCTTTTTTATTGTCTTGATTTATGCCTTGTTGAGCATGCCTTTTCACTTTCTCGACTCCATTAACCCTGAAATTCTCAATACCATTTCGACCAATATTTGGCTTAACATTTTTTTCTTTTTGATTTTTCTGTTTTTTGCCTTTTCGTTTTTCGGGTATTATGAACTCACTCTTCCTTCGACGTGGGCAAACCGACTCGATTTTGCATCGAATAAAGCAGGGGGGTTCATCGGAATCTTTTTAATGTCGCTTACCCTTGCCATCGTTTCCTTTTCGTGTACAGGTCCGATTTTAGGCTCACTGCTTGCGGGCTCTTTATCAAGCACAGGAGGAGCAACCCAACTCAGTATGGGGATGACTGGATTTGGCTTGGCATTGGCTTTACCATTTGGTTTGTTCGCGCTTTTCCCCAATCTGTTACAGAGCTTACCCAAGTCTGGCGGATGGATGAATACTCTTAAAGTGGTGTTGGGCTTTATTGAACTTGCATTAGCGATCAAATTCCTGTCCAACGCTGATCTCGTGGCGCATTGGGGTATCCTTAAACGTGAGATATTTATCGGTCTATGGATTCTGATTTTTGTTGTGATGATCGCATACCTATTTGGGTTATTCCGATTTCCTCATGAACCAAAAAAACAATCATTGGGAACAGGCAGGATTCTACTTGCGGTTGTGAGTTTGTCATTTGTTGTGTATCTCGTTCCGGGCACCTTACCTAACTCATCTTCCAATTCACTCAAGCTATTAGCTGGCTTTCCACCGCCAACCTTTTACAGTATTTATGCACAGGATTCTGATTGCCCTCTGAATTTGGACTGTTATAAAGACTATGACAAAGGCGTAGCGGTAGCCAAAGCAGCGAATAAGCCGATATTATTGGACTTTACAGGTTGGGCATGTGTGAATTGTCGGAAAGTAGAAGAAAATGTTTGGAGCGATCCAGAAATTTATCGATTGATCAATGAGGAACTGGTTTTGATTTCGTTGTATGTCGATGACCGAGAATCTTTGGCAGATGAAGACCAATTTACGCTGGAATACACTTCAGGGCGGATTCGAAATATCGAAACCATCGGACAAAAATGGGCTGCTTTTCAGGCGATTAATTTTAACTCTGTAGCTCAACCACATTATATTCTTATGATGCCCGATGGAACCGTATTGGCACCCCCACAGCAATACACGGATACTCCGACTTATTTGCAATGGTTACAAAATGGCTTAGCCAATGTGCCTCGTCAAGCGTTGGGATTCACACCCGAGTAAGACCCACCATAATAAAGAAGGGGATAGCCGTCAAAAACACGACCCGAAGAAACTTCTGCGACATAAATCCAGTGATCTCCGCCGTCGTGGGTTGCTTGTAGTTTTGCCTTTAAAACCCCTAGACTATCCGCAAAAACAGGGTATTTGTATTCTGGCATCGTAGCTAAACCTTTAAACCGCTCTTCACTGGTCAATTTGGAATTGGCAAAGCGATTTGACACCTCCTGCTGATCTTCAGATAAGATATTGATCGCCAATGATTGTTCTTCGCTCAGGGGCGCATTAAAACGTGCATCCTTGTCGATGCAAAACAAAACTAGGGGCGGGTCAAGAGAAACAGAGCTAAAGGAGTTGACCGTTATCCCATGTGATTCCCCTTGATGTGTGGTGGTTAAAACCGTTATTCCTGTCGCATAATGCCCACAAATTTTTCTAAAGTCAGTTGGATTCATACTGCAAAGAAAATAATAGATGGGGAGAAAACACGAGCTTGTGCAAATAATTTTTACCTTTACCCATACCTATTTATGCTGACCCAAGTCTTTGCAGGTGCCGTTTTTGGCATTGATGCTGTTCCCATCAGAATCGAAGTACATATTGATGCAGGCATTGGATACCATCTGGTGTGATTGCCCGACAATGCGGTAAAAGAGAGCAATTACCGTATTGCCGCTGCCCTGACCAATACCAACTACAAACTTCCCGGCAAACGAATCACGATCAATCTCGCCCCTGTTGACTTGCGAAAAGAAGGATCTGCCTATGACTTGCCGATTGCTATTGGGATTCTCGCTGCGGATGGACAAATTCAGCCAATCGAACTCGAAAGCTGTGGTACTTTTGGACTTACAATCAAAAGCAAAGAAGCCCTAGAACAAGGGTTACAATCTCTTGTTAACCACAATGGACCAGGGCTGGTTGAGATTCAAGCAGATGTTAATTTGATTTAGCGATTTACAACGTCTTAATCGAACACCCTATGGCCTTGGTTGTTGTAGTGCTAGGGGATTCCCCAGCCAAAAGCGCATCAACGGCTTGTTCGACATAGCGTTTTTTGACTTTTTTCGGATTGCGTGAGCTATCGTCAATCGCACCGATATAGCGTACGATATTGTCATCACCCGCCTTTTGTAAGACAAAGACATGTGGAGTTTTTGTAGCGCCGTATTGGGGATAAACCTGCTGCCCAACATCTTGTAAATAAGGAAAAGTAAAGCCTTTTTCTGTTGCACGGACTTTCATATCTGCCAGCTCATCGCCGTCTATGGCTGCTGGGTCATTGGGGTTAATCGCTATCACGGGGTATCCTTTTGACTTATATGCCTTGTCTAAAGAGATGATCCGATCTTCATAGGCCACGGAATAGGGGCAGGTATTGCAGGTGAAAATGACAATAAAACCCTTAGCACCTTCAAAATCGGCCAAAGACACCATTTCGCCATCGACATTGGGTAAGGAAAAATCTGTGGTAACATCGCCAATTTTGTAACCATCTCCACTTACAAGGTCTGTCGTTGTTGAGAGGAATAATAAACTAAAAGCAAATAAAATGGTTTTCATAATGTTATTGAATTAAAAGTAAGACTTGACTTCTTGAAACAATTCTTCTTTAGTGAAGGACTGCTCATAAAACCCGCGTCGGTTTTGGGTGTAGATCAAGGTTGCGGGCAAAGCACCACTCCAAGTTGTACTGATATCATTGATCCAATAATTTTCATCTTCATCATCGAGGTGAACGACTCTCGATTGGAGTTTGTGTTTTTCGACAAAGGGAATCAGTCGTTTTTGTTTGTGTTTGGGAAAATCCAAGCTAACCAAAATCACTTCAATGTTCTTGTTTTTGTTGAGTTCTTCGAAATAGGGAAGCTCTTTGATGCATGGCGCACACCAAGTTGCCCAGAAATTGACAACCTGAACAGATTCGCTGTTTTGATGTAAAAGGGGTTGCAGTTGCGAATAATCCAAAGAAATCACTTCTGTGGTTTGGGCAAACGAGTGATAAACAAATAACAGGACAGCTAGTAGGAGATTGGGTTTCATTTTATAAATGTAATAAAGTTTTAATCATCCGAATCAAATGCTGTAAAATTTAATATTTTTTGAAGAAATCATTTTCAACAAAACCCCCTTTGATATTGTTAATTTCTTTCGCTAGTTGCACTTATATATGTAAAGATGAAGTTTTAAATTAGCCACCATGCCACAAACCACGCAGTACACAGAAGACAATATCCGTTCTCTCGATTGGAAAGAGCATATCCGCATGCGTCCTGGGATGTATATCGGAAAACTTGGTGATGGTTCCTCTGCCGATGATGGGATTTATATTTTGCTTAAAGAAGTGCTTGACAACAGTATCGATGAGTTTGTCATGGGTGCGGGCAAAACGATAGATATCTCAGTCAAGGACGGGGAAGTGACTGTACGAGACTATGGCCGTGGTATTCCGCTTGGAAAAGTAGTCGATGTGGTTTCCCGTATGAATACTGGGGGGAAGTACGATACCCGTGCCTTTAAAAAATCTGTTGGGCTCAATGGAGTGGGTACGAAGGCCGTCAATGCACTGTCAACCCATTTTAAGGTGGAGTCTGTACGAGATGACCAATCCAAAATTGCTGTATTTGAGCGAGGAGAGCTCGTCGAAGACCCCGCACAAGAACCGAGTAGCAAACGCAAAGGAACTTCCGTTTCATTTGTCCCTGATGAAAGTATTTTTAAGCACTATCGATATCGCCATGAGTACATTGTGCGTATGCTTAAAAACTATGTCTATCTCAATCCTGGTTTAACTATTGTCTTTAATGGGGAGAAGTATAAATCAGACAATGGTCTGAAAGATTTACTGGAAGACAACAACAATGCTGAGGACATGTTGTACCCCATCATTCATTTGCGTGGAAATGATATCGAAGTGGCCATTACGCACAGCAAAACCCAGTACAGCGAAGAATACCACTCTTTTGTTAATGGACAACACACCACACAAGGCGGAACGCACCAATCTGCTTTTCGAGAGGCAATCGTAAAAACGGTACGGGATCACTATGGCAAAAATTTTGACGCATCTGATATTCGAAAATCCATTATTTCAGCGATCAGTATCAAGGTGATGGAGCCCGTTTTTGAATCCCAGACCAAAACCAAACTCGGTTCTACAGATATGGGAGGGGATTTGCCATCAGTTCGTGCCTACATCAATGACTTTATCGGAACGCAACTCGACAATTACCTTCATAAAAATACCACAACGGCAGAGCAGCTCCAACGCAAAATCCTTCAAGCTGAAAAGGAAAGAAAAGAGCTTTCTGGCATTCGAAAGCTGGCTCGTGAGCGTGCCAAAAAAGCGAGCTTGCACAATAAAAAGTTACGTGACTGTCGTGTACATCTTGGGGATCTAAAAAAAGAAAGACGATTGGAATCGACTCTATTTATCACTGAGGGAGACTCGGCGAGCGGATCGATTACCAAATCGAGAGACGTGAACACCCAGGCGGTCTTTAGCTTACGCGGGAAACCTTTGAATTCGTATGGGATGAGCAAGAAAATCGTCTATGAAAACGAGGAGTTTAACCTTTTGCAAGCTGCCCTCAACATCGAGGAAAGCATGGAAGATTTGCGGTACAACAATATCGTAATCGCTACCGATGCCGACGTCGATGGGATGCATATCCGCTTGCTGTTGATCACTTTCTTTTTACAATTCTTTCCTGAACTGATTAAAGAAGGGCACCTGTATATCTTACAAACACCATTGTTTCGAGTGCGCAACAAAAAAGAAACGATTTACTGTTATTCAGAACAAGAGCGAATCAACGCCATCAAAAAGCTTGGCCAAAAACCCGAGATCACCCGATTTAAGGGCTTGGGAGAGATTTCGCCAGATGAATTCAAATACTTTATTGGAGAAGACATTCGACTCGACCCAGTTATGTTGGACAGGGCAGTGGGCATCGACGAGTTGTTGTCGTTCTATATGGGTAAAAACACACCCAAACGCCAAGAATTTATTATTGATAATCTCAAAGTAGAACTCGATCAAATCGAGGAGTAGCATGGAGGAACATTTGGACGAACATCACGACGAAACGCAAGATACCTTAGTCAAGGTAACTGGCATGTACAAGGATTGGTTCTTGGACTACGCTTCCTATGTGATACTTGAGCGTGCCGTACCTGCTATTGCGGATGGACTCAAGCCCGTGCAAAGGCGGATTTTACATTCGATGCGAGAGTTGGACGATGGGCGCTATAACAAAGTGGCCAATATTGTTGGACATACCATGCAATACCACCCACACGGTGATGCCAGTATCTCTGATGCCATGGTGCAAATCGGGCAGAAGGATTTGTTGATAGATGCCCAAGGAAACTGGGGAAATATCCTTACTGGAGATAGTGCTGCTGCCTCTCGATATATCGAGGCACGCCTGTCCAAATTTGCTCTTGAAGTTGTTTATAGCCCTAAAGTCACACAATGGCAATTGTCGTATGACGGACGGAAAAAAGAGCCGATTCATCTCCCGGTAAAATTCCCATTGCTGCTCGCTCAAGGTGGGGAAGGGATTGCCGTTGGACTTTCAACTAAGATTTTACCACACAACTTTATCGAATTGATCGATGCTTCGATTAAGCACCTGAAAGGAAAACGTTTTGAGTTGCATCCCGATTTTCCAACAGGTGGCGTCATGGACGTGGAGCAGTACAATGATGGTTTGCGAGGGGGTAAAATTCGTGTGCGTGCCAAAGTCGCTCAACTGGATAAGAATACCTTGGTGATTCGTCAAATTCCATTTAGCACAACAACCTCATCGCTTATCGATTCCATCTTAAAGGCCAACGATAAAGGAAAAATCAAGATCAAGCGTATTGAAGACAATACCGCTGCCGAGGTTGAAATTCTGATTCACCTACCATCCAACATTTCTCCAGATAAAACGATTGATGCCCTTTTTGCGTTTACCGCTTGTGAAACCTCTATTTCTCCTTTAGGATGCATAATTGAGGATAACAAGCCCCTCTTTATCGGAGTGAGTGAGATGTTGCGCCGATCGACAGACAATACCGTTTCGATTTTGGAACAAGAACTCCTTGTCAAAAAAGCCGAACTCGAAGAGCAGTGGCACTTTGCATCTCTTGAACGCATTTTTATCGAAAAGCGTATTTATCGAGACATTGAAGAGCAAGAAACTTGGGAGGGTGTGATTCAGGCCATTCACAAGGGTTTGACTCCGCATATAGGCCATTTGAAGCGAGAGGTCAATGACGATGATGTAGTTCGATTAACCGAAATCCGCATTAAACGCATTTCCAAATTCGATTTAGACAAGGCCCAGCAACGTATTGATGCCTTAGAAGCTGATTTGGCGCAAGTCAAGCATGACCTTGCCAATTTGACTGACTTTGCGATCAATTATTTCACGCACCTCAAAAAAACCTATGGAAAAGGGCGTGAACGCAAAACCGAAATTCGTGTGTTTGACGATGTAGATGCGAAGAAAGTTGTGATTCGCAACACCAAGCTCTATGTCAATCGGGAAGAGGGCTTTGTGGGCACATCACTTCGCAAAGACGAATATGTGACCGACTGCGCCGATATCGATGACATCATTGTGTTTACAGAAGATGGTAAAATGATCGTTACCAAAGTTGAATCCAAAACCTTTATTGGGAAAAACATCATCCATGTAGCCGTATTTAAAAAGAAAGACGTCCGTACGATCTATAATATGATTTACAGAGATGGGCGAGCAGGAACAACTTATATGAAGCGTTTTCCTGTGACTGGTGTGACTCGGGATAAGGCATATGATCTGACCAATGGAAAAGCCCAGTCCAAGGTGTTTTACTTTTCAGCCAATCCAAATGGGGAAGCAGAGATTGTTACGGTATTATTGCGTCAGTCCGGGAGTGTTAAAAAGCTAAAATGGGATCTCGACTTTGCGGATTTGGACATCAAATCAAGAGGGGTTCGTGGAAATACAGTTACAAAATACACGGTTAAACGCATCGAGTTGAAGGAAGAGGGAGTATCCACCCTAAAACCTCGTGACATTTGGTTTGATGAGACCGTTGGCCGTCTCAATGTCGATGGGCGAGGAGACTTGGTTGGGGCATTCCGTGGGGATGACCGTTTGTTGATTGCCACCCAGTCAGGATTGATCAAAACCAGTATTCCTGACCTCAATATGCATTTTCCAGAGGATATGCTGATTTTAGAAAAATGGGAGCCCACCAAACCAATATCTGCAATCTATTTTGACGGTTCGAAGGAGCGTTATTTTGGCAAGCGTTTTCTCATTGAATCTGCCGATCGGGAGGAGAGTTTTATCAAAGAAGGCAAGCAAAATCATCTGGAGTTGATCAGTACCGATCACAGACCTGCGTTTGAGATTGAATTCGCCAAGTCTAGGGGGAAAGACCCAAAGCCCCCTCAGCAACTCGTCTTTGAAGATTTTATATCCGTGAAAGGTATTAAAGCACTTGGCAACCAAGTCACTACCGACAAGGTAAAGCAATTTAATGTATTGGCGTCTTTACCCTATGAAAACCTTGTGGAAGAAACTCCTGCCGATATAGAAGTAGAAGACCCCGAAACGGTTGATCAAGCAGAGGAAGGTAACTCCCAAATCAGCTTGGAATTATAAGGAATGTTTATAGCCCGTGATGCGGAGCAACCACCTGAAACTCCCAGGAAAAAACCGATTGAGCACTACCAGAACACCTAGCATAAAGGGAGCAAGAACCTCATGTTTTGGGTGTTTTACTGTTTTTGCAATGCGTTGACCGGCTTGTTGTGCAGTCAGGCTTGGGATGAGCCAATCTGTAATTTTGGGAATTCGATTTTCACTGATTGGATTATTGCTGAAATAAGGGGTATTTACCTTGCTAAAAACTACAGAAGACACGGTAAAGTTGGTGTTGTGTAGGTCTGCCTGTAGTGCTTTGGAAAAACCCAATAAGGCCCAGCGCGACGGGATATAACCAGTTGCACCGGGAAAAGTAAAATAGGCAGCTGCTGAATTGACAATGATAAAATGACCAGATCCTCTTTCCTTCATTAAGTCATAAAACACCTTACAACTGAGTGCTGTTGCCAAATAGGGTGATGCAATGGTTTAGGTGTAATGGTCGGGATTAGATTCCGAAACGGAAAGCCATTCGCCTTCCCCAGCACAATTGATGATACAATTGGGAAGTCCGTGTTTCTCAACGATTGCCTTTGCAGAAACTTCTACATCACGAGGAGCTGTTAAATCGGTGGAGTAGTAATGTACGCGTTTACCAGTCGGGTCAATTTCTTGTGCTGCAGCTTGAAGTTTGTCAAGGTTTCGCGCTTGTAGTAGCACGGAAGCCCCTTGGGTATAGAGAGCAGCAGTAGTGGCCTTGCCAATTCCACTGGAGCCACCCGTGATAAGAATAAGTCGTTGTGTCATGTATTGATTTTTGGGGATCGATTCCCAAATATACAAATGAGGCCGAGAAAGTGATTTGCCTTAGTCCAGAACCCTTGTCACACGCCCGCGTTGGACATTGGAGCGGTCTCCGACCAAACTGTATTCAAACACATAGCCATCTTCAAAGGTAGATAGGATTTTCATCTGTACTGATTTGGCCTCTTGAAAGGTCAAAGGGTTTCGTTTGGTCACGATACACTCACAATCACTCACCCAGCGAACATTAGCGGTATCGGCTATGCCAGCAAAATAATCGACTTCGATGGAGTCATTGCGAACAAACCGGCTGGAAAGGGTGTCGCCATCAACAACCGTGTAAAAGCTGAATGAACCGGTTCGAAAGGGCTTACAATTTCGATCAGTTGAATAACAAGCAGTAAAGAGAATCAAGATGGTTACAAAACGGCAAAACTGACGCATAGCAGATTTTAACTGCAAAATTAATCATTTTTAGGGATGTACTCTGTAAAACGCCCATCTTTATACAGCAAAACAATCTTATCGATTGCTGCTTGTGATTTGGAAGTTGGTTTAGGTACTGCTGCTGGGAGCTCCTCAGGCGTGGGTTGGTCTGTAAAATTCATTTCTTGGACGGAAGAAGGTGGCGTCTCATTTGTAGGTGTTGGGTAGTTGGCCGGGGATTCGGATGTTTTGCCAAACAACAACCAATCGATAGAGTAGGCGGGAAACGCATGAACGGTCTTTAGGATAAACTCCAAGCTGGGTTTGTTTCGTCCAGACAAGACATGCGAAATGGAAGACCGTTGTACACCTATGGTGTCTGCAAAAGCAGAAGAACTCAACTGTTGTTCTTCCAAAATTTTCGTAATCCGTTTGACAATTTCCTCCATATTACAAATGTAAACTATTCGTGATTTTAATCAGAATTATGTAAAGATACATTTTATTTCAATACAATAACAAGGAAATATACTTCAATTTTTACTTCAATATATTGCTATAACTAACTAATATATAGATATTTATGCGTTTATTTAATAAAATTTTATACAACTGTAACATTTGATGGCTTGTTCGATATCGAATCTTATACAAATGTAACAATCTTGAGTTTACTTTTGTAACTTGTATTCTGTTTACATTTGCAAACGAGAATTGTATATGAATCCATTTCCTCCATATTCGTCTGTTGTAGAATCTAAATTAGCGGGTCGCTATATTACCAATGCCCATATTGAGCCCTTGTTGTCCGATTTCAATCACTCGATAATTGGTCATACCATCACTAATTTGCCTATTCATCGTATTCGAATAGGTACAGGGGGCACCAAAGTGCTGATGTGGTCGCAAATGCACGGAAATGAGTCCACAACAACGAAAAGTTTGTTTGATCTCCTTCGTTTCCTCAATACCAACCCGGATTGGCTCGAAAATCTTCAGCTTTCTATCATTCCCATTCTTAACCCCGATGGTGCGAAGGCATATATGCGCGCCAATGCCATTCAAGTGGATTTAAACCGAGACGCGATAGACCTGAGTCAGGTTGAAAGTCGTGTACTTCGTGATGAATTTGATCAATTTTCACCTGATTATGTCTTTAATCTACACGATCAGCGTACAATTTTTGGGATAAATGGTAATCCAGCAACATTATCCTTATTGGCTCCTGCTTTTGATCAAAATCGAAGTTATAATCCCTGCAGAACCCAAGCTGCACGTCTGGCAAGCACCATCTTTAAAGGCCTTCAGCCATTGATCGGATCACAAATTGGGCGTTTTGATGACAGTTTTAACCCCAATTGTGTAGGGGATGCCTTTCAATCCGCAGGAGTACCGACTCTGCTTATCGAAGCGGGTCACTATCCAGACGACTATAACCGTGAGAAAACACGAGAATATGTGTTTTACGCCTATATTTTGTCATTGCAAGCCATCGCAACATCTTCATTCAGTGACTTGTCGTTTTATCATTTGATCCCAGAAAACCAAAAGATTTTTTTCGACTTTCTTCTAAGGGATGTAAGTTTTACGGAAAACGGCAGTCAACAAAGAGGGGATGTTGGTTTGCAGTATCAAGAGGTTTTACAAAACGACGCAATCGCTTTTCAAGCGGTTTTTGCTGCTGCTGGGGATTTATCACATTGCCATGGTCATATTGAGCCCAATTGTGAAAAATTAAACAGTTTTGAATTTAAAATCGAGGAATCCGCACAAAATTTATTGAATACGTTTGATTTATAATACGATTTACAATAAAATAGCGTTTAAGATACATTTAATTCAAAGAATTTTTACTTTATTTGCAAAAAAACTAAAATGAGTAAAATAAAATTAGACGAAATCGATCATCAAATTCTTGACATTCTGATCGATAACATGCGCACCCCTTTTACCGACATTGCTAAAAAGCTCTTGATTTCAGCGGGAACTGTTCATGTTCGTGTAAAGAAAATGGAAGATGCAGGAATAATCAAGGGGTCGTCCTTGACTCTTGATTACAAAAAATTAGGCTATTCGTTTATTGCTTACATCGGGATTTATCTAGAGAAAACCCACCAGACAAAATATGTTTTGGAGCGTCTTTCCGAAATTCCCAACGTTACGGTAGCTCACATCACGACTGGAAAGTTTAACATCTATTGCAAGGTTCGTGCAAAAAGCACAGAGCATGCTAAAGAAATCATTTTCTCGATTGACGATATCGATGGGATTTTGCGTACGGAAACCATGATTTCGTTAGAAGAAAGCATCAATGACAAAAAACGCTTGATGCATACCATTTTCCACGAAATGTAAGAGGGCAACACATAAATACAACCCTCTTACCACAAGTTTGAGGGTTTTTTTAAACTACAAATAATCAATGGCACAAAAAACAAAATTAGAACGCTTCGAAAACGAGGTTATTTCGAGATTCAGCCTGTATAACAGTGTGTTTTCCACACTTCCATACTCCTTTATTTCGAAAACCTCTACGCTCCTTCCTTTCTTTGCAGAATTTTGTGCACACGGATTTGATCAAAACAAAAATCCAATTGAAATTGTAGAGGAGTTTTTCGAACAATACTACCCAAACAACTCCGAAAAAGACAATATCGACACCTTGTTTCGATTGATTCAATTTATCGAACGCCAGGTAGTGCTTTTCGATGCCGTTGAAGATGCTGCCTTCACAGAAATCAATAATTTTAGTGGACGAGGAACCCTGAGAAACTCTAAAGAAGAGGCTGCTGAAAAATCAAAAACAGCGGCTTTAAAAGATTATCTGAGCAATTTTAGAGTACGACCAGTACTCACTGCTCACCCAACACAATTTTATCCTGGTTCTGTTCTGGGGATTATCACAGATTTGTCAACTGCCATTAAGGCCAATGATTTGCCTTCCATCAAAATTTTGCTTGCTCAACTCGGTAGAACTCCTTTTTTTAAGAAAGAAAAGCCAACGCCACTTGATGAAGCAAAAAGCCTGATGTGGTATTTGGAGCACGTGTTTTATCATTCGGTCAGCAATATCCATCAGTATATCAAAAACAACATTTTTGATAAGGAAGACTTTGTAAACCCATTGATCAATCTTGGATTTTGGCCCGGTGGAGATCGAGATGGAAACCCTTTTGTTACCACAGACATCACGCTTGAAACGGCTCAAGGACTGCGTAGCAATGTGATTCGGAACTATTATCGTGATATCCGCAAATTGCGTAGAAGACTCACTTTTAAAGGGGTAGAGGATATTGCTGTTGACATCGAAACCAAGCTGTATGACAGCATCTTTAGCAAAAAAGAACAACCCGAGATTTCTCTTGCCGACTTGACCGCAAAGCTGAAACAGATTCACGAACTTTTGGTTTTGGATTATCATGGGATGTTTGCCAAAGAAGTCGATGCCTTACTCAATAAGGTCAATACCTTTGGGTATTATTTTGCCAGTTTGGATATCCGTCAAGATTCGCGTGTCCACCACGAGGCCTTTATGACTTTGCTCAAAGTTGCTCAAAAGCAAGGTGTAGTCAGTAAGGATGTAGATTATTTACAACTTGACGAAGCGGAGAAAATTGAATTTCTAACCACACTCAAGGGAGATTTATCTCCAGAGAGTTTTACCGACGGACTCGTTAATAAAACCCTTGGATCGATTCGCGCCATGCAAGAGATTCAAACGAAAAACGGACAGCTCGGTTGCCATCGCTATATCATTAGCAACAACCAAACCGCACAAAATATCTTTGAAGTCTTTGCGATGATCCGCCTGAGTAACTGGGAAGAACCCACTGTTGATGTGGCGCCGCTTTTTGAAACCATTACCGACTTGAGTATTGCGCCTAAGGTGATGGATATCGTGTATAGTAACCCAACTTATCGTAATCACTTACGTGAGAGAGGAGACAAGCAAACCATTATGCTCGGATTTTCAGATGGCACAAAGGATGGTGGTTATCTGATGGCGAATTGGAGTATTTTCCGCGCCAAGGAAGAGCTTACCGAAGTCTCTCGAAAGCATGGGATCAAGGCCTTATTCTTTGACGGAAGAGGTGGGCCACCAGCACGTGGTTGTGGAAACACTCACCAGTTTTATGCGTCGCTGGGAGATAGCATCGAATCGGATGAAATTCAAATCACCGTTCAAGGGCAAACGATCAGTTCGAACTTTGGTACGGTTAATTCTTGCCAGTACAACCTCGAACAACTTTTGAGCTCAGGGATTGCCAATCGGGTTTTTAACAGCAGCTCGTCGGAGTTGTCTGTCGAAGATCGGCAAACCATGGATGAGCTTGCCGAAACAAGTTATCAGGCCTATCAAGATTTTAAGTCTCACCCAAAGTTCTTGCCTTATTTGGAGCATATGAGCACCTTGAAGTTTTACGCCAAAACCAATATCGGTAGCCGTCCAACCAAAAGAGGGAAATCCAAGTCTTTGGATTTTTCAGCTCTTCGTGCAATCCCATTTGTTGGGAGTTGGAGCCAGCTAAAACAAAATGTACCAGGATTTTATGGTGTGGGCTTGGCCTTAGAGAAATTTGAAGAATCAGGGCGTTTTGATCAGCTGTTGGCTTTGTATCAAAACAACGCTTTCTTTAGAACACTGGTGTATAACTCCATGATGAGTTTGACCAAATCGTTTTTCAAACTCACTGCCTATATGCAAAACGATCCAGAGTACGGTGCGTTTTGGGATCAGATCTATGCGGAATACAAACGCTCCAAGAAATACTTGCTAAAGCTTAGTGGACAGTCTGAATTGATGGAAAATGAGCCAGCTGGAAAAGCATCGATTATGATGCGTGAAAAAATCGTATTACCACTGTTGACGATCCAACAATATGCATTGGGTAAACTACACGAAAAGGGGAGTGATGAAATTCTTGAAAAAATGGTAACCCGCTCGCTATTTGGAAATATCAATGCGAGTCGAAACTCCGCTTAGTCAGCGTAGAACTGAAAGGCAGCATTGATATCATCTTCGCTAACCAGGCAATCGATGACTGGTTTTCCGATGGCTTGTAGCAGTACAAAGCGTACTTGATCCGATTGATTTTTCTTATCGTGCTTCAGTAATCCTTTGATTGCAATCACATCGCTTTCTGCAAACGAGACAGGGTCATAAATCGATGAAAAAACGGTTTTGATTCTGTCACGCTCTTCCACTGTCAAATTTGTGGTACGGCACGATAATTCGGCTTCCATAATCATCCCAATCGCAATGGCCTCACCATGCAACAAACGATTTTTTGTTGGATGCTCAAGGAAATGGGTTTCAATCGCATGTCCTAGAGTATGACCATAGTTGAGAATTTTACGCAAACCCTGTTCAAAAGGATCTTCGGTAACCACTTGACTCTTGATACTGACAGAATGACGGATATGGTCTGTGATTTGATCGTTTAAATCGATTGGTTTTGATGATAATACCGAAAAATAATCCGCATCTGCTATGAGTCCATGTTTTAGCATTTCGGCATATCCACTTCTACGTTCATCTTGGGGTAGCGTTTGTAAAAAGACATCATCTATCACAACAAACTCTGGCTCTTTAATGATTCCGATTTGGTTTTTTAATCCTTGAAAATCCACACCAGTTTTTCCACCAACTGAAGCATCGACCATGGCGAGCAGTGAGGTAGGAATATTGATAAAATCAATTCCTCTTTTGTAGGTGCAGGCGACAAAGCCGCCCAAATCAGTAACGACACCGCCTCCGAGGTTGATCAATAAACTATTGCGATCGGCTCCTTGCTCGGATAGTAAAGCCCACAAATCTTCGCAAGTCGCAAGATGTTTGTTGGTTTCACCAGCTTCCATAGTCAGTAGGGTGTAAGCGTGCTGAAAGTGGTTGTCAAAAAGGGGTAAGCAGTTTTGGTTGGTGTTGCTGTCAGTGAGTACAAAGATTGAAGTGTACTGATTTGACCCGACCGTTTCGTCAAGCCGATTCCAACCTTTCTCCGTGTAAAGTACCGTCCTAATCGATGGTTTGTCAATCTTTTTTTCAGCCATGATGCAAAAGTAACCCAAATGTTTTATTTTTAAATGTTGTAAAACAAACAGTTTAGATTATATGCGTGATATTTTTAACAACTATTCTTCCACTTTTGCGCATCGTTCAACAAAAGAACTTAAGCAATTGGTGCGTATATTTCGGTTGCTGTCAAACCCAAGAATTTCAAAATTCGGTATTCAGCTAATGAAACGCTTTGGTCATATCCAATTACCAGGGATACAACATCTTCAACGCTGGTTGTTTCGACCGTTTTATGCAGGGATATCCCTACAAGCGTGTGAATCTACGGTTGTTTCGCTTTCCAAATACGGGGTGCATTCTTATCTCAATTATGCCATTGAAGATAGTTCTACTGAAAGCGAGTTCGACACAAACTGTGCGATGGTGAAAAAGCTGATTATTCACGCCGGCAAAACAAATAATGTCCCTTTTAGTGTTTGTAAGCCAACCTCTTTTGGTCACAAGCATTTATTTCAAAAAATAAATGCGAAACAGTCGCTTAATGCAGAAGAACAAATCGCTTGGAATAGGATTATGAATCGATTTCGTTCCTGTTGCCAAACTGCGCAGGAACATGGGGTTGCTTTGCTGGTCGATGCCGAAGAATACAGTATGCAAATTGCAACCGATCAACTGGTTTTAGATTTGATGCGGGAGTTCAATATTTCAAAAGCTGTTTTGTACAATACTGTACAATTGTATTTAGTCAGCGGAAATCATCGCCTCCAGCAGATGCATAACCTGGCAACAAAAGAAGGGTTTTATCTAGGTCTAAAACTGGTACGTGGCGCCTATATGGAGAAAGAACGGAAAATTGCTCAGAAACACGGCCTTTCCAGTCCCATTTGCGCCTCCAAGTCTGAAACAGATATAAGTTTTAACGCCGCGGTTTATTATTGCATCAAGCACCTTGCCAACATCGCAATTGTCTTGGGGTCACATAACGAAGACAGTGTGAGTCAAGCTCTTCAACTCATGGATCGATATGAAATTGTGCACAACGATCATCGGATTTGGTTTAGCCAATTGCTGGGCATGAGCGATCACATGAGTTTTATTCTGGCCAACAAGGGGTATAATGTGGTCAAGTTTGTACCGTTTGGACCGATGGATAAACTCGTTCCTTATCTGGCTAGAAGAGCACAGGAGAACACAGCGATAGCTGGACAAACGACAAAAGAACTTGAGTTATTGCAAAAGGAATTAAAACGAAGAGTTACTACGATTAAAGAGTTGTGAAATAAGCAATGCTATCGCAATTTTTAACATCATATATAGAATGGGGTAGTCGCAATCGATAGATATTGCAGCTGTCGAGGCCAACTCGGCTTTTGGAAAAAACAATATCACCTCCTTTTAAAAACTGATTTCGATCAATGCTGTCATTTGTAGGCGTGTTAAAGACCCATTCTTTTTTGGAAAAATTATTGATCACACGTGCATCAGGGCCATAGGTACAGCGAGTATTTTTTCCACCCAAAAAAAAGAGTAACAATACGATACCAACCGAAAATCCACCGAGATAGTATGACAAACGTTTTAAGAAACTCATTTGAAATTCAATTTGCGTTTGTGATCATTAACCCATTCGATATTCAAGTGGTGACACCCGCTTTGGATGTGCTTTGCTGCTAGCTCTGGCCACTCGATAAGGCACAAATTACCACTGGAGATATAATCGTCAAAACCGAGCTGTTCAAGCTCACTCTCCTGTTCCAAACGATACAAATCCATATGGATGAGCTTTCCATTGGGAATATTATACTCATGAACCAATCCAAAGGTGGGGCTACTAACAATTTCCACACTTCCCAATTGGGAAACGATCGATTGAACCAGTGTGGTTTTACCACTTCCCATTTGACCGCTCATCGCGACTATGGAATGAGAAAACGAATCGATAAGCTGTTTGGCAACACGATCGATTTCATTCAAAGTATATTCCAGTACCATGGTGCAAAAATAGATCACTTGGGGGAAAGCACCGCAAAAGGAATCAGCATTTCTTCTAGAGAAATTCCACCGTGTTGATAGGTGTTTTTATAAAGGTTGACAAAGTGATTGTAGTTTGATGGATAGATCAAATACCGATCTTCTGTAGCAAAAGTAAAGCTGCTAGACAGATTGATTTTAGGTAAACCAATATCTTCAGGGTTGGAAACTGTATAGAGATTTTTATCTTCCGTATTGAGACGTTTCCCTGTCTTATATCGAATGTTGGTACTCGATTCTCGGTCTCCCAAAATTTTGGAGGGCTGACGTACATTGATGGTGCCGTGATCTGTGGTAATCATCAAGGTAAAGCCCAATGACTGCGCACGTTTGATAATGTCCAGCAAAGGAGAGTTCTGAAACCATGTTGACGTCAACGACCTGAAGGCCTTGTCAGAAGATGCCAGCTCTTTGATGATTTCCATCTCAGTTTTGGCATGAGAAATCACATCGACAAAGTTGTAAACAACGACACATAGGTCGTTATTGGCTTCATTTTGCAGTTGAGAAGCAAGTTTTAATCCTTGTTCCAGACGGGTGATTTTGTGGTAGCTAAACGACATGTCCTGTTTTAAAGCAGCAAACTGAGCACTCAACAATTCTTTTTCAAATAGGTTTTTACCCCCAGGGGCGGAATCGTCTTTCCATAAGTTGGGGTATAAATTCTTGATATGAACTGGTAATTCTCCAGCGAATAATGCATTTCTAGCATACTGAGTTGCAGTTGGTAAAATGCTACTACAAATCATTTCTTCTTGCAACTTGTAGAAAGGGGAGAGGTGCGTTTGTAAAACCCGCCATTGATCATAACGAAGATTGTCGATTACAACCAGAAGCGTTGTTCTGTCTTTTGGCATCTTTTCCAACACCAATCGTTCAATCATTTGGTGGGACATAACCAAAGGACTGTCTCCCATGATTAAATCTTCATAGTTGGTCGATATAAATTTGGAAAATTGATGATTTGCTTCTGCCTTTTGGTGATTGAGAATCTCTTGTAAATCATTCGACTCCAAAGCATCGAGTTCCAATTCCCAAAAACAAAGTTTTTGATAGATGGCAGCCCAGTCTGCATAGTCATTTGCCTGGCTAATTTCTATATTGAGTTCCTGGAAGGAACGTTGATAATCCAGCGAGGTTTTCTCAGTTACCAGACGCGAGTGATCCAAGTTTTTTTTTCAAAGACAATAAAATCTGATTGGGATTGACGGGCTTTATCAGGTAGTCTGCTATTTTTGAGCCAATGGCTTCCTCCATCAGGGTTTCTGCCTCACTCTTTGTAATCATGATAACGGCAAGGTTAGGAAGGATTTGTTTGATTTCACTCAAGACCGATAATCCATCCATACCAGGCATGTTTTCGTCAAGAAGAACAACGTCAAACGTTTATTTTCGGATTAATTCCAATGCATCTGGACCATTTGTACATGGATTGACATGGTATCCTTTTTCTTCCAAAAACTGGATGTGTGGTTGTAATCGACTGATTTCATCATCTACCCATAACAACTGTATCAACTCCATATGTGTATATTTGTTTAAATTCTACAATTTGAGACTAAAGAATTATAACGATCCAATTTACGGTTTTATTTCAATTCCTACGCCGTTTATTTCCACCATCATCCAAGAGTCTGTGTTTCAGAGACTCCGACGAATCCAGCAGATGGGATTCTCTCATTACGTCTTTAATGGAGCTACTCATCACCGTTTTGCTCACGCTCTAGGGGCAATGCACCTGATGCGTAAAACCTTAGATATCCTCAACACAAAAGGAACTCCCATTTCGGAAAGCGAACGAGAAGCCGCCATGATTGCTATTCTTCTTCACGACATGGGTCATGGCCCCTTTTCTCATGCCCTCGAAGGGATACTGATTGAGAATGTTTCCCATGAATTTTGGTCACTTTCTTTAATGAAGATGCTCAACGACAAATACAATGGAAAACTCAGTCTGGCGATCCAAATGTTTGAAGGAAAATACAAACGTCCTTTTTTTAACCAATTGATATCTTCTCAATTGGATATGGATCGATTGGATTATTTAAAGAGAGATAGTTTCTATTCTGGTGTTACGGAGGGCAATATTAGTACTGACCGAATCATCGCCATGTTACGGGTACACCAAGATGAATTGGTTGTTGAAAAAAAGGGAATGTATTCGATTGAAAAGTTTTTACTCGCAAGACGTTTGATGTATTGGTCGGTTTATCTTCACAAAACGAGTTATGTGGCAGAGGAAGTGCTCAAGCGAATCATATTGCGTGCTAGAGAACTGTTACAAAATGGGGACTCCATCCAGACATCTACTGACATATTATACTTTTTATCTGCCAAACGTTCTTCAAAGCGAAAACTTGATATAAAGCACTATGCGGCAATTGATGATGTGGACATACTTTCCATGATCAAAGCAGGGGTTGCTCATCAGGATCGTGTGTATTCGTCACTATGTGAGATGGTTCTAAACCGTCGTTTGCCAAAAATCGAAGTCAGTAATGAGCCGTTCTCCCATGATTTTATTGAGAAACAGAAATACAAAGCGATGTCCAAGTTGGGCATATCCGCTCAGGGGGTACACTACTTTGTTTTTGATGGGAAGATGAAAAACATGGCATACAATTTGGAGCAATCTCCGATTATATTAATTGACAAGAATGAAGGTACCAAAGAGTTATTGGCAGGTTCAGATGAATCAAATTTAAAAATGCTCACCAAAGCCGTAACCAAGTATTACTGTTGTTATCCTAAATAGTCTTTCAATTTTGTTATTTTTGTACCGATGGAATACACTGCTTCTCAGATTGCCGAAATCCTAGATGGTCTTATAGTAGGAGATAAAGATGCCCGCGTTTCTACATTAGCGAAAATTGAAGAAGCAACTGAAGGGTCGCTTGCTTTTTTAGCAAACCCGAAGTACACACCCTTTGTCTATTCGACAAAAGCGAGTATTACCCTTGTCAGTGAAAGCTTTCAGCCAGAAAAAGAAATTCACACAACACTGATCAAAGTTTCAGACCCTTACCAGTCATTTACAACGATGCTCAGTCAGTTCAATGGCGCTGCGAAAGAGTTCAAAGGCATTCACAATCACACTGTAATTGATTCCTCAGCTATCATTGGAAAAAACTCCTATATAGGAGCCTTTACGGTTATTCATAATGGAGTGAAAATTGGAAACAACGTCAAAATCCATGACCATGTGGTTATCGAATCCGATGTGATTATTGGCGATAATACCACGATTTTCTCTGGCACAAAAATTTTACAACAATCAGAAATCGGAGCCAATTGTTTTTTCCACAACAACGTGGTAATTGGTTCGGACGGCTTTGGGTTTAGCCCCACTGCCAAGGGTTCTTATGAGAAGGTTCCCCAAACAGGTATGGTCTTGATTGAAGATGATGTTGAAATTGGGGCAAACACCACGATTGATCGAGCAACACTCGGGCAAACGATCATTCGGAAAGGTGTAAAACTTGACAATTTGATTCAAATTGCTCACAATGTTGAAATCGGATCACATACCGTTATTGCTGCCCAAACAGGTGTTGCTGGTTCATCCAAAATTGGAAGTCATTGTGTGATTGGTGGTCAGGTTGGTATTGCTGGTCATCTCAAAATTGGTGACCGCGTGCAAATTCAAGCCAAAAGTGGTGTTCTTCGCAACCTAAAAGATGGCGAAAAGGTCATGGGCTATCCAGCATTGGACTATCTATCCTACAACAAATCTTATGTTCATTTCAAAAATCTACCGAAGCACATCGAAACGCTTCACAATCTCCAAAAAAACCAATCTGAAAATGGCTAAACAAACTACGATTGCAAGTTCAGTCACACTGAAAGGTGTAGGGATTCATACCGGGGAAGAAGTCACAATGACATTTAAACCCGCTAGTGCAAACCATGGTTATGCTTTTCAACGCATCGACTTGGAGGGCAACCCCATTATTGAGGCACTTGCTCAGCATGTTGCAGATACCAAACGAGGAACAAGTCTCCAAAAAAACGGCGTGACCATCCAAACCAGTGAACACGTCTTAGCAGCCCTTGTTGGCTGTGAAGTTGACAACGTACTTATCGAGCTAAATGCGTCTGAACCTCCGATTATGGATGGCTCATCCAAATTTTTTGTTGAAGCCATCGATAAAGTTGGTATCCAAGAGCTTGATGCAGAACGTTATGAGTATATTGTCAAAGAAAATATAACCTACAGCGATGAAGAAACGGGAAGCGAAATCACGCTACTGCCCGCTGATAACTACGAGGTTACCACCATGGTTGATTTTGGCACAAAAGTACTTGGAACCCAAAATGCAAGTTTAAAAAAACTCAGTCAATTCAAAAAAGAGTTTGCCAATGCGCGTACATTTAGCTTTCTTCATGAACTTGAAAATCTCTTATCAAGTGGTTTGATAAAAGGTGGAGATCTCAACAATGCCATTGTGTATGTTGACAAGGAATTGTCCGAAGAAACTATGGGTCGCTTGCGAAAAGCATTTAATAAAAAATCGATTTCTGTAAAACCCAATGGCATTTTAGACAACCTCACCCTTCATTATCCGAATGAAGCAGCACGCCACAAACTCTTGGATGTGATTGGAGATTTGGCATTGATTGGAACACGAATACGTGGGAAGGTCATCGCCTCAAAACCAGGCCATGGAATCAACGCACAGTTTGCCAAAAAAATGGCCAAGATCATAAAGGAAGAGAAGAGAAAGTACGTTCCCAATTATGACTTAAATACTGAGCCAGCATTAGATGTCAATCAGATTATGGATATCTTACCACACCGTCCTCCATTTCTGCTTGTCGATAAAATCCTTGAAATCAGCGATAAACATGTAGTAGCCGTCAAAAGCGTAACCATGAATGAACCCTTTTTTCAGGGACATTTTCCAGGCCAACCTGTCATGCCAGGTGTCCTTCAAATCGAGGCGATGGCGCAAGCTGGTGGGGTATTGGTTCTCAATTCTGTGCCCGATCCAGAAAACTATCTCACTTTTTTTATGAAAATTGAGAATGCCAAGTTTAAACATCCTGTAGTTCCAGGTGATACCCTTGTTTTTAAATTGGAACTCCTATCTCCAATCAGAAGGGGAATCTGTCATATGCAAGCATATGCATATAGTCGTGGGCGATTGACCACCGAAGCGGAAATGATGGCACAAATTGTCAAGAAAAATCAAGTCAAAATATGAATCAACCGCTCGCATACGTACACCCGAGAGCTATCATTGCCAAAAATGTCGTCATTGAACCCTTTACCACCATCGACAAAAACGTCGAAATTGGTGAAGGCACCTGGATTGGATCAAACGTTACGATTATGGAAGGTGCGCGAATTGGAAAAAATTGTTCGATTTTCCCCGGCTCCGTAATCTCTGCTGTTCCACAAGATTTAAAGTTTAATGGTGAAGTCTCTACAGCCGAAATCGGGGACAATACCACCATTCGGGAATGTGTAACCATAAATAGAGGAACTTCCTCAAGAGGGAAAACAATCATTGGTGAAAATTGCCTAATTATGGCTTATTCTCACATCGCACACGATTGTATCGTTGGTAACCATTGTGTTTTTTCCAACAATAGCACACTGGCTGGGCATATCAACATTGGTGATTATGTGATTTTGGCAGGGATGACTGCTGTCCATCAGTTCTGTTCCGTGGGAAGTCACTCTTTTATTGCTGGTGGGTCTTTAGTTCGAAAAGATGTCCCTCCTTTTGTCAAAGCCGCACGTGAACCAATCTCTTACGTAGGTATCAACTCCGTAGGACTTCGTCGTCGTGGTTTTACAAGTGAAAAAATTAGAGAGATTCAAAATATTTACCGAATCCTCTATCAACAAAGTTACAACAATACCCAGGCAGTGGAAATTATTGAAGCAGAAATGGAAGTTTCGTCTGAAAGAGATGAGATTTTACAATTTATTCGGGATTCACAAAGAGGGATTATGAAAGGATATTCCAAAACATCATAACGCATGACATCAACTTCTGATATTCGCAAAGGACTATGCATTCGCTACAGCAATGACATTTATAAGGTTGTCGAGTTTTTACATGTTAAGCCAGGTAAAGGCCCCGCTTTTGTTCGAACAAAACTCAAAAGTGTTACCAGTGGAAAAGTGATTGACAACACCTTCTCAGCAGGCCATAAAATCGATGATGTTCGTGTTGAAACCCGTAAATTTCAGTTTTTATACAATGATGGGGAGACCTATCATTTTATGAACACCGATGATTACAATCAAATCGAACTTCAAAAAAGCATATTAGACGTTCCAGAGTTGCTCAAGGAAGGGGAACATGTCACTGTGATGACCAATTCGGATGACGGGATTCCATTGTCTGTTGACATGCCCGCAAGTGTGATATTAGAAGTTACACACAGTGAGCCCGGCGTGAAGGGAAATACCGCAACCAATGCGACCAAGCCCGCTACATTGGAAACTGGCGCAAAAATTAATGTCCCTTTGTTTATCAATGAAGGAGATAAAATCAAAGTTGACACTGAAAAATCAACCTATATCGAACGAATTAAAGATTAACTATGAGCGTACTCGTCAATAAAGACTCGAAAATTATTGTACAAGGGTTTACAGGAAGTGAAGGAAGCTTTCACGCCGAACAAATGATTGCCTATGGCACACAGGTTGTTGGTGGAGTTACGCCAGGGAAGGGCGGACAAACCCATTTGGACAAACCTGTTTTCAATACGGTCAAAGATGCTGTTGATGCCGTTGATGCAGACACATCCATCATATTTGTCCCCCCTGCTTTTGCAGCAGATGCCATCATGGAAGCTGCAGATGCAGGTATTCAGGTCATTGTAACTATCACAGAGGGAATTCCTGTCGCTGATATGGTCAAAGCGTCTTCTTATGTCAAAGAACGTAATGCGCGCCTAGTCGGGCCCAATTGTCCTGGTGTAATCACTCCAGAAGAAGCTAAAGTTGGTATTATGCCTGGTTTTGTATTTAAAAAAGGAAATGTGGGTATCGTGTCCAAATCAGGAACTCTGACCTATGAAGCTGCTGATCAAGTTGTTAAAGAAGGTCTTGGAATCACAACTGCTATTGGCATTGGCGGAGACCCCATCATTGGAACAACAACCAAAGAGGCCGTAGAACTCCTTATAAATGACGAGGAAACAGAATGTATCGTTATGATTGGTGAAATCGGCGGGCAACTCGAAGCCGATGCGGCACGCTGGGTTTTCGAACAAGGCAATCCAAAGCCAGTTGTTGGGTTTATCGCTGGAGAAACCGCGCCAAAAGGCAGAACCATGGGTCATGCAGGCGCGATTGTTGGTGGGACTGAGGACACTGCAGAAGCCAAAAAGAAAATCATGTCAGAATGTGGGATTCACGTTGTGGACTCTCCAGCTGAAATCGGAAAAAAAGTAGCTCAAATCCTAAATTAAATCAATGAAACTACTCAAAAACAAGACTGTTTTAATCACTGGAGCAAGTCGTGGTATCGGAAAAGGTATCGCAACTGTTTTTGCGGAGCATGGTGCCAACGTGGTGTTTTCCTATAGCTCTTCTATCGATGCTGCCAATGCACTCGAAACAGAATTGCAAGCACTTGGTGTACAAGCCAAAGGATACCAATCCAATGCCGCTGACTTTGAACAATCGCAAGAGCTTGTCGAGAACATACTTGCAGACTTCAGCTCCATTGATGTGTTGATCAACAATGCGGGAATCACCAAGGACAATCTGCTGATGCGTATCTCGGAAGAGGACTTTGACAAAGTGATTGAAGTCAATTTAAAATCTGTTTTCAACCTCACCAAAGCTGTTCAGCGCACGATGTTGAAGCAGCGACATGGCAGTATCATCAATATGAGCTCTGTTGTTGGCTTAAAGGGGAACGCTGGGCAATCAAATTACGCAGCATCCAAAGCAGGAATTATTGGCTTTTCGAAGTCTGTTGCCCTTGAACTTGGATCGCGGAACATCCGTTGCAATGTGATTGCACCGGGCTTTATTGAAACTGAAATGACCGCACAACTATCTGAGGATGTTGTTGCAGGATGGCGTGCTGGAATCCCGCTCAAGCGGGGTGGAACGCCAAATGATGTAGCCAATGCTTGTGTGTTTTTGGCTTCGGACCTATCTAGTTACATCACTGGACAGGTTCTTAGTGTAGATGGTGGAATGCTTACCTAACTTTTAATTTATATCAATGAATAATTTACCTAAACTCGGACTACCAATCACTGTATTGCTTTTTGTTGTACTCCTTTTTCTTTTCCGTTCAGCTGTCAATATCGGCTATGGAGAAGCTGGAGTCGTATGGAAGCGATTTGGTGGCGGTACCGTTACCGACAAACCAGCCTTATCGGAGGGTTTTCATATTATTGCGCCTTGGAACAAGGTGTATGTCTATAACATCAAGCAACAGGAAGAATTTGAAAGCGGTATGCGTGTTTTGTCTTCTAATGGTCTTGAAATTTCACTTGATGTTTCTGTGCTCTATCAACCAATTATTGACGATTTGGGACTGTTGCACAAAACCAAAGGCGAGGACTACCTCAATATCGTAATCGTCCCAGAGATACGTGCCGTTGCTCGTTCGGTGATTGGACGTTATACACCAGAACAGTTATACTCTTCAAAACGAGATGCAATTCAAAACGAGATTTTTGAGGAAACTAAAAAGAAGGTAGAACCACAGTTCGTACAAATCAACGCGGTCTTGGTACGTGATGTCACTTTGCCATCTTCAATAAAAGAAGCGATTCAACGTAAACTCACCCAAGAGCAAGAATCACTAGAGTATGAGTTTCGATTAGAAAAAGCAACAAAAGAAGCAGAGAAAGTACGGATTGAAGCAGAAGGTAAAGCAATGGCCAACCGAATTCTAAATGCTTCCCTAACAAGAAACATCCTTCTTGAAAAAGGAATTGAAGCTACGCTACAATTGTCTGAATCGCCCAATGCAAAAGTGATTGTGATTGGGGGCGGGAAAGATGGCTTACCCATAATTTTGGGGAATCAATAGTGTGTTTTGAAAATTTTATTTGATATTTGCAATTTAAATGAAAAAAAACACACATATCCATCACTTATTTACCTTGTCTAAGGCGAGTTGAGTTGGATATGATATAATCGATTCAAAACCCGCTTGAGATTCAAGCGGGTTTTTTATTATAATAAATTGAAATTGTGAAAAAAAAGTTACACATCGCCGTTCAAAAGTCAGGAAGACTTCATGATGAATCATTGAAACTCCTCAATGACTGTGGAATTTCTATCGATAATGGTAAAGATCAGTTAAAAGCCGCCGCTCGTAATTTTCCTATAGAAATATTTTATCTGCGCAATGGGGATATTCCTCAATATCTTCGTGACGGAGTAGTTGATATCACGATCATTGGCGAAAATCTATTGGTTGAAAAAGGAAACGATATCTCCATCAAAGAGAAGCTCGGGTTTTCAAAATGCCGGGTATCAATCGCCATTCCGAAAGAGGATACCTACAAGAGTATTGAAAGTTTGACAGGGAAGAAAATCGCAACGTCTTATCCAAACACAGTGAAAGGGTTTCTTGCAGAAAAAGGAATTGACGCCGAACTTCATATTATTAATGGCTCGGTTGAAATCGCTCCAAATATCGGCTTGTCCGATGCGGTTTGCGATATTGTTTCCAGTGGATCTACCTTGTTTAAAAACAACCTCAAAGAAGTAGAGGTACTGTTTAAATCCGAAGCCGTTCTTGCAGCCAGCTACAACCTAGATGCAGAAAAGAGCGATATTTTAGAAAAATTGCAATTTCGTATTCAGTCTGTTCTCAAAGGTCGTCAGTCTAAGTATATTTTGATGAATGTCCCCAATGAGAGTATTGACAAGATATCGTCTATACTCCCTGTGTTAAAATCTCCAACGGTATTGCCTTTGGCCGAACCAGGGTGGAGCTCACTTCACTCTGTGGTCAATGAGGGGACGTTCTGGGAAGTCATCGAGGAGTTAAAAGCAGCTGGAGCGCAAGATATTTTAGTCTGTCCAGTAGAAAAAATGGTCTTATGAAGGCGGTGTTGAATCCAACTCCCGATCAATGGAGTGAGTTAACTGCTCGCCCAATGGTATCTTTAGACGACGTCATGCCAGTTGTGGACGAAGTCTTTGGCGCAATTCAACGGCAAGGCGATCAGGCCATACAGACCTACAGCAAGAAGTTTGATGGCTATCGACCCGAACGTATTGAAGTTGATCTAGCCGATCTAAAAAGCGCTCAAAACGAGCTATCAGCTGATTTACGAGCTGCGATTGATAAGGCCTATAAAAACATCTACGCCTTCCACAAAGCACAGCAAACCGATCGAGTACAGCTTGATGTGCAACAGGGGGTGTCATGTTGGCAAGAGAAACGACCAATTGAGAAAGTCGGGCTTTATATCCCGGGAGGGACAGCCCCTTTATTTTCTTCTATACTTATGCTTGCCATTCCTGCTACAATTGCTGGTTGTCGTGAAATCGTACTGTGTACGCCACCAAACCAATCAGGTCAACTTGCGCCAGCCATCCGCTATGCAGCTTATAAATGCGGAGTCACCCGTTTGTTTCAAGTCGGGGGGATCCAGGCCATTGGCGGAATGACCTTTGGCACAGAGACGATTCCACAGGTTTATAAGATATTGGGACCCGGTAATCAGTATGTTACTGCTGCCAAACAAAAAGCAACGCAATACGGCGTTTCAATCGATATGCCAGCTGGGCCAAGTGAGTTGTTGGTCGTCGCAGACGAGACAGCAGTACCTTCTTATGTCGCAGCAGATTTACTTTCACAAGCAGAACACGGTACAGATAGCCAAGTGGTATTAGTCAGCACCAATCAAAATACTATTGACAAAGTGCAAGATGAAGTGCAAAAGCAGCTTGAGGTACTTCCCAGAAAAGAAATCGCTGTACAAGCACTTGAAAACTCAACGGCCATTTACTTTGATGCTGAATTAGATGCCATTGCTTTTATCAACGAATACGGCCCTGAACACTATATCATTTGTATGGCCAACGAAGACAAGTTTGTCAAAGCGGTAGCCAACGCCGGATCGGTATTTATTGGAAATTATACTCCTGAAAGCGCAGGTGATTACGCTTCGGGGACCAATCACACTTTACCGACCAATGGGTACGCCAAACAATACAGTGGCGTTAACTTGGATAGTTTTCTAAAGGCGATTACCTTTCAAAAGATAAGCGATACAGGTTTGAAAGACCTTGGACCCTCGATAGAAACCCTAGCCGATGCCGAGGGCTTGCTTGCGCATAAAAACGCTGTAAGTCTTCGATTAAAAGATTTGACATGAGTTTTGATATCCAAAAACTAGTTCGCTCACACATTGCTAATCTACAGCCATATTCCTCGGCGCGGGATGAATTTGACCCTGTTGAGAGAGAGGTTGTGTATTTGGATGCGAATGAAAATCCATTTGACAACGGTGTAAACCGTTATCCCGATCCGCAACAGCGAAAGCTAAAAGAAGTCATCGCAAGGCGTAGAGGGGTAGCTGCCAATCAAATGCTTCTTGGGAATGGAAGTGACGAAGTTTTGGACTTAATTTTTCGTGCGTTTTGCATTCCAAATCAAGACAAAATCATTGTGATGCCCCCAACTTATGGAATGTACAACGTACTTGCAAACATCAATTGTATCTTTTTAGATGAAGTGCCTTTAAATAATGATTTTCAGTTAGTTACAAAAGATATCCTCAGTCAAATTTCGTCCCAAACCAAAGCGATATTTCTATGTTCTCCCAACAATCCAAGTGGCAATTCATTTCGCCGAGAGGACATCCTTACCTTACTACAATCTTTTACTGGTCTTGTGGTAATCGATGAGGCATATATCGATTTTTCAACGCAAAAGAGTTTGGTTTTGGAGTTATCATCCTATCCCAACTTGATCATCACACAAACCCTCTCCAAGGCCTATGGGCTAGCGGGAATTCGGCTCGGGATCTGTATCGCTAGTGAAGAGATTATTGATATTCTCAACAAAATCAAACCCCCATATAATATCAATTCATTGACCCAAGAGCGTGCCATTTCTGCTTTAGCGGATTGGGATACAACCCAAGGGCAAATCACACATCTTATTGCGGAAAGAAAGGGTATGTTTGCGCAGCTAGAGAAGATTTCCTTTGTTGAAAAGGTTTATCCGAGTGATGCGAATTTCCTTTTGGCACGAGTTGATGATGCGAACAAACGATATACTCAACTCATCGAAAATGACATCATTGTACGCAATCGCAGCAAACAAATGGGATGTAAAAACTGCCTTCGTTTCTCTGTTGGAACACCCCAAGAAAATCAAATATTGATAGAAACATTAAATCGCTTGTCATAATGAAAAAGATCTTATTTATCGATCGTGATGGGACACTGGCGCTAGAGCCAGAGGACTATCAGCTTGATCGTTTTGAAAAATTGACGTTTTACCCTGGTGTATTTACCTATCTCGGACGCATTGCGAAAGAGTTTGACTACACCCTTGTCATGGTTACCAACCAAGACGGATTAGGGACCGATAGTTTCCCAGAGGAGCAATTTTGGCCTGTACACAATCATTTGATGGAAGCGATGAAAAACGAAGGGATTGTTTTCGAGGAAGTCTGTATTGACAAAAGCTTTCCAGCAGATCAAGCGCCCACGCGCAAACCCGAAACGGGCTTGTTAACGGCTTATTTGTCTGGAGATTATGATTTAGAGAATTCCTTTGTCATCGGTGACCGCTTGAGCGATATGCAATTGGCGGTCAAGCTCGGTGCGCAAGGCATTTGGCTTCAACGCGATGATCGCCTTAGCGAAACTCCTGACCAAGCCACCAAAGCAGCCATTGCTTTAACGACGGCCAACTGGAGTGAAATTTACACCATGCTCAAAGCTGGTCACCGCCTATGTACGCACAAGCGCACAACCAAAGAAACGGACATTTCGATTGCGGTTAACCTCGACGGAACCGGGCAAAGCACAATCGATACAGGAATTGCATTTTTTGATCACATGATTGATCAACTGGCACGCCACGGCGGGATTGATATCGAATTGACCACCAAGGGCGACTTGGAAGTCGATGAGCATCACACCATTGAAGATACTGCTATTGCACTCGGAGAGGCCTTTTCGATGGCTTTAGGCGACAAACTCGGGATCGAACGCTATGGCTTTTGCTTACCGATGGATGATTGCCTTGCGCAAGTCGCCATTGATTTTGGCGGGCGGTCTTGGTTGATGTGGGACACCAAATTCAAGCGTGAGCTTATTGGCAAAATGCCAACCGAGATGTTTTTTCACTTTTTTAAATCCTTTGCTGATGGGGCAAAAGCCAGTTTGAATATCAAAGCAGAAGGACATAATGAGCACCACAAAATCGAGGCGATTTTTAAAAGCTTTGCCAAAGCCATCAAGGCAGCGATACAGCGCGATCCTGAAAAATTGATTCTCCCTTCTACCAAAGGACAGTTATGAGTGTAGCCATTATCGATTATGGGGCTGGCAATATCCAGAGCATTCGTTTTGCTTTAGCACGTTTGGGGGTTTCGACCACTCTGTCAAGTGATCCAGAAATCATTCAATCGGCTTCTCATGTAATTTTCCCAGGAGTAGGGCAAGCGAGCTCGGCGATGGCGAAACTCAAAAGCACCGAGTTGGATACGCTGATTCCAGAGCTGGCACAACCTGTTTTGGGTATTTGTTTGGGAATGCAGTTGATGTGTAACAGTTCCGAAGAGGGAAATACAACGGGCTTGGGAATCTTTGATACCGAAGTGATTCGGTTTACGACCACACGCAATGTACCGCATATGGGTTGGAACGAAGTGAAAGGTGATGGGGTATTGTTTGATAAAATCCCAAACGACAGTCATTTTTATCTGGTACATAGCTATTATGCCATCCCCAATGAAAACACGATTGGACACTGTCTTTACGACATCAATTTTGCTGCAGCAATAGCAAAAAACAATTTTTATGGCACTCAATTTCACCCGGAAAAGAGTGGAGCTATGGGCGCACAACTTTTACAAAATTTTTTGTCATTATGATCATTATTCCTGCGATTGATATCATAGAAGGGCAATGTGTGCGACTGACCAAAGGGGTTTATGACACCAAAACCGTTTACAGTGATTCCCCAGTTGAGGTTGCCAAACGTTTTGAAGATGCTGGAATGACACACCTCCACGTGGTTGACCTTGACGGAGCTCGTGCCAAGCATATTGTCAATGCAAAGGTGTTGGAAGCCATTGCCACCCAAACCAACATACAAGTGGACTTTGGCGGGGGCATCAAGTCGGAGCGTGATTTGCAAATCGCTTTTGATTGTGGCGCTGCTCAGGTCACATTGGGGAGTATCGCTGTTGTCGAACCCCAACTTGTATTGGAGTGGCTGGATCAATATGGCGCGGATCAACTCATTTTAGGCGCAGACGCCAAAAACCGTTGTGTTGCCATACACGGTTGGGAACAAGACTCCGGAATTGATGTACTGGAGTTCGTTCAGGATTTCACAAAAAAGGGGTTTACAAACGTCTTGTGCACCGATGTCGCCAAAGATGGCATGTTAGCGGGTCCTTCTTTAGAACTGTACGGCGAGCTACTCAATGAGGTTGAGGGCTTGTCTCTGATCGCCTCAGGTGGGGTAAGCAGCATGAAAGACCTCTATGCCTGTCGTGAACTCGGTTGTTCGGCAGCAGTTGTAGGTAAAGCCATTTACGAAGGAAAAATCGAGTTAAAAGAATTGGAAACCTATCAACTCAATCAAAGCTGATATGCTCACAAAACGAATCATACCCTGTTTGGATATTAAAGATGGTCGCACGGTCAAGGGGGTCAATTTTGTCAACCTTCGGGATGCAGGAGACCCTGTTGAACTTGCCCAACGCTATACCGAGGAAGGAGCAGATGAGCTCGTGTTTCTCGATATTTCAGCATCAGAAGAAAAACGAAAAACCCTTGCCAAGCTGGTTCGGGATGTTGCGCAAGCCATCAATATCCCTTTTACTGTGGGCGGTGGTATCAATGCAATGTACGATGTTGGAATCCTATTGGACAATGGCGCAGATAAGGTCTCGATCAACTCTGCTGCTGTTCGCCGTCCTGAACTCATTAGCGAGGTTGCTAATCGTTTTGGCACACAATGTGTCGTTGTAGCGATTGACGCCAAACAAATTGCTGCGCAGTGGGTTGTCCACTTGGTTGGCGGTAAGGTTCCCACCGATCGAAAACTGTTTCCATGGGCGCAAGAAGCCGTAGAGCGCGGCGCAGGGGAACTGCTGTTTACCTCTATGGATCACGACGGCACCAAACAAGGATTTGCCAAAACTGCACTACGACAACTCAGCGAAACGGTAACGGTTCCTGTCATTGCTTCTGGGGGTGCAGGAACCATACAACACTTTATTGATACCTTTGTCGAGGGAAATGCAGATGCGGCTTTGGCAGCAAGTGTATTTCACTTTAAAGAAATCAGCATTCCAGAACTAAAAAACGAATTGCGATTACTCAAAATACCAATGCGATGACAATTAATTTTAGCAAACACCCAGACGGACTTGTTCCTGCCATCGTGCAAGACGCAAATACCAAATGCGTATTGATGTTGGGCTATATGAACCAAGAAGCCGTCACCAAAACAAAAGAGACCCAACAAGTCATTTTTTTTAGCCGTTCCAAAAACCGCCTTTGGACAAAAGGGGAGGAGAGCGGTCATTTTTTAACCTTAATCGATATGGACGTAGACTGTGATCGTGATGCCCTATTGATTCAGGCCAAGCCCAAAGGTCCCACTTGTCATAAAGGAGATGATACCTGCTGGGGCGAAAGCAATAATCCCAACTATGGCTTTTTGACTGCTTTGGAAGAAGTTATTGCGGATCGTAAAAACAATCCAACAGACAAAAGCTATGTGGCCAGTCTCTTTACCAAAGGCATCAATAAGATTGCACAAAAAGTAGGGGAGGAAGCCGTAGAAACCGTCATCGAAGCCAAAGACACCAACTCGGACTTGTTTCTAAATGAAAGTGCTGACCTTCTTTTTCATTATTTAATTTTGTTGCAAGCCAAAGGACATACCTTAAACGATGTGGTTCGCGTACTTGAGGAACGGCAAAAGGGATAGCTGCTTTATACTCCAAAGTATAAACCCATCAGCATGACCAAAACTACCAAAAACAGAAGGACTATAAGCAAAATGCTACACCCAGGATATCCGTAAAAGGTCATGTGATAGAGCTTGTTTAGCCCATGGAAAAAACAGAAAGAACAATACAATCAGTATTACCACCATGCAAATCTGCTCAATAATACGAATGCCAAGTCAATAGCATCATAATTACTAAAGCGATCAATACATAGGATACAATACTCACAAAACGAAACAAAGGGGTTTGTGAAAAGCGACGTTTAAACGAACGATAAAGCAGGTAGCTAACTCTAATCAGACAAAAACCAAAATCCAAGTTCTGTTATTCATGCTTGGTGGATTGAAGTATCCCGATAAATCACATATTGCTCGATGATGTTAACTCCGTCTCAATAGGTCAATAAAAAGAAGTAGGTAGCAAACAATAGGGAAATCAATACAAAGCTCAAAATGGGCTTTTGCAATGAGATATCATAAAAGAGTTAATTGATGATTACGAGAAGTAAAAAAAAAGAAAAGTGGTGATCCATGGCACAGATTAAAGAATTGGTTACTTCAAAATTACATATTTTTATAAACTATCAAAACTTTTGACATGCAATTACCAAAAGGCTTCATTTCTTTTTTTAATGACTTACAACAAAATAACAACCGGGATTGGTTCACCGAGCATAAACTCACTTTTAAAACCCTAGAAACCCAAGTCAAGGCCTTTGGAGAACAGTTAAAAAACCAACTCAATCAACACGATCATATTGACCGTTTTAAACTCTTTCGCATTTATCGGGATGTACGTTTCTCCAAAGACAAAACACCCTATAAAACCCATTTTGGACTGACATGGCACCGCACCAAACCAATCTATCGTGGGGGTTATTACCTGCATCTTTCGCCTGGAAACAACTTTTTGGCTTGTGGATTTTGGGATCCCAATCCGGCGGACCTAAAACGCATTCGACAAGAAATAGATATCGATGGGGAAGAATACCGTTCTATACTGAACAACAAAACATTCAAAAGCGTTTGGGGCGAGCTCCAAGGCGAGGCGGTCAAAACCGCTCCCAAGGGATATGCCAAAGACCACCCCAACATTAACCTTCTACGCTTTAAGCAGCATATTTTCACGATTAACTATTTGGACAAGGAAATCTGCCAACCCGACTTTTTGGACCGCGCAGACAAGGCCCTACAAGCCGTACGCCCCTTTGTGGACTATATGAGTGAGGTGCTGACCACCAATGCTGATGGGGAGAGTTTGGTATAGAAAAAAAGATCATAAAAGCACCTTATCAGATGATTTTATCCCAAAATATGCACCTAAAATGGTTAGGGCAATGGATCATTTAAAAAATTGGCTGTGATGTTTTTATCGTTTGATTCTTGCCTAAAATATAATATTTAGCCTGTCTTAAACAAACCAACCGGCACCAGCAACTGCAACTGGTCTTGCAGTCGGGTGATTACCAAGCTCATCATTCGCTTGTTGAGTTGAGAGGAGTTTTGGGTGTAGATGCTGTATTCTTCTACTGTAAACTGACCGATAATCATGCCCTTGAGGGCATTACGGAATTTTTGATCTTTATGAAGGGCATTTTCGATATAGGCCAGTTGCTTGTCAGTTGGGATATCAAAAAACACGCCCTTGTGTTTGATGGCATAATTGACAAAAGAGGCGAGGAGTAGGGGATTCTGCAACTTTAAAATCGGACGAAGGGTGCAGTTTTGAAATCGCTCCTCATCAGACATAGTTTCAAAAGTTTGATGTTTTTTGATTTGGGGACGAATGCGAAGGATATCATTGTGACGGTCGTTCATCATTTTGACTTTTTATAAAATTACAAACCAGAGACGCATCTCAAACCAATCCAAAAAACGGTTCATCAACAAGATTATTAACAATCAATAACCAAGAGCGGTATTATCACCTCGTGGATCTGCGCCTCCTTCCAAACGTCCGTCGGGGATTACCAGAATACAATCCATTCGACCAATTTTATCGGACATTCGCAACTGATGTCCAAGTTGTTCTAAATCTGTTTCTACACTCCCCGTCAAGGCATCGGTTTCGACTCGAATTTCATCGGGATACCATTGATGATGAACTTTTTTCGCATGGACAGCCTCTTGCATGCCCATATCAAAATCAATGACATTGAGTAGGGTTTGGTACACACTGGTGATAATGGTTGAGCCGCCAGGGGTTCCCACTACCATTTTTAACTTACCGTTTTTGGTTACGATGGTTGGCGTCATTGAGCTCAGCATACGCTTGTGGGGAGCAATCGCATTGGCGTCTCCACCAATCAGTTCAAACTGATTTGTAACGCCAGGTTTGCTGTTAAATTCATCCATTTCGTTGTTTAGAAAAAAACCGGCCCCTTTTACCATGACTTTGTTGCCAAAGGAGCTATTGAGTGTGGTGGTAATTGCAACAGCATTCCTATCTGCATCCACCACAGAGAGATGTGTGGTTTCTGGGCTTTCAGAGGATGGTATTTCACCTGCTGAGACCAATTCGGAAGGAGTAGCTTTGTCAAAAGAAATATCTGCATAACGCTGCTGATTATACAGGGAATCGAGCAACTGATTAACGGGGATATCTACAAAATCAGGATCACCAAGATAGGTCGCACGATCGGCATAGACACGCTTTTCGAGCTCAGCCATCAGATGTATTGTTTTGGTGCTGTTATGGCCCCAATCAGCGATGGGGTGGCCCTCGGTACCTTGTAGGAGTTGAATTAAGGCAATTCCGCCACTAGAAGGAGGAGCCATGCTGATGATTTGATGTCCACGGTAATTGCCAATGATCGGTTTCCGCCATACACTTTGGTAGTTTTTTAAATCTGCATATGAGATTAAGCCATTTCCACTTTGCATCTCAGCCACGATTTGATCTGCAACGATTCCTTCGTAAAAGCCATTGCGCCCATTGGTTTGAACGTGTTCTAGAGTCTGAGCGAGATCTGGTTGTGTAATGGTGTCACCAGCTTGCCAGTTCTGATCATTGTGATATGGAGTTGACCAACGGTTGTGTGTTTGAAATTCTTTTTGTTTGGTGTTTAAAAGTTCAGCAGCCAAAGGGGTTATGGCATATCCTTTTTGAGCCATTTTTATAGACGGCTCGATCAATTTAGCCATAGGCAGTGTGCCATATTTTTGATGTAAGGCAAACATCCCATCAACAGCCCCAGGCACACCAGTTGCCATATGTCCGTGGGTACTAAATAGGTTATCCAACTGACCATCTGCATTCAAATACATTTCACGATGCGCCAGTGCTGGTGCTTTTTCTCGAAAATCTAAGGAGCTAATTGTACCGTCATTCATGCGTATTACGGCAAATCCGCCACCGCCAATATTACCAGCTTGTGGATAAACGACCGCCAAAGCAAAATGCGTCGCTATGGCAGCATCAATTGCATTTCCGCCATTTTTCATGACATCAAGTCCAACCGCCGACGCCAACGGATGTGCTGATGATACCATGACATGTTTTCCAATGGTTCCAGACAACGGAATTGATGGATTGTACGATTTACAGCTCGCTAAAACAGCAATACATAGGATTAAATGATGGCGTTTCTTCACAATATTTGATTTGCCAACTTCAAATATTCCTTTAATTTGTAATCCTCTTTAAACACTATAATATGTATTATGTTAAATTGTTGAATTTGAACTTAAATTATTATCCACTACATTTGTAATACATCAAAGGATTTAAACACCATTTGTGTTAAATATCACAATATGAGAATCGGAGTCCCAAAAGAAATCAAGAATAATGAATTCCGTGTCGGAATTACACCAGAAGCCGTTAAAACACTTATCTCACACGGCCATTTGGTCAGCGTTGAAAACAATGCGGGTGTCGGAAGTGGATTTTCAAATAATGATTATATCAAAGTTGGGGCAAGCATAGAATCTTATCCAAAAGAAGTCTATCAATATAACGATATGATCATCAAGGTTAAAGAACCCCTCTCCGAAGAATTTGAGCTGATAAAAGAAGGCCAATTGATCTATACCTTTTTCCATTTCGCTTCTTCTGCGTCCTTAACAAAGGGCATGATTGACCGTAAAGCGGTCTGTTTGGCTTATGAAACCATTACAGATAATCAAGGTGGTCTTCCCCTACTTACTCCCATGTCAGAAGTCGCTGGTCGGCTAGCGAGTCAGCAAGGCGCGAAATTCCTTGAAAGTCCACAAGGTGGTTTAGGCGTTCTTATGGGTAGTGTTTCAGGTGTTTCCCCCGCCGATGTGATGATCCTCGGAGGCGGAGTTGTTGGTACACAAGCTGCTTTGGTTGCGGCTGGAATGGGTGCTGATGTGACCATTTACGATATTAACCCCAATCGGATTGAAGAACTTCAAGCAATCATGCCGAAGAACGTAACTACTTGTTTGTCCTCATCAGATACGATTGAAAAACATCTTTCCAAAGCCCATTTGGTGATTGGAGCAGTACTTGTACCTGGTGCTAAAGCACCCAAGCTAATCACTCGAAAACAACTCCGTATCATGCAAAAAGGAGCCGTTTTGGTCGATGTTGCAGTGGATCAGGGCGGCTGTTTTGAAACCACACAAGCAACGACTCATGAAAACCCAACCTATGTCGTTGACGATATTCTACACTATGCGGTTGCAAATATGCCTGGTGCGGTACCACAAACTTCGACCAGAGCTTTAACAAACGTAACCATTGACTATGCAGTTAAACTCGCTAATTTAGGTTGGCAGAATGCTTGCAAACAGTATCCTCATTTAGCTAATGGGCTTAATATCGTACATGGAAAAGTTGTTCATCACTCTGTTGCAGAGGCCTTTTCCCTACCATTCACACCCATTGAAAAGATATTGTGATAGAATTGTTTAATTTTGTGTAAATCGCAAGTATGAAACAAATTCCATCTGTAAATCTTCATGATTTTTTAAGTGATGACGCCAATAAACGTAACGAGTTTATTCAAAACATCGGAAAGGCATACGAAGACATTGGTTTTGTCGCATTAAAAGGTCACTTTCTGAACCAAGAACTGGTCGATGAATTGTATACCCAAGTCCGTGAGTTTTTTAGTCTACCCTACGAAACGAAGTCCAAGTATGAAATTCAAGGGCTTGCTGGCCAACGCGGCTATACGTCTTTTGGGAAAGAACACGCCAAAGGTCGAACCACAGGAGATTTAAAAGAGTTTTTTCATTTTGGACAACATGAGCCACCAGCCAATGGAGAGGAATACCCCGAAAACGTGTTGGTCGATGAGAGTCCAGCTTTTAATGCGGTTGGGCAAAAAACATTCGCAGCATTAGAAAAAACCGGATGTTTTGTTTTGCGCGCTCTGGCACTTCACCTTGGCTTAGATGAGCGCTATTTTGATCCATTTGTCAAAGGTGGAAATAGCATTCTCCGAGCCATTCACTACCCGCCTATTACAGAAGAGCCCAAAAAAGCTGAAAGAGCTGCTGCTCATGGTGACATCAACTTGATTACATTGCTCATGGGTGCACAAGGTCGTGGATTGCAGGTGCAAAATCACCAAGGTGAGTGGATTGATGCCATTGCAGAAGAAGATGAACTTGTGATCAATGTCGGGGATATGCTTTCTCGACACACCAACAATAAACTAAAATCAACGATTCACCGTGTGGTCAATCCACCAAAGTCGGCTTGGCATAGCTCCCGCTATTCCATTCCCTTTTTTATGCATCCTGTTTCCGATATGAAACTCGATGTGATCCCCCACTGCATTGATGATGAACACTCAAAGCGGTTTAAAGACATCACAGCAGGCGCATTTTTAGAGGAACGTCTGCGCGACTTGGGATTGCGAAAATAACATGGCCAAACTCAACAATCTTTCTGATTTAAAGTCTCTCTTCCCAGAAGCAGAAGGGACCTACCAACCAGTGAAACAGCTCAAAAAACAACAACTCGAGGCACACTTTAGCAATAAAGGACGGGGCGGGAAAACCGTTACCATTATCAAAGGATTTGAAGGAAGTCCGCAAGAGTTGAAAGCCCTAGAGAAAGAACTAAAGTCTCTTTGCGCAGTTGGTGGGAGTGTCAAAGAGGGAGATATTATAATTCAGGGAAACTATCGAGACAAAATTACAGCTCATCTCCAAAGGCAAGGGCATCAAGTGAAACGTGTTGGCGGATGAACGAGGCAGAACTCATTCTCAATGACGATGGCTCGATATACCACTTGGGGATTCGACCAGAACATTGCGCGCCCCTTATTATCACTGTTGGAGATCCTGATCGCGTTCCGACCGTGTCTCAATTCTTTGATCGAATTGATTTCACAAACCAGAAAAGAGAAATCTGCGTTCATACAGGTGTATTGGGAAACCGAGCGGTTAGTGTGATTTCAACAGGAATGGGAACGGACAATATAGATATTGTTTTCAACGAACTAGATGCTTTGTTTACGCTCGATCTCAACACTGGAAAACTGCTGAACTCCCCCACCCCTTTGACTTTTATTCGACTGGGAACTTCAGGCGCAATTCAAGAAAATATTGAGCTCGATAGCTTAGTCGTAGCAGAAGCAGCGATCGGATTTGACAATCTTATGCATTATTACGATCCTAGTATGTGCGATCACCCAATCGCAGTTTCACTTCACACCCACTTGGGAATGCCCAAAAGATTCAATCACCCCTACTTTGCAAAAGGAGATTCAACACTGATTAAAGACTGTGTGAAACTAGGAATGAACAAAGGAATTATCGCAACAAATCCAGGCTTCTATGCCCCACAAGGACGGCACTTGAGAACGAAGAATGTGTTATCTTATCAAATGGATAGTTTAATCAATTTTAATTACAATAATTATTTGATTACCAACTTCGATATGGAAACTGCAGGGATTTATGGCTTAAGTCAAGTTTTGGGTCATAGAGCAATTTCAATTTCTGCCATTCTAGCCAATCGTTTTCAGGGTACATTTTCTGAACAACCCGATAAAACAGTTTACTATATGATTGAACGAGTTGCGAATGCCATCAAAAATGGATTCTTTTTGTGACATAAAGAGATGATTTGGTACAACTTTTGTTGTTGTTTTTTTTAAACCCCGAAACATGAAAACGTATTTAAGCTTAAGCATTGTCTCCCTTTTTTTACCTCTTGTGTTTTATCTGAAGTTGAGTCGGAAGCACAGCAAATCATTGAATCTATAGAAAATACCATTGAACAATCTGCAGTGTATGAAGTGCGCTTTGTCTTTGATTGGAATGGCACCGATTTTCCCAATGACTACCCCTCCTCTCCCCATTTTTCTCAATTGGTGGGATGGGTACATGAAAAAGACCACCCCTATTTTGAAGAAGGAGAACTTGCCTCCAGCGGCATCGAGCAAATGACCGAAACAGGCCGTACAACCACTTTGGTAGACGAATTGCAAGCCCTGATAGATCAAAATAAAGGATTGGCAACCTATACAGGCAGTGGGCTCAATAGCGGGGTCGGTATAATTTCAATTGACATTGAGGTAAACCGCGATTTCCCGGCTGTTTCTTTGGCAAGTATGCTGGTGCCAAGCCCCGATTGGTTTGTTGCCTGTGCCAGTGTAAACTTACTGGATGAAGACAATGAATTTTTTTAGAAAAAACCCTTGTTGGTCATCTCTATGATGCTGGAACTGAAAAGGGAAGCACATTTTCATACTACAATGAAGAAACCCAACCACAAAATCCCATTACCAGAATTACCGAACCGCCTATGGGTGACGGAACGGAGGTTAAAACTTCTCTTTGCACGGTGATTTTTACAAAACAATAACTACCAATTAATTGGCGTTTTTCCTTTGCTAACAAGGTGGGTGTTGGCTTGACTAAAGTGGCGATTTCCAAACCAGAGTCCTCGATTTGCACTCAAGGGTGATGGATGTCCTGATGTCAGGACAAGATGCCGTTCTTGATCAATTCGTTTCCCTTTTTGTTTGGCATAATTTCCCCAAAGCATAAAGACAACATCATCACATTGCGTTGAAATTACATCAATAACAGCATCGGTAAATTGCTCCCATCCCTTTTTTTGATGACTTCCAGCCTGGCTTGCTGCAACGGTTAAGGTCGCATTGAGCAACAAAACCCCTTGTGACGCCCATAAAGCTAAAGACCCGTTTTTGGGATAAACCTTTCCAATATCAGTTTCAAGCTCTTTAAAGATATTGATCAAAGAGGGAGGATGTGAAACCCCCTCAGGGACTGAAAAACTCAATCCTTGTGCCTGCCCATACCCATGGTAAGGGTCTTGACCAAGGATAACAACAGTTGTGTTTGTCAGTGGACAAGAATCAAGTGCATGAAAAATAAGCCTTGGCGGTGGGTAAACTGTGGTCGTTTGGTACGCATCTCGAATAAAGTTTGTCAAATCGGTAAAGTAGGGTTTCGTAAACTCTTCAGCGAGTGCGGCTTTCCAAGAAGCTTCCAGTTTAACATTCATCAAAAAAAAGTTAGTTTTGCGTTTTCCGAAGGTAAGGAAATGTGATGAAAAAGATCAGCGAAAAGAGCATAACCGATTTAGAGTTCAATATTGTTCTCGAACAAGCAGCTGCTCGTTGTGCAACTGAACTTGGGAAATCATCATTACTCACACTTCGTCCGCATACCTCGCTATCGCGTGTTCAAATTGAAATTGAACGAGTCAACGAGTACAACAGTTCTTTTGCTAGCGAACACAATATTCCCAATCACGGCTTTGAATCTATCGATAAGGCCTTGGGATTGCTCTCTATTGAAAACAGCAAGATTGAGATCGAGCTTTTTCAACACATCGCGCATTTGGCAAAAACTGCCCAATCCCTCCTTCGTTTTTTTAGAAAATCAAAACTCTTTTTTTTACAACTCCACAAATTTGGAGAAGGCATACCGATTGAGAAATCGATTCCCAAAGAAGTCGATCGGGTGATTGATTGCTTTGGAGAGGTTCGCAACCAGGCCTCTGATTCTCTCGCTGTCATTCGCAAACAGATGGATCAAGTTCGCGGTAAAATCGGCCAGAGTTTTGGAGCAGCCATGAGTATGTACCAAAGTTCAGGTTTTCTCGATGATATTAAAGAAACTGTTATTTCAAATCGCAGGGTGTTGGCTGTCAAGGCGATGTACCGCCGTAAGGTCAAAGGTTCTCTTTTAGGAAGCAGTAAAACAGGGAGTATTATATACATTGAGCCCCAAGCTGTAGTACAGTATAGTCAGGAAATGGAAAACCTGATTTATGACGAGCAAGAGGAAATCGATCGCATTTTGAGGGAGTTGACCAATTGGATGAGACCTCATGAAGAACTACTCGCCAATTATCAACGCTATTCCACAGAAATCGATATGATTTGTGCCAAGGCATTATATGCGCAAGAAATGAATGGTGTGATGCCTAAGTTAAATGACAGTACAGATTTGGATTTAAAAAACGCATATCACCCCCTACTCTATCTGTCAAATAAGCAAAAAAAACAAGTCACTTACCCACAGACGATCCACCTCCATAGTAAACTCCGAATTCTGGTCATTTCTGGTCCCAATGCAGGAGGGAAAAGCATTACGCTTAAAACAATTGGATTGCTTCAATTGATGGTGCAAACCGGTTTTCTTGTCCCAGTCCATCCCCAATCTCATATGTGTATATTTGAAAGCATTTTAACCGATATTGGCGACAACCAATCCATTGAAAATGAATTGAGTACCTATAGCTATCGACTCAAAAATATGAATCGATTTTTAAAGAAATGCAATGCGAAGAGTTTATTGCTAATCGACGAATTTGGGACTGGGTCAGATCCTGAACTTGGTGGTGCGTTGGCAGAGATTTTTTTGGAAGTTTTCTACGAAGAAAAATCGCTTGGCGTGATTACTACACACTACACCAACCTAAAGTTATTGGTTGACGAATTGCCCCATGCTGCAAATGCAAATATGCAGTTCGACCGAAACAAACTCTCCCCCACTTTTCAATTAATTACGGGTGAAGCAGGGAGTTCCTTTACTTTTGAAGTCGCCCAGAAAAACGGAATTCCATACAATCTGATCAATCGAGCTAAGAAAAAAATCGAAAGTGGAAAAGTTCGTTTTGATGCGACCCTTGCCAAAATGCAACGTGAGCGTTCTACGATGGCAAAAAACACAAAAGAGTTACAAGACCAAGCCTTAAAGTCTAAAAAACAAAATGAAAAGTTAGAAACGCTAAATGCTAAAGTGAAGGCGAAATTGGAAAGCTACCAAACCCTTTTCGATCAAGATCAAAGAATGATTGTCCTAGGAAATAAGTTAAATGAGCTCGCCGAATCCTATTTTCTAAATGGCAAAAAACGACCCTTAGTTGCAGGGCTTTTACAGCTCGTTGAATTTGAAAACGCAAAGCGAAAAAAACAATCTGCTGCTGTGATACGCAAGAAAACAGCGGAGAAGAAAATGCTAAAGGTTGAAGTTGAGAAAAAAATTGAAAAGGTTCGGGAAGAGAAAAAAGACAAGCCAAAAGTAGTGATTAAAAAACGTCCACAAGTGCAATTGCATATAGGTGACCAAGTCCGTTTATTTGATGGAAATGCGGTTGGCACCATTGATAGTTTAGAGAAAAATAAAGCCTTTGTCAACTATGGTACGTTTACGACCCAAATTCATACAGACGAATTGGAACTTGTCAAGCGTTCTTAATGAGCTCTACCCAACATCATGTTATTTTTATTGATGGTATCTGTGTATTGTGTAATCGGCTATCGAGAATTCTAATCCGATTGGACTCAAAAAAACAGTTTTTATTGTCAACCCTTGATAGTCCCTGCGCCAAAAAAACACTCCCGAAACACAAGGAAGATTCAATCATGGTTTTCAGTCAAAAAGGGATGATTTACACCAAAAGCAACGCAATCCTGTTTATCATTCGTCAGCTTCCGTATGTCAAATGGATTGGCATATTGTTTCAAATTATTCCGACTTTTATCCGAGACCATTTATATGACAGAATCGCAGCCAACCGATATCGATGGTTTGGAAAGCACGACATCTGTCCGTTGCAAACTCATGATCGATTTGTTCAATAATAAATCTGTTGAGTCTTTCGTTTTTATTATATTGCAATAGAATAAACCCAAATGGTTCACCAAAATTAGATCCATTATATTCACTTCCCCATGAAAAAACTCGCATTATACTGGCAAATTCTCATCGCTTTCGCACTGTCTATTCTGTATGGACTTTTTTTTAGCGAACATGTTCATCTTGTTGCTTGGATGGGTGACACCTTTATAAAAGCCCTAAAGATGATTATCATTCCACTCATTTTCACTTCTATTATCTCAGGAATTGCAAATGTTGGCAGTGGAGATAATCTAGGAAGGTTGGGGTTCAAAACGATTGTCTACTATCTTAGTACAAGTACTGCTGCCTTATTTACAGGTTTGGCCATTGTAAACGTCTTTAAACCTGGTGTTGGCGCCGACTTGGGCTTTGCCAATCAAGTAGAAGGGCTCGGCGCTGCAAAAGAGTCTTTTGGGAGCACCCTAATGAATATTGTTCCAGACAATCTTTTTGTTGCTATGGTAGAAAACCAGATGTTATCAATCATCTTTTTTGCTATTTTGATGGGATTTTTTATCACGAAAACCAAAGAAAAAAGTCAAAAAATATTGCTGGGCTTTTTTGATTCCTTATTTGAACTAATTATGAAAATCACCTTGTTTGTGATTCGGTTTACGCCTTATGGAATTTTTGGAATCGTCGCCAAGCAAATTGCTGAAAACAATGATTTAGGGGAACTTTTTTCCCGTCTTGGTCTGTTTATGCTGGTTGTTATTCTTGCGCTATTTATCCATGCCTTTATCGTATTGCCTATCGTGTTAAAAACCATTGGTGGAGTCAGTCCAATCAAACATTTTAATGCGATGCGCACCCCTCTGATTACTGCTTTTTCAACTTCGTCAAGCAATGCCACTTTGCCACTCACGATGAATGCGGTAAAGAAAAACAGTGGTGTTTCTACAAAAATCTCTAGCTTCACCCTACCACTCGGAGCTACAGTCAATATGGACGGTACAGCGCTATACGAACTCGTAGCAGCAATGTTTATCGCACAAGCTTACGGAATTGAATTGACATTTACTGAGCAAATTATCGGGGTTCTCACGGGGCTTTTGGCCTCTATTGGAGCCGCAGGTATCCCAATGGCAGGACTTGTGATGATCTCTGTTGTTCTCTCGGCTATGGGTCTTCCTTTAGAAGGAGTCGGCCTGATCCTCGCTGTTGATCGAATACTGGATATGTTCCGTACAACAGTCAATGTATGGAGCGACAGTTGTGGTGCAGTGATCATCGCCAAATCAGAGGGAGAAAAGCTAAAGGTATAACAAGGCGCTTTTCATCAAGTCATGATTTAACGGAGTCTAGATGTCATTATGATCACCGATGATTGAGTTTGTACGTGCCATTAGAAAATAATCGGCAAGCACAAGTGAGGCCATTGCCTCGACTATGGGAACCGCACGCGGAACTACGCAAGGGTCGTGACGTCCTTTGCCTTCCATGGTAATTTCTTTTCCAGATTTGTCAATCGTATTTTGATCCTGCATAATGGTTGCGACTGGCTTAAAGGCAACATTGAAATAGATATCCATCCCATTGCTGATTCCGCCTTGAATGCCACCAGAGTAGTTTGTTTTTGTCGTGCCGTCGTTATTGAAAAGATCATTGTGTTGACTTCCGCGCCAAGAAGCTCCTGCAAAACCACTTCCATACTCAAATCCTTTTACGGCATTGATGGAAAGCATGGCTTTACCGAGTTCCGCATGGAGTTTATCAAACACGGGCTCTCCCAATCCAATGGGAACATTTTTGATCACACAAGTAACCAAACCACCAACGGTGTCTCCATCTTTGCGAATTTGCTTGATGTATTCCTCCATTTCCTTGGCCATTTTGGGATCAGGACAACGAACAGGATTGAATTCAATTGATGAAAAATCATTGATGAGATGTGGATTTTCAAGCTTGAGATCACCAACAGCAGATACAAAAGCATGAAATTGTACACCAGACATAAATTGTTTTGCAATAGTACCGGCAACAACTCTTGCTGCTGTTTCGCGTGCAGAGCTACGACCACCTCCTCTATAGTCACGAAAACCATATTTTTTATCATAAACATAATCCGCATGAGAAGGACGGTAAGCATTTTTAATATGGTCGTAATCTTTTGATTTTTGATTGCTGTTGTGAATCACAAAACCAATTGGTGTACCTGTTGTCATTCCCTCAAAAACACCAGAATAAATCTCAACTTGATCGGGTTCTTTTCGCTGGGTTACAATTTTGGATTGACCTGGTTTTCTGCGGTCAAGATCTGCCTGTATGGCATCTTCGTCAATGGTTATGCCAGCTGGACAACCATCGATGACACCACCAAGGGCAGGTCCGTGTGACTCACCGAAAGTGGTTAATGTGAAAATGTGACCGAATTTGTTGCCTGCCATGAATCTATTTTTTACAAAAATACGATGATTTTAGGAATTTATTCTATCAATTGAGAATACTAAAACATTACTTATCTTTGAAAAAAATAAAAAAGATGCGTTTACTTGCTCCATATATCACCCTCATACTTTTTATAATCGGTTGCTCTTCTGGGTCAACTGAATACACCCTAAACGGCACAATCGACTTAGCGGATGGCCAAAGCGTTCTTCTATTAGCAGTAGATGATCAATCTCAACTCATGCCCATCGACACGGTAAAGGTTGAAGCTGGAACGTTTAGTTTTTCTGGTTCTGCAAAATATCCTGAAATGCACTATCTCAATTTTGAAGGGGTTCGTAGCTTGTTGCCCTTGGTTTTAGAGCCAGGAACAATAACCGTTCAAGCAATCAAAGACAGTATTCAAAATGCGAGTGTAAGAGGTACAAAGTCCAATCTTGATGTTAGCCAGTTTTTAGAAGAGGTCAGTACATTTAATATGGCTTTACGTGAGATTTCGTTTGAACTTCGAAATGCCATGTTGCGCAAAGACAGCTTAAACATTACTGATTTGCAAGGTCAATATGACAATATGGTCGCTAAATTGACAGATTTTGAACTCAGCTATATCAATGATAATCCAGATTCTTATGTCTCATCTTTAATACTAGAACAGCAAGTGACATCTGGTCAAATCAATTCTGTAGAAGCACAAGTTCTGTTTGATCAACTCGATGGAAATATCAAAAAAACAAAATCTGGTCAAAACGTTCAGAAACTACTCAACCCAGAAGAAATACAAGAGAACAAGGAATCTCCAGAAGTTGGTGAAGTTGCTCCAGACTTTCAAGCACCTAGTCCTGATGGCGATCTCGTTTCTCTGTACGATACCAAAGGAAAATTTACTGTGATCGATTTTTGGGCCTCTTGGTGTAAACCTTGTCGCGACCAAAGTCCTGAGCTTGTAGACCTGTACAACAACTATCAAAATAAAGGAGTGACCGTCATGAGTATATCTCTAGACCGAAACAATGAGCGCTGGCTGCAAGCGATTAAAGATGATCATTTAAATTGGACGCACGTATCAAACCTAAAACATTGGAAAGACCCCATTGCAGCAGAATACAACGTGCGATCGATCCCTGAATTGTTTTTGATTGATGATCGCGGTGCTGTTCTCGCTCGAAGTCACGATTTGGCATCGATCAAAAGCATTCTTCAAAATGCAACGGCCGGTCTATAAATTACCGTTTCTTTTCATCACGAGATACACAACCAAGGGAATCAGCATAAGTAAGATTAGGTTGGTTTGCATATAAACCAAACTTGGAAAAATAAAAAGGGTAATCATAAAGCCCGATACAGCTCCCCCAAAATGTGCTGTATGCCCGATATTATCTCTACGGCTTTTCATCCCAAACAAAGTGTACAACAAATACAATATTCCAAACACATATCCTGGCATTGGGATTGGAAAGAAGATTAAAGCCAATTGCATTTGTGGGAATAGAAGTATAGATGCATAGACAACCCCAGAGACCGCACCACTCGCCCCTACTGCGCTATAGCTTGGTTCATTTTTATGGTTGATGTAAGTGAAATAATTACCTGCTAACAAACTGAGCATATAGATCAAAACAAATATAAAAACGCCAGTGGTTTGAATGACGACATCGCCAAATATGTAGAGGGCAAACATGTTAAAGATCAAATGAGTTGTGTCAATATGTAAAAATCCAGAACTGAATAGGCGGTAATACTGCTGCTGTTGAAGTGCTAATACCGAAAACTTGTATCGCTCGAAAAAGCGTGTTTCTGAAAACCCTTTATAGGATATTAAAACATTGAAAATAATCAAAATTAGAAGTGGTATTGACATGGCTAAATTTGACCTCAAATATATATATTTGTACATCGATAAATCTCCATTTTTCAAGCGACCTTCATGAAATTATTTTCTTACATTCTTACGCTCCCCTTTATCTACACCCTCGCCTTGATGCCATTTCGTTTGCTGTATATTATTTCTGATGGACTCTCTTTTGTGCTCTATCATGTTATTGGCTACAGAAAAGAAGTGGTACGCGCCAACCTAATTCGTACAGGCTTTGGCGATGACCCTGTTAAGCGTTTGGCTATCGAAAAGGCAGTTTATAAGCATTTTTGTGATTTGTATTTGGAGACCTTTAAATCCCTGACGCTTTCCAAGCGCCAAATTCAAAAGCGATTTGTTGTTCACAACACCTCAATTATGAAAGATCTCGCTTTGCAAAGAAAATCTGTTATTATGATGTGTGGGCATTATGCGAGCTATGAATGGCTTTTATCAATGGGATATTATTCTGATCATACCGCATATGGAATTTACGCTCCTCTGGCCAACCCGTATTTCGATAAACTCGTCATCAAAGCAAGACGACGATATGGTGCGTTTTTAATTCCACGACGTGAAACGGTTACTTCCATTAAAAAGCATGCAGAAAGCAATCATTTGGCACTCTACGGATTTGCGAGTGACCAGTCTCCTCAAATCAGAAAAAAGACCTACTTCCGTTCTTTTTTCGATACAGAAGTTCCTGTTTTTACAGGAGCGGAGCGCATCGCAAAAGAACACGATATTCCAGTGTTAATGGCTAAAGTTAGACGTGTGAAAAGAGGGTTTTACGAAACGGAAATCATCGTGCTTTCGAAGAACCCAAAAGAAGTTAAAGACTACGAAATTACAGATCAGTTTACTGAAGAACTAGAATCCCTAATCAAAGAAGACCCGAGCCATTATTTATGGACTCACAATCGTTTTAAACGGCTGCGAAAGACTACTCCTTAACTAGTCTTTGAATTTCCCCAACCAATTCGTCGAGTCGCTGTTCTGTTTTTGCTTCGGCATATATGCGGATAATCGGCTCTGTATTGGATTTTCGGATATGCACCCATCCATCTGGGAAGTCAATTTTAACGCCATCAATCGTCGTGACTATAAACGCGGCATGAGCAGATGCTATCGAATCAAGTAAATCGTCAACATCGTGTTGTGGAGTCAATGTCACTTTGTCTTTTCGCATCAGCCAATTTGGGTATTGGCTTCGCAATACAGATACCGAACAATCTGCATGACACAGATGAGACAGAAACAAGGCAATGCCCACCAAAGCATCACGACCGTAGTGTAAATCAGGATAAATCACTCCGCCATTGCCTTCCCCGCCGATCACGGCATCGGTTTTTTTCATCATCTCAACAACGTGTGCTTCGCCTACAGCACTAGCGACATAGTTCCCACCATATTGGCCAGTCACTTCAGCAAGGGCTCGGGTAGAAGACAAATTCGAAACCGTGTTTCCGGGATTGGTACGCAAAACATAATCGGCACAAGCCACCAGTGTATATTCTTCTCCAAACAATATCCCCTTTTCATCCATAAATACGAGTCGGTCAACATCTGGATCAACGGCGATACCAAGATCCGCTTGATGTGCAACAACTGCTTCTGACAAATCTGTCAAGTGATGAGCAAGAGGTTCAGGGTTGTGGGGAAAGTCACCGTTGGGCTCGCAATGTATTGGGATCACTTCGACGCCCAATACTTCTAGCAATTGCGGAACAGCGATTCCACCACTAGAATTCACGCCATCGACAACAACTTTAAATCTTTTTGTTTGAATGGCTTTAAGATCGACGAGAGGCAAGTTGCGTATTGCGTCAATGTGATGCTGAATCGCATCTGGCTCTTCGCAAATCGATCCCAGGTCGTCAACGACAGCAAAGTCAATAGCAGATAAGTTTTGACTCATCTGGTTGATTTTCTCGCCCTCCTGCGCATTGAGAAACTCTCCTTTTTCATTGAGCAACTTTAAGGCATTCCATTCTTTTGGGTTATGACTGGCAGTAAGTATAATTCCCCCTTGTGCTTTGTGGAACACAACCTCCAATTCTACTGTTGGTGTGGTGGATAGTCCGACGTCAATCACATCAATTCCTAGCGAAATCAATGTTTGTTGAACCAAGGTTTGCATCATTGGACCAGAGGGTCGTGCATCACGACCGACTACGACTGTAGCCTTTTCGTGATTTTGCAATAACCAACTACCGTAGGCACTGCCAAAGCGCACAACATCAATTGGGGTGAGGTTATCCCCTGCTTTACCCCCTAGGGTTCCGCGTATACCTGAAACTGAGCTGATCAACGTCATCTTTTGCAAAGATAATAAAGAATATGTCCGACATTCCTATTTTTGAGGGATGAATTATCTTGGTCATTTGGTTCTTTCTGGGAATGATAAAAAAATCCTATTGGGAAATTTTTTGGGGGATCATGTCAGCAATAAGACGCTTCACCTTTATGATTCGTCTATTCAAAAAGGAATTGAACTCCATCGAGAAATTGATTTATTTACGGATAGTCATCCCATCAGTCGGGAGTTACGTGCTATGATGTTTGATCAATATCGCCACCGATCACGTGTTATTTTAGACTTGTTTTACGATCATTTTCTGGCTGCTGATTTTCGCGATTTCCAAAGTGTTTCTTTACCCGATTATGTCATTAAAGTATCTGATATTCTCCAAAAACAACTTCACTTGATGCCAGAAAGTGCCAAACATTATTTTATGGCCATGCAAAAATACGGTTGGTTGGAAGGGTATGCTTCGATTGATGGCATACGTTTGATTTTAAACCAGATGTCGAGACGTAAGAATATGGATCCAATGGGACCTTCTGTCGAGATTTTAGAAAAATATTATCCATATTTTAGAGCACAGACTCATGCGTTTTTACATGAAGCAATCGCTCATTTCGTTGTAAATAAAATCAGATTATAAACTGTTTCTTTAATCGACTTAAAAAAAGTATATTGCATGTTTGCTCATGGATGAAAAAATTATTGTTAAGGGTGCTCGAGAACACAATCTAAAGAACATTGATGTTTCCATTCCACGTGATGCACTGACCGTGATCACAGGGTTGTCGGGCAGCGGCAAATCATCTCTTGCATTTGACACCCTCCATGCCGAGGGGCAGCGTCGTTATATTGAAACCTTTAGCGCTTATGCACGTCAATTTATTGGCGGTATGGAACGACCAGACGTTGATAAAGTAGATGGCTTATCTCCCGTAGTTGCGATTGAACAAAAAACAACGAGTAAAAGTCCAAGATCTACAGTCGGAACAATCACAGAATTGTATGATTTTTTCCGTTTACTTTATGCAAGAGCTGCCAATGCCTACAGCAGCGCCACCCAGGAGTTGATGGTGCAATACAGTGATGATGAGATTGTTTCCCTCATTCACAATGATTTTAATACCCAAAAAGTCATTTTACTGGCACCTGTTGTGCGTTCTCGAAAAGGGCATTATCGCGAATTGTTTTCAACAATCCTAAAGCAAGGGTTTACTCGAGTTAGAGTCGATGGAGAGTTTGTTGATTTAAAACCAGGGTATAAGTTGGATCGCTACAAACTCCACGATATTGAAATTGTGATTGATCGCTTGTTGATTGACAGTGATAAAGCAAGCTCACAAAAACAACTTAAGGAGAGTTTGCAAACTGCGATGTATCATGGAAAAGACACCATTATTCTATGGGGACAAGACAGTGAAGAAAATCGATTTTTCAGTCGAAAATTGATGTGCCCAAGCACTGGAATTGCCTATCCTTCCCCTGAACCAAATAGCTTTTCATTTAATTCCCCCAAAGGGATGTGTACAAGTTGTAGCGGACTTGGTGTAAAGTATGAAGTCAACCTAAACAAGGTGATCCCAGACGATTCTATATCGATTCATGCTGGGGGCATAAAACCTGCTGGAAGTCATAAGAGCAACTGGACATTCAAACAGTTTGAAAGCATTGCAGCTCGTTATAAGTTTTCCCTACAGCACCCCATTTGCACGATCCCGAAAGACGCAATCGAAGTGATCCTTCACGGAGGAATTGAACAGTTTTCTGTGGTCTCAAAAACACTTGGATTGACTCGAGAATATGCAATTGACTATGATGGCATTGTTCCTTTTATCGAGAACCAATTTAAAGAGGCGCATTCTGCATCACTTAAGCGTTGGGCGAAATCGTTTATGGATGAGATCAAGTGCCCTTCCTGTCATGGCTCGCGCTTAAACGATTTCGCCCAACG
>Ga0233438_10000235_pt1 | contig 77425 bp, 82 predicted proteins | sample SI_123_September_FD_182720 | JGI IMG/M metagenome (GOLD analysis project Ga0233438, IMG submission 182720) | Seawater microbial communities from Saanich Inlet, British Columbia, Canada - SI_123_September2016_10_MG | ecosystem: Environmental > Aquatic > Marine > Inlet | place: Canada: British... | reverse complement strand
GCGCCATTGATGTCAATACCAACGCCACCCTCACCGCGCACATCGATATCGCCGCGCTGGCGGTAATTGCCCGCGACTGTGTCATCAATATCGACCCCGCGCGCGTAATCGCCAAACATAGAAATATCCGTCGATAAATCGAGATTACTCTGCAGCTCGTCGCCAATGAGAACACCCGCGACGATATTCGACCCATTGTCTCCATTGCCCTCAATGGTGATGGACGAGCCGCTCTCGCCGATGAGCGCCTCCGCGATAGTGGCATTCACCCAAATGCCGATACGTTGATTGACGCCGCTTAAAGCCGGCGAGCCCTCAAGGATTCCATCCTCATCGGTATCGAGATCGGCGAAGCCATCGTCGTCACCATCATATTCGGTGCCGCGAACTTCATCGATGGTAATCACCGCGTTATTCTCGAGCCGCAGCTGGCTGCCTGCGCCTTGCGCCACATCGACTTTAATGCCAATACCGTCAGTTAGCGTGTAAGTGGCATCGTCGTCTCCGGTGCCGGCGCGGTCGCGCAAAGTGATGGCGCCATCCACGGTGACATCCGTATCCGAATTTATCAAAACGCCGGCATTGCTGGCATCCGTGGGCGTGCCATTCACGATGATACTCTCACCGGCTGCCGGCGTATCGCCGGTTTTTACCGTGTCTGTATATTCACTCGCGTCTTCTTCGCCCGACAGGTCGAAGGCGGCAGCCGGGGTCACGCTCCCATGAGGGGCGACAACCAAAACTACCGAAAGTGCCAGTGCCGAAGCACTCGCAGATGTTAATAAGCGGGTATTAAAAGCCACGCTTCCCCTCAATCTTGCCGCTTGAGCGGCTTTTGTTAGCTGGCGTCCGCTGGGTCCAGCGTGTCGCGCAATTCGCGTTTCAAAAACTTGCCACTGGCGTTGCGTGGTAATTTTTCAGTTCGCAACCAGATATACCTTGGAATTTTGAAACTTGCCAATAGTTTAGAGCAATGCACGCGCACGTCATCGGCGGTTAGTGTTTCGCCTTCTGCAACCACAATCGCGATGCCCACTTCTTCGCCAAGGCGCTCGTCTTCGACGCCAAACACTGTGCATTCGGCCACCGCGTCATGTTTAAACACCGCGCTTTCGACTTCCGCACAATAAATATTCTCGCCCCCGCGCAGCACCATGTCTTTGGCGCGATCGACGATGAACACAAAGCCATCTTCATCAATGCGCGCGATATCTCCGGTGCGCAGCCAGCCGTCTTGAATGGATTCGGCTGTCGCTTCTTCGCGGTTCAAATAGCCTTTAATGACGTTGCCGCCTTTAACGCAAAGCTCGCCCACCGACCCTTCGGGCAAATCATTGCCATCGGCATCGATAACTTTGCCAATCATCGTTGGCACCAGCGGGCCGCAACTGTCTGGCTTATCGAGGAAAAACCGGCCAACCACGGCGGTAATCAAACCGCAGGTTTCGGTCATGCCATAGCCTGTGTTGGCTTGGCCGTTTTCGAGCGCTTCGTCAATTTTGCCCACCAAGTCTGGCTGTAATTGCGCGCCACCGCCGCCCAAAGTGACCAAGGAAGACGTGTCATATTTATCAAAATCAGGATGGGCGATAATTTCGCGCGCCATAACCGGCACACCGCTGAGATTGGTGACCTTATGTTTGGCGACGATTTTAAGCGCTTCGCCCGCATCCCATTTATACATGAAAATCAGCGTACCGCCGCCCATGGTGCAGGGCTGTGAAACACAATTATTTGCCGTCACATGAAACATCGGCGTGGTTACCAACATCGTTGGCCCGGGGGCTGTGCCTGGCTCGGGAATTTGATCCGTCGTGCCATCGACAATTGCTTCTGCCATGGCCGAGGCGGCCGACATAAAGGCCACGCTCATCAGGTTCAAAACACAGCCGCGCTGGGTTAGCTGCGCGCCCTTTGGACGACCGGTTGTGCCGGAGGTGTAAAAAATACAGGCATCTTCATCGCCATCAATGCTCACCTCTGGCATCTCGCCAGCATGGTTTTTCACCTCAGCATAATCGATAACGCCGTCCATCGGCGCGGGCAACCGCAGGCCGATTAATTTCATATCGGGGAATTGATCGCGAATCGGTAAAATACGTTCGAGGCGCTCGATATCGCCGATGAAAGCTTTCGGCGCGCTGTCTTCGAGGCCATATTGCATCTCGTCGGTGACCCACCAAGCGTTCATGCCCACCACAGTAATGCCAACAGAGGTCAGCGCCCAATAGAGAATCATCCATTCTGGATAATTGCGAAACGCCAAAGCCACGCGGTCGCCTTGTTGAATGCCATTGGCAAACATCCAAGCCGCAACCCGCGCGCTTTCTGCATAGGCTTGCGTGTAGGTCCACGTCTCGTCTTCATAAACCAGATAGGTTTTATCGGCGTGACCCATGGCAGAAAGCGCCCAAACCTCGCGCAGCGACGGCGGCGCATTGGTGAAGGTTTTCAACGTTTGACCGCGAACCTCAATCTCGCTGACAGCAAACATGCTGTCGGGGGCTGTCATTTGCTCGCGTGTCTGTTTTAATTCTGCATACATGGTTGGATGTCTCCCTTAATCGAACCTATTGGCGTCGAATATTATCCACTCGCCTGCTAGCGGCAAGCAGAATCTCACCCCGCCCACAATTTTATCCCATTTAGCGCTCCATCAAGGCGCTAGTCAGACGCCCATGGATTGTTTAAGCTAAGGCCATGACCCAATTTTCTCTGAACGCGCTAGACCAGTCTGCCATTGTTACCAACGCCAGCCCGGCCCAAGCGGTGGCCGAAACCGTGGCTTTGGCGGAACATTTAGACACATTAGGCTATTCGCGCTTTTGGCTGGCCGAACACCATAATACGTCTTCTTTTGCTGGCGCTGCGCCTGAAATTCTCATCAGCCATATCGCGGCACGGACGAAAAATCTTTCCATCGGCTCGGGCGGCATTATGTTGCCGCACTACAGCCCGCTGAAAGTGGCCGAACAATTTCGGATGCTGGCGGCTCTCGCGCCCGGGCGTATTGACCTTGGTTTGGGGCGCGCGCCAGGCGGCGATATGCGAACCGCCGCCGCTTTGCAACCCGGCCCAAAGGCTTGGCCACCAGAGGTTTTTCCGCAGCAATTAGAAATGCTGCTGCAATTTTTAGAAGACGCCAATGGGCTATCTGGCCAAGCTGGTGGTTTTCCCGATGACCATCCCTACCAAGGCTTGCACGCGCAGCCGATGGGTGACGAACAAGTTCCGGTTTGGATGTTGGGCTCGGGCGGCGATGGCGCCATTCATGCGGCGCAACACGGGCTGCCTTATGTTTATGCGCATTTCATCAATCCAGATAATTTGGATAGCGCGCTGTCTGCCTATCGCACGCATTTTAAGCCCTCGCGCCAAAACCAGACCCCAAGAGTGGCTTTGGCAGCCTCTGTTTTGGTGGCAGAGACGCAAGAAGAAGCCGATTATTTTGCCCGCCCGCGCAATATTTGGGCCAGCCAATTGATGCAAAATAAAGCCGGCCGATTCCCGACGCTGGACGAAGCCCAAGATTGGCCGGTAACGCCGCAAGACGCGCCCCTTTTGGCGCAGCTCGAAGCCCGTAGCCTGACCGGCACGCCCGATAAAGTCATGACGCAATTAACCGCCATGGTGGAAGCCCATAAGATTGACGAAATATTTGCTTTGACGCTGATCCCAGATTTGGAGGCGCGCAAACGCTCTTATGAATGGCTGGCCAAAGCGGCCGGGCTGCAAGGGCAAACCAGCGCGCCCGAAAGCCTGACGGCGGCGCAATAAACAGCCCACGAAAAAGCCGCCAAACTCGCTTGACCCAAAGCCGCCTGTGGGGCACAACAGGGCAGGTTTTTTTCCATTTTTAGGAGACGAAAATGAGTTTGGATTTTACCGATAAGGTTGTGATTGTAACCGGAGCAGGCGGCGGACTTGGCAAAAGCCATGCGCTGGATTTTGCTCGCCGCGGCGCAAAAGTCGTGGTCAATGATTTGGGCGGCACGATGGACGGCTCTGGCGGTTCGTCAGATGCGGCCGAAGCGGTTGTGGCTGAAATTAAAGCCGCTGGCGGCGAAGCCATCGCCAATGGCTCCAGTGTGACCGACGATGACGGCGTGGCCAATATGGTTCAACAAACCATGGACGCTTATGGCCGCATCGACGTATTGGTCAACAATGCGGGCGTCTTGCGCGACAAAAGCTTTGCCAAAATGGAATTTGGCGACTTTAGTTTTGTCGTCGACGTGCATTTGTTCGGCACCATGAAGCCAACCAAAGCGGTTTGGCCGATTATGAAAGAACAAGGCTATGGCCGCATTGTGGTCACCTCTTCTTCTTCCGGTCTTTACGGCAACTTTGGCCAGTCCAATTATGGCGCTGCCAAATTGGGCGTTGTTGGTTTCATGAACACGCTGAAGCTGGAAGGTCAAAAAGACAATATCCACATTAACGCTTTGGCGCCTGTGGCCTGGACACGGATGACCGAAAACCTCATGCCGGCCGAAATGGAAGACATGCTGACACCAGAACGCGTAACCCCTGCGGTTGTGTTCATGTCGTCAGAAGACGCGCCAACGGGCAAAATTATTTGCGCTGGTGCGGGTGCCTATACCTCGGCTGCGATTGTCGAAACCAAAGGCATGTATTTGGGCGAAAACCCAACTGCCGAAGACGTGGCCGCCAATTGGGACACAATCTCGACGGTGAACGACGATGCCAAAGCCCTGTTCCAGGGTGGCGAGCAGACAGGTCGTATGTTTGAGCTTATTCAAGCTGCAAGCAAAGCCTAGAAAGTGTGAGGGCGCGTGGCAACACGCGCCCTTTTTTCTCATGCGTCAGATAGCTCTATCCACTGCTCTTATGTTTGGCCTTTGGCTCTTGCTATCGGGTCATTACACGGGGCTATTGATAAGCTTAGGGTTTATCAGCGCGCTGGGCGTCTCGATGATTGCCCATCGCATGGGCGTTTTAGACGAAGAAGGGCTGCCCATGGGCGTGCTCTTGCGCCTGCCCAAAGTCGCTATCTGGCTGACTTGGGAAATTCTCAAATCAAATTGGGCCGTGGTGAAAGTTATTTTCAACCCCGCCCTCGCCGACCCCCATATGACCCGCGTTTCCGCCAGTCAGAAAACCACGGCGGGTCTGGTCACTTATGCAAATTTCATCACTTTGACGCCCGGCACTGTGTCGGTAGATGTCGATGAGGCGGACCATAGTATTCTGGTCCACGGGCTCACGGCAGAGTTTGCCGAAAGCCTCGCCGACCCGGAAATGGACGCGCGCGTGAGCGCCTTAGAAGGGCCCGCCTCATGAGTTGTCTCGCCGCCGCCCTCCTCGCGCTCGGCGTGGGTTTTATTTTAGCCATCACGCGCGCCACTTTGGGCCCCACCCCTTTCGACCGCGTCTTGGCGGTGAACACGGTTGGCACGCTGGCCGTTTTGGCGATATCGGTTTACGGGTTTTTCGATGGCCGCCCCGCGTTTCTAGATATTGCCCTGCTCTATGCACTGATTAATTTCATCGGCACGATTGCCATTTTAAAATATTTTCGCTTCGGCACGCTGGGCGACCACGCGCTGCCAAACTCAGACGAGGATGGCGCATGACTTGGGCCGCCCCCCTCATCGAAGCCATCGCCTATATCAGCCTTGGGCTGGGCAGCCTTGGGGTCATGATAGGCGCGCTGGGGCTATTGCGTTTGGGCGATATTTATCAGCGCATGCATGGCTCTGGCATTGTCGATACCGGCGGCGCGGGGCTAATTTTATTTGGCCTCTTGTTGCTGTCGCCCGATTGGACGGTGAGCGTGCGCTTGCTGCTCATCGGCTTTATCTTGGGCATAACTGGCCCCACGGCCACCCATGCGATTGCCCGCGCCGCACGCGTTTCCGGCGTTGAGGGCCAGATGAAATCGAAACAGGGGGGAGACACATAATGTCTGGTTTCCTCGTCAATGCCTCGCTCATCGCGCTTCTGGCGTTGATTGCCATTCTGGCTTTGCGGCTGCATCGCTTGTTTGCCGTGGTCATGTTATCGGGCGCTTTTTCTTTGGTTGCCGCCGCGCAATTCGTGGTTCTGGATGCGGTGGATGTCGCTTTTACCGAGGCGGCCGTAGGGGCCGGTATTTCTACGGTTTTGGCCTTGGCGACTTTATCCCTCGTGCCAGCCGAAGAAAAACCGCACTCGATTTCTCTCGTGCCGGCTTTTCTCGCCACATTAACGGGCTTGCTGCTGGCCGTGGCGGTGACAGATTTACCCAATTTTGGCGACCCGAAAGCACCGATACATAATCATGTGGCGCCGGAATATATTATCGGCAGCGAGCAAGCCATCGGGGTGCCCAATATTGTCACCTCTGTGCTGGCCAGCTATCGCAGCTTTGATACTTTTGGCGAGACGCTGGTGGTTTTCACGGCGGCCATCGCCGTCTTGCTGATTATCGGCGGCTATACACGCGCGCCACGGCGCGCCAAAGGCAAGCGGAAGGGGAGCCAAGATGCAGGATGATGTGGTCATTCGCGTCGTCGCGAAAGTGATGATCCCCGCCGTTATGTTGTTTGCCCTTTATGTGCAATTTCATGGCGATTATGGCCCCGGCGGCGGCTTTCAGGCGGGCGTGATATTCGCCTCGGCTTTTGTTCTCAATGCCGTGGTGTTTGGCCTCAACAAAGGCCGCCATGTTTGGCCCGCCCATTATAATCTGATGGGGATTTGCGGCGGCGTGCTGATATATGGCTTCACGGGCGTGGCGGGCATGGCGTTTGGCGAAAACTTTTTGAGTTTTAACGTCCTCGCCGACGACCCAATCGCCGGGCAACATTTAGGCATTCTCTTGGTCGAATTTGGGGTCGGTCTCACCGTGGCGGCGGTGATGGTGATGTTGTTTTTCACTTTCGCTGGCCGCTTGAGCCACAATCGCCTGCTCTCGAAATCAGACGCGCATGAGCGCCGTCTTGCGCCCAAAAGCAGCCCCTCCAAAGAGGTGACAAAATGAGCGCGTGGATGGACCCGATTTTGGGGCAGTGGAATTATTATCTGGTCATCGCGCTGATGATGATTGGTTTTTACGCGGTTATCGCGCGCGGCAATATGGTGAAAAAAATCGTCGGGCTGAATATTTTTCAGACCTCCGTCTTCATGCTTTATATCTCCATGGGCAAAGTGGCCAATGGCACGGCCCCTATTTTAACCGGCGAGCCGAGCACGGTTTATTCCAACCCTTTGCCGCATGTGCTTATTCTTACCGCCATTGTGGTGGGGGTTTCGACCACTGCCGTGGGCTATGCGCTCATCATCCGCATTCAAGAAAGCTTCGGCTCGATTGAAGACGACGATATTATCGCCATGTTGGACGATGAGGAGGCGCCAGCCTCATGATGCAACACCTGCCTATCTTGCAAGTGCTTCTGCCGCTTTTGGCCGCCCCTTTCGCCGCTCTTTTGCGCGGGCGCGAGCTGGCTTGGGGGCTCACGTTTCTGACCACGGGGGCCGCGTTTTTAATCTCTATCGCGCTTTTTCTGGAGCAGCGCGCGCTGGGCACAACCCTGGTTTATGAACTGGGCAATTGGGCGGCGCCCATCGGTATTGTCTATGTCATCGACGCTGCCAGCGCGCTGGTTTTGCCAGTGATTAGCGGCATTGGCTTTATCGCCACTCTGGCGGCGCGCCAATTGGTGGCAGCCGAAATAGACCGGCGCGACCATGGGCTTTTTTATGCCGCTTGGCTGCTGACGATTGCGGGCATGTTGGGCCAAGTGACCACGGGCGATGCGTTTAATATTTTCGTCTTCCTCGAAATTTCATCGCTCTCGGCCTATGCGCTGGTCGCCATGGGGTCGGGGCGCGACCGACGCGCTTTGCCGGCCGCGTTTAACTATCTTATTCTCGGCACCGTCGGCGCCACATTCTATGTCATCGGCATTGGGCTTTTATACATGTTAACGGGCACGTTAAACCTCGCCGATTTGGCCGAGCGCCTGCCTCAAGTCGAAGAAACCCGCGCCGCTTTTACCGCCATGGCGTTTATCGCGCTGGGGCTGTTTTTGAAAATGGCGCTATTCCCCTTACACTTCTGGTTGGTGCCCGCTTACGCCCATGCGCCTTCGGCGGTCACCGCCTTGATGGCTTCTACCGCCACCAAAGTTTCGGTCTATGTGCTCATCCGACTGATTTTTGGTGTCTTTGGCATCGAGTTCCCGGGGCTTGTGGATGGCGTGGGGCTTTTGGTTTTAACGCTGGGCATTGCCGGCGCATTCGTCGGCACTTTGGCGGCCATTGTCGAGACCGATTTGAAAAAGCTCTTCGCCCAATCCTCCATCGCCCAGCTCGGCTATATGGCCATTGGCATTGGCGCCATGAGCGCCACTGGGCTGGCGGCTGCGTTTTTGCATTTGTTCAATCACGCGCTGATGAAAGGCGCTTTGTTTTTGGCCATCGGCATGATTGCCGCCCAGGCGGGACGCGCCACCATGGGCACGCTTCAAGGCGCCGGCAAACAAATTCCCATCACCATGACAGCCATCCTGTTCGGCGGCTTAGCGCTTATCGGTGTGCCGTTAACGGCTGGGTTTATTTCGAAAGTCTATCTCATTCGCGCTCTGCTCGAGCAGGACTTCTGGCTGCTGGCCGGGCTTACTTTCGTCAGCTCCGCTTTGGCGCTGGCCTATGTCTGGAAAATCATCGAAGCCGCCTGGCTGCGCCCGCGCCCCGAAGGCGCGCCTGAGCTGAGCGAGACACCCAGCCAATATATGCCAGCTTGGATTATGGTCATCGCCACGCTCGGCTTTGGCATTTATGCCACGCCCTTGGTGGACGCAGCCTTTGCGGCAGCCCATGTATTTATTCCCGCCACCGTGGGAGCGCCATAATGTCGGCTGAAACACTAATATATATGCTCTTGGGCCTGCCGCTTTTGGCCTCGGCTCTGGTTTTACTGTTTCGTCATCAGCCTAATTTGCGCGATGGCCAAGCGGTGGGACTGGGCGTGGTTAGCGCTTGGGCGGCCTTTCAGCTTTACCTTCTACCGACCGGGGCCAGCGTTACGCTGGTGGCTTTAGCGCCCGGCTTGACGCTGAGCTTTACACCCGAACCTCTGGGCAAATTATTCGCGCTGGTTGCGGGCACGCTTTGGCCTTTGGCGACGCTCTACACCATCGGCTATATGCGCGGTGCCAAAGAGAAAAACCACACGCGCTTCATGTTCTTCTATGCCATCGCCATTCACGCCACTATGGGCATTGCGCTATCGGGCAATTTATTAACCCTCTTTGTGTTCTACGAAATGCTGACTTTCTCCACCTACCCGCTGGTCACCCATAAGGGCGACGAAGCGGCGCTGAAGGCGGGGCGGGTGTATCTCGGTATTTTAGTGTCCAGCTCCATCGTGTTTTTGCTGTTTGGCGTTATCGGCGTTTGGGCTCTGGCGGGCACGCTCGACTTTGTCTCTGGCGGTATTTTGGCGGGCAAAATAGACCCGTTTTATGTGCCTGCTTTATTGGCTCTATTTGCTTTCGGCATTGGCAAAGCAGCGCTCATGCCGCTGCACCGTTGGTTGCCAGCCGCTATGGTGGCGCCAACGCCCGTCAGCGCTTTGCTGCACGCTGTGGCTGTGGTGAAAGCGGGCGTGTTTACCGTGTTGAAAGTCAGTGTTTATATTTTCGGCATTGATTTCTTGCAACAAACCGGCGGCAGCGACTGGCTGGTTTGGGCGGCTAGTTTTTCCATTCTCGCCGCCTCGATTGTCGCCATGACCAAGACCAATTTAAAAGCCCGCCTGGCTTATTCGACGGTGAGCCAATTGGGCTATATCGTTATGGGCGCGGCGCTGGCGACCCCGCTCGCCGCCTCGGGCGCGGCTTTGCACATTGCGGCGCATGGGGCGGGCAAAATTACTTTGTTCTTCTGCGCGGGCGCGATTTATGTGGCCCATCACCTCACCGATATTAAAGATATGAACGGGCTCGGCCGCACCATGCCGATTACCTATGGCGCTTTTGCTTTGGCTGCTTTGTCGATTATGGGTGTGCCGCCACTGGCCGGAGCGTGGTCGAAGTTTATGCTAATGGGCGGCGCGCTCGACAATGGCTATCTCGTGGTGCTGGGCGTGTTGATGGTCTCCTCGCTTTTGAACTTGGTTTACCTCGGGGAGATTATCCTTCGCGGCTTCTTTGCCAGCCCAAGCCATAAATGGGACGGCGTCCAAGAAGCCCCCCTCGCCATGCTCATTCCCTTGTCGATAACCGCGCTTTTATCGCTGCTGCTGTTTTTCACCGTCGACTTTCTGATGATAGATTTCGGAGGTTAGGCATGGCGAAACAGACAAAACCAGACGCTAAATTCATGCCCATCGGCTGGCTGCGCGCGCTGATAGCGGTTTGTGTTTTGCTGGCTGTCGCGGAATTTATAGTGCCGCGTTACGCCTATTTTGCGCTGGAGGCGATGCCTTTGTTCTTTGCCATTTTTGGCTTTCTCGCTTTCGGGGCGCTTATCGCTGGCAGTTGGCTGCTGGGCAAAATCGTCACGCGCGCCGTCGATTATTACGACACGCCAGAAGGAGACGCATAAATGTTAGATATGCTGGTTTCCATCCCTGGGCTTAGCCTCATCCTCGGCGCCTTGCTGGTGCCTGTGCTGCCCCATGGCGCCCGCCAAGCCTATATGTTGGCGCTTATCGCTGTCTCGGGCTATCTGACTTTCGGTATAGAGACGGGGGTTCATACCACGGCGCGTTTGGGCGGGCTGGATCTCATTCTGGTGCGCGCCGAAGCGATTACCAAACCTTTCGCTCTGGTGTTCCACTTGGCCGCGGCCTTAAACGTCGTCTATGCCCTACACGAGACCCAAAAAACCACGGCGACCGCCGGGCTGGCCTATGCGGGCGCGGCCATTGCCGCTCTGTTCGCGGGCGATTTTTTGACCCTCTTCCTCTATTGGGAGCTGACAGCGGTGACCTCGGTGTTCTTGGTTTTGGCTGGCAATCGGGCCCGCGCGCTGTCTGCCGCCATGCGCTATTTGCTGATGCAAGTTGGCTCGGGCGTCATTTTATTGGCGGGCGCGGTCATGCTCTGGCGCGATGGCACGGGGCTTTCCATTCAAGCTATCGACGCGCTAACCCCCGCCGGCTTATGCGTGCTTCTGGCCTTTGGCATTAAAGCCGCCTTCCCCTTGGTCAACGGCTGGCTGCAAGATGCCTATCCAGAAGCCTCGGTTACCGGCACGGTGATGCTCTCGGCTTTCACCACCAAATTAGCGATTTACATGTTGGCACTGTGCTTTGCAGGCTTTACGCCCTTGATTTACATCGGCGCGGTGATGGCCGTCTTGCCGATATTCTTCGCCGCCCTAGAAACTGATTTGCGCCGCGTGCTGGCCTATTCGCTGAACAATCAGCTTGGCTTTATGGTCATCGGCATTGGCATTGGCACGCAATTGGCCATCAATGGCACGGTCGCGCATGCTTTCGCCAGCACGATTTACCAAGGGCTCTTGTTCATGGCGCTCGGAGCGGTATTGCATCGCACCGGCACGGTGAAGGCCAATGAATTGGGCGGGCTTTGGAAAACCATGCCGCTGACCGCCATTTTTTGTTCGGTGGGCGCCCTATCGATTATCAGCTTCCCCTTATTCTCTGGCTTTGTGACCAAATCTTTAACGCTGGGGGCGGTGGCCAAAGAGGGTTATTTCTGGGTCTGGTTGGCCATGGTTTTTGCCACGGTCGGCGCCGTGCAACATGTCTTCATCAAGGCGGTCTATCTGCCTTTCTTCGGCCCCGACCGCAAATTAAAAGCGCAAGAAGCGCCGCTTGGCATGTTGATTGCCATGGCCGCCGCCGCCGCGCTTTGCTTGGGGCTTGGGGTCTATCCAGAACCGCTTTATGCGCTGCTGCCCTATGCGGCACGCTACGAGGTTTGGAAGGCGGGCTACGTCTTGGGCGAGTTACAATTATTAACATTCGCTGGTTTGGGCTTTGCCATTTTATCCCTGCGCGGGCTGTATCCGGCGGCCATCGACACCAGCGTTTTAAACACCGATTGGCTCTGGCGGCGCGCTTTGCCGCGCCTCACACTGGCCCATGCCAGACCCGTCTTGAGCTTGTGGTTTGTCGTTCTGGGCGCCTTGAAACGAGGCGTTTTGCGCGCCCTGAAAATTAGCGAAGAAACCAGCCGCGAAAGTGGATTGGTATCGGGCGTGGCCTCCATTGGGTCGGCCGCTGGCATATTCCTCGCCATGTTCGCCCTAATGCTGTTACTTCGCCAAGTTACGTAAAAAAGTCACATAAAAAAGGGCGCTCCGAGAAGCGCCCTTTATCTTTGGGTGCTGGCTGCCGGGCGCTATAGGCCCAAAACAGCCTTGGCAATAATATTGCGCTGAATTTCGTTCGACCCTGCATAGATGGAGGTTTTGCGAACGTTGAAATAACGCGGCGTAATCGGCGCGACACCAGCCATGCCGATATCGCTCTCATTGGTCGAGGCCAATGTATCTTCCACGAAAGGCAGGCCATATTGACCAATGGCTTCCATGGCCAGCTCTGACACGTCTTTTTGCAACTCCGTGCCACGGGTCTTCAGCATGGACGAGGAGCCCGGGCCAATGTTATCGCCCGCACTCACATCTGAGAAGATGCGCAGCTCGGTTGCTTCCATCACCATGACTTGACGCTCGAGGTCGGCCAATTTGGCACTGAAATCGGCGTTCTCGAGAAGCGATGCGCCATCGGCTTCAATGTCGCCCGCCAACTCGCGCAACTTATCCAACGTGCGATGCAGACCGCCCGAATAAGGATTGCCGCGTTCGAACTCAAGAAGATATTTGGCACAAGTCCAACCTTCGTTGAGATTACCGACGAGGTTTTCTTTTGGCACTTTCACATCTTCAAAAAACACTTGGTTGATCTCTTGCTGGTCTTTGGCAGGACCATCCAAGGTAATCAGCGGCGCCACGCTGACGCCCGGTGTGTTCATGTCGATGAGCAGAAACGAAATACCTTGCTGACGCTTGCCTTCGTTCGAAGTACGAACGAGACAGAAAATCATGTCGGCATGTTGCGCCATAGAGGTCCAAATTTTCGACCCATTGCACAGGAAATGATCGCCCTTATCTTCGGCTTTCATTTGCAGCGAAGCCAAATCAGAACCCGAACCTGGCTCTGAATAGCCCTGACACCACCAAACATTGGAGGCCAGAATATCTGGCAGATATTGCGCCTTTTGCTCTTCGGTACCAAATTTCATAATCACCGGCGCGACCATCGTCATGCCAAATGGAATTGTATGCGGGGCGCCCGCGGCTTCCATTTCATGGGTGTAGATGAATTTTTGCGTTGGCGTAAAGCCAGCGCCGCCGTGTTCTACTGGCCAGTTGGGCGCAGCCCAACCTTTTTCGTACAAACGCTTTTGCCATGTGATGTGCAAGTCTTTCGAAATATAACCGTTTTTCGAACGCTCGCATTCGCGCCGGATGTCTGGCGTGAAGGCTTCTTTAATAAAGGCACGCACTTCCTCGCGGAAAGCATTGTCTTCTGCACTATAACTGAGGTCCATAACTGTCTCCTAACCAATCATTTTCACAGGCACAACGTCTGGCGCGCCTGCCATAACACCAGCACCCAAAGGCGCGGCAGCGGCGCCAAAGGCGGCCGATTTACCATGCACCTTACGTGCTTCTAAATTTTCATATTGCTCCATCACCCGATAGGTGGTGGCGTCGGCTTCGTCTTGGCACAAGTCATATTGCAAAGTGCCAGGCTCGTCGGCTTTGACGGCTTCTTGCATCTTGGCAAAGGCGGTTTCAAACTCTGCCTGTTTTCCGTCTACCACTTTCAGGGTGGCTATATATCCTACTTTCATCGGTCTCTCCTCTTGGTGTTACGATTATTTATCTTGATATTCGGCCGGCCGCTTTTCGAGCATGGCCGACACGGCTTCTACATGATCTTCGCTCACATGCATGAGCGCTTGCGCATTGGCTGACATTTCCATAACCGTCTCAAACCCGCTGGTTTGGCCGTGGCGCATAAGACGCTTGGCGGCCCGCAAACTCTCGCCGCTTTGGCGAATAATGTCATTTGCCATATCATGCGCGGTTTCCAGTAATTTGTCATCCGAAACCACTTGCGACACAAGACCCCAGTCTAACGCCGTGGCGGCGGAAATCGTATTGCCCGTGAACAATAATTCAGCAGCGCGCGCACTGCCGATGATGCGCGGCAATAACCAAGCCCCGCCATCGCCAGGGATGAGGCCAATTTTTAAAAAAGTCGCGCCGAAAATCGCTTTTTCAGAAGCGATGCGCATATCACAAAGACACGCCACATCATTGCCAAGGCCTATGGCTGGGCCATTAACGGCAGCAATGGCCGGCACTTCTAGCCCCCATAAGCTTTTGACAATTTGGTGAATGCCGCGCCGATAGCCATCGGCCACATGCATGGCGGGGCCTGCGAAAGGTCCATCTCGTTTTTGCATGGCTTTGATATTGCCGCCCGCCGAAAAGGCTGAACCGGCGCCCGTTAAAATGACACAACGGATGTTTCGGTCAGCGTTGATTTTAGCAATGACGTCAAAAAAAACCTGACCATCGCCCGGCTCGCCCAATGCGTTGCGCATATCGGGCCGGTTGATGGTCAGGGTAACAATGTGTCCCTGCTGGGAAACGTCCAGCATGGTCATTTATTAGGCCGAAGCAAAACGCTTCAGATGGTGATCGACGTTCCCGAATTGGGTGTCGATAACCGTCAGGCGTTTAAAGTAATGACCGACGCTCAGCTCTTCTGTCATGCCCATACCGCCGTGCAATTGCACCGCTTCTTGACCGACAAAACGACCGGATTTACCGATTTGAACCTTGGCACCCGAAGCCGCTTTTCTGCGCTCTTCTTCGCCTTCGCTCAGTTTCATATTGACCATATAGGTCATGGAAACCGACTGCTCATATTCCATGAACATATCGACCATACGGTGCTGCAACACTTGGAAGCTGCCGATGGGCACGCCGAACTGTTTGCGGGTTTTGCAATATTCAACCGTGGCATCATTCAGCGATTTCATGTGACCCAAGCTCTCGGCGCAAATGGCGCCAATGCCGTGGTCCAAAGCTTCTTCCAAAATGGACAGGCCAGTTGTGGCATCGCCGATGAGGGCGTCGCCCGATACGGCTACATTTTCAAAGGTTACTTCGCTGGCGCGATTGCCATCGACGGTTGGATAATCTTGCGTCGACACACCGCTCGCCGATTTATCGACGATGAACAGGCCAATGCCGTTGCGGTCGCGTTGTTCGCCAGAAATACGGGCCGACACAATGAACTTATCCGCCCAAGGCGCAGCGGCAACAACAGCTTTCGTGCCGTTCAGCACAAAGCCTTCGCCGTCCGCTTTGGCAGAGGTCAAAACATCGCCGGCATTGAAACGGCTTTGCGGCTCGCTATAGGCCAAGGCCCAAATGTGCTCGCCACCCAGAATACCTGGCAGATTGGCTTCTTGCTGCGCCGCAGAGGCGTGACGGCTCAAAATGCCACCGCATAAAACAACGGTCGGCAGATAGGGCTCGACAACGAGGCCGCGGCCCAGTTCTTCCATAATCACCATAATGTCGATGGGGCCGCCGTCGAGGCCGCCCATTTCTTCGGAAAACGGCGCCGCCAAAAGACCCAATTCAGCGAATTGACCCCAAATTTCACGGCTCATGCCTTCTTCGCTGCGAACGATTTTCATCCGACTATCGAAATCATAATTATCTTGAACGAAGCTCTGCACCATATTGCGAAGCAGGGTCTGTTCTTCTGTAAAGCTAAAATCCACTTTTTTATTCCTCTCTAAATCTGCGCCGAGACTAGAGCCCCAGCACCATCTTTGCAATAATATTGCGCTGAATTTCGTTCGAACCCCCATAAATCGAGGTTTTTCTCGTGTTAAAGTAGGTTTGCGACACGCCTTCCGCGTGATCGGGGCCAATCGCGCGATAATTATCGCCACGGTCGAGCTGGGGCACCCATGGCGAGGCGTAATTGCCAACCGCTTCCATGGTCAACTCGGTAATCCTTTGCTGGATTTCCGTACCTTTAATTTTCAAAATCGAGCTTTCGGGGCCCGGGCCTTGTCCCTTGCTTTCCGAAGCCAATGTGCGCAGCTCGGTATATTCTAGAGCCGTCAAATCGATTTCCAGCTCGGAGATTCTGCGAGCAAAATCAGAGGATTCCAAAAGCGGCGCGCCATCTTCCAATTCGCCGCGCGCAATTTCACGCAACCGATCAATGGCTTTTTTCGAACGGGCCACGCCAGCAATGCCAGAGCGCTCATTGCCCAGCAAGAACTTGGCAATCGTCCAGCCTTTGTTTTCTTCGCCAACCAAATGTTCGGCCGGCACGCGGACATCTTCGAGGAACACTTCATTGACTTCATGGCCGCCGTCGATGGTGATAATCGGGCGCACGGTAATGCCCGGTGTTTTCATATCGATGAGCAAGAAAGAGATACCCGCTTGCGGCTTGCCTTCGGCGCCTGTGCGCACGAGGCAGAACATCCAATCGGCGTGTTGCGCCAAAGTGGTCCAGATTTTATGGCCATTAACAATGTAATCGTCGCCATCGCGCACGGCACGGGTTTTTAGGCCCGCAAGGTCAGAGCCAGCGCCTGGCTCGGAATAGCCTTGGCACCACCAGGTTTCGCCTGATTTAATGCCGGGCAAGACCCAATCTTTTTGCGCTTGGTTGCCGAATGTGTAAATCACTGGGCCCAACATCGCGATGCCAAAGGGCAGCGGAGGAATGGTGCCAAAAGCAGCACTTTCTTCGTTCCAGATATATTTCTGGGTCACCGTCCAACCGGTGCCGCCAAATTCTTCTGGCCAGCTTGGGGCAACCCAACCTTTTTCAGCCAAGATTTTGTGCCACGCCAGAAAGTCTTCTTTGCTCAACTCGCCACGGTCGGCGCCGATGAGGTGCTTTGGGTAATTGTCTTCAATAAATTTGCGCGCTTCGGCACGGAAGGCCTGATCTTCGCTTGTGAATTCCACATCCATGGTTTCGTCTCCTCTATGTTTGACCTAAATCTAGTCGATATGGTCGCTAAATCAATCTCCCAATGCAGAAAAAATGCCGCAGTCGGTATTTTAGGTGGAAAACCGCGCACCCAGCGCGCCGACTTGCCATTTGCGGCCCAACCCGTTAATTTGAAAGGATGACACAACCGCAGACGATAGACAGCCAATCGCCAGCCTCGCCTTGCATCCGCCTTTGCGCGGTTTCCGCACGGGCTGGCTTTTGCATCGGCTGTGGCCGCAAAATGATCGAAATCGGCAGTTGGACTGGCTATAGCGATGCGGAAAAAACAGCCGTGCTCGAACAATTGCCGGCCCGCCTCGCGACGCTCAAAAAATCCTAAGCGGGCTTGCTCCCAAACCAATTTAACGTCTCGGCTAAATCCACCACGCCGCCAATGACGATGATCGATGGCGGCTCTAACTCATGTTGCTGAGCCAAATGCGCCGCTTGCGACAGCTGACCCGTGACGACCCGTTGTTTGGCGGTCGTGGCATGGGTGACAATGGCGACCGGCTCTTCTGCCTTGCGCCCTGCCGCCATTAACAAATCAGCAATCACGGCCAAGCGGCTCATCGCCATGTAAATGACAATCACCGGAGAGGCTTTGGCAATCGCCTGCCAGTCGAGCAATTCAACTTGCGCCGCCGATGATTTGCCCGCCAGATGCCCGGTTACAAAAGTCACCGCATGGTTGACCTCGCGGTGGGTGGCCGGAATGCCCGCATAGCCCAAGCCGCCGATACCCGCCGAAATGCCCGGAATGAGGCGGAAAGATATATCCGCCGCCACCAAGCTCTGGGCTTCCTCGCCGCCGCGCCCGAAAATAAACGGGTCGCCGCCTTTCAACCGCAAAACGCGTTTGCCGTCGCGCGCCATGTCAATCAGCCGATTGGTGATGTCGTTCTGGTTCCAACTCGGTTTGCCGCCGCGTTTTCCAGCATAGATGAGCTCGGCGCTTGGGCGCACCAGAGACAAGATATCTTCGGACACCAAAGCATCGTAAACCACGCAATCGGCTTGCTTTAGCGCGTTGACCGCGTGCAGCGTCAACAGGCCCGGGTCGCCAGGGCCTGCGCCGGCCAGCCATACCCAACCGGGTTCGAAAATCGGCAGGCCTTCCATTTGGATATCGGGCATTTGTATATCTGGAACTGGCTGGTCGCTCAGCGTCAGACGCACGATTTCTTGGGCTGCGGTCTCGTCATTCGACATTTGTTTTCCTCATGCAGCATCTATAGGCGGTTTTATCGAAAGGGTAAATCATGCTATGCCCTTCGCTCCGATGAATTATTTTTCCGAGGCCCCTATGTTGTCCAAACCCCGTGCTGATTTAACGCCCAATACGCTAGATTTTGAAAATCAAGCTTTGGTGAAGCCGACCGGGTTTCGCGAGTATGACGCCCGCTGGCTGTTTCCCGATGAGATAAATCTCTCGGGCATTCAAGCGCTCGGCTTTGGACTTGGCAATGTGCTTTTCGAGCTTTTGGGCGATGCCAAACAACCCCGCATCGCTGTGGGGCATGATTATCGTTCTTATTCGCAGAGCATTAAAATTGCGCTGACCACGGGGCTGATGAGTGCGGGCGTGGAGGTTTTGGATATTGGTCTGGCGCTCTCGCCGACCGCTTATTTTGCGCAGTTTCATCTCGATGCCCCCGCGGTTGCTATGGTGACGGCGAGCCATAATGAAAACGGTTGGACGGGCGTTAAAATGGGCGCGGCGCGTCCGCTGACTTTCGGGCCCGATGAAATGTCGGCCTTGCGCGAAACCGTATTAAACAACACCGGACGCTCGCGCGCCGGCGGCAGCTACACGCGCGTCGAGGGCGTGGCGCAAGCCTATATGGATGATTTGAGCGCGCGGGCGCCGTTTCAGCGCAAGTTAAAAGCCGTGGTCGCTTGCGGCAATGGCACGGCCGGCGCATTTGCGCCGCAAGTTTTAGCCAAATTGGGGATCGATGTGGTGGAGCTGAATTGCGACCTCGACCATAGCTTCCCCAACCATAACCCCAATCCCGAAGACATGAAAATGCTGCACGCCCTGCGCGATATGGTTTTGCAAACGGGCGCCGATATCGGATTTGCTTTCGATGGCGATGGCGACCGGTGCGGCGTGGTGGATAATGAGGGCGAAGAAATTTTCGCCGATAAAATGGGCGTTCTGGTGGGCCGCGATTTAGCGCGCCAGCATAAAGACGCGGTGTTTATCGCCGATGTTAAATCAACCGGCCTATTTGCCACCGATCCCGAACTCTTGGCGGCGGGCGCCGTGACCCATTATTGGAAAACCGGACACTCTTATATGAAGCGCCATACCCATGATATGGGCGCGCTGGCCGGCTTTGAGAAAAGCGGCCATTTCTTTTTCAACGCCCCCATTGGGCGCGGCTATGATGATGGGCTGGTCACCGCCATTGCCATTTGCGATATGCTCGACAGAGCGGGCCAAGATACGATGGCAGATTTGCGCCGCTCTTTGCCCGTGACCTATGGCTCGCCGACCATGTCACCCTATTGCGATGATTTGAAAAAATACGACGTTGTCGACCGCGCCATTGCCCATTTTGAAAAGCTTGCCGCCGAGGGCGGGCAAATCATCGGCCAAGATATTCGTGATTTAGTGACGGTAAATGGCGTGCGCATCACGCTGGCCGATGGCACTTGGGGATTGGTTCGCGCCTCCTCCAATAAGCCGGGTCTTGTGGTGGTGGTCGAAAGCCCTACATCGGAGGCCAATATGCGAGCGATTTTTGCCGAGATAGATGCGCTTCTGGCGTCTTATCCCGAAGTCGGCGAATACGATCAGAAAATTTAAAATAAAATAGCCAGCAGCATTCTGCCGCCGCTGATAAATAAGAAGCTGGCGAACACAATGTTGAGGGTTTTTTTGCTCATCCGATGCGCCAGACGCACGCCCAAAGGCGCGCCCAAAGTGCTGGCCGGTATCATCATGGCAAAGGCCAAAGCGTTGACATAGCCAAAGGCGAAGGGCGGCAAATCTGGCAGTGACCAACCGCCGATGACAAAACCCAGAGCCGCCGGCACCGCAATGAGAACGCCAATGGCCGCCGAGGTGCCGACCGCGCGATGCACATCATGGCCCGAGGCGTTGAGCAAAGGCACCGATAAAGTGCCGCCGCCAATGCCCATCAATGCGGAGAAAAATCCGATGAGGCTGGAGAGGGCTTTTTGCAGCCCTTGCGAGATAGAATTGCGGCTGGCCTCGCCTGCGGTTTTCGAGAAGGCCATGCGAAACGCCATGGTGAGCACCAGCGTCGCGAAAATAATTTTCAATCCCGTCGGCGTTACAAAACGCGCCGCAATCGCCCCCGCCAAGGCGCCCACGGCGACAAAGCCGCCCCAGCTTTTGAGAACGCCGACATCGACCGCGCCTTTTTTATAATGGCTGCGCGTCGATTGGCTGGCGGTAAAACAGATAATCGCCAGCGAGGTGCCGACCGCCATATGGATTTGCAAAGGCTCTGGAAAGCCGAAAAACACGAAAGTTTGAAACAAGACAGGCACGAGAACAATGCCGCCACCCACCCCCAAAAGCCCGGCGATGAGCCCGGAGACAAACCCCGCTGACAGCAAGACCGCCGTCAAAAACCAAAGTTCGCTGGCGCTGCCCATATCGCTGAAAGCTTCCATCGGTTAGCCTGCTTCCTGCAGCGCGCTTTTGCGGGCTTGCTGCTCTTGAACCAGTGCCAAAGCCTCGGTTAAGACGCTCGGGTCGTGGCCGCGCTGAGGCGCGTTTTCGCTTAAATGGCGGCGCCATAACCGCCCGCCCGCTTGGCCTTGAAACAGGCCCATAAGATGCCGCGTCAAAGCAGGTAAGCGCGTGCCCTTGGCCACCAGCTCTTGCGCGTAAGGCAGCAATTGATGAACAATTTCTTCGCGCGAGGCAGGGGCTTGCGTCTCGCCATAAAAATCGGCATCGACCGTGGATAATAAATAGGGGTTTTTATACGCCGCCCGGCCCAGCATCACGCCATCGACATGGGCCATATGCTGTTGCGCCTCTGGCAGGGTTTCAATGCCGCCATTGATGGAAATCAACAAATCTGGATGCGCCGCTTTTAACTGATAGACCAGCGCATAATCGAGCGGCGGGATATCGCGATTTTCTTTCGGGCTCAAGCCCTCCAACCAGGCTTTGCGCGCATGGACAATAAAATGCGTGACGCCCGCGCTTTTGCATTTTTCCACCAGAGTAAACAAAGCCTCGTTCGGGTCTTGGTCATCCACGCCAATGCGGCATTTCACCGTCACTGGAATTTGCACGCTGTTTTTCATGGCCGCCATACAATCCGCCACAAGGTCTGGCGTTTGCATCAGGCAAGCCCCGAATTGGCCCGATTGCACCCGGTCGGACGGGCAACCGACGTTGAGGTTAATCTCATCATAGCCCCAATCTTCGCCAATTTTGGCCGCTTCCGCCAAAGCCTCGGCCTCGCTGCCGCCCAATTGCAAGGCCAGCGGATGTTCCTCGGCTTTAAAATCCAATAATTTGGCGCGGTCGCCGAAGCGGATGGCATTGGCCGTTACCATTTCCGTATAGAGGCGCGCGCGCCGCGAAATGAGCCGCAAAAAAAAGCGGTCATGGCGGTCCGTCCAATCCATCATTGGAGCCACGGAAAATTTTATCGTGTCAGCGCTTAAGCTCATTCGTTCTTTGTCGCCTTTTTTACGCGCTTCAGCAAGAGACAACAAAGCCTGCGAGGCTTCCCCCGCAGGCTTTTCAATTGATTACAAATCGGCAGGCTTATTTTTTCGCGCTGCTGGCCAATTCGTTAAACGGCACATTTTTATCGACCCGAATATCTTGCGGCAAGCCAAGCACTTGCTCGGAGACGATATTGCGCAAAATTTCATCGGTGCCGCCGGCGATGCGGTAACCCGCCGCGCCGAGCCACTGATTTTGGAACGCCGCGCCCATGGGGCTTTCGTCCGTATCTTGCAAAATACCGCCCTGGCCTTGGATATCCATCGCGAAACTGCCGAGGTCCTGCATTTTGGGACCCGAAACAATTTTACCAATGGAGCTCTCGGCGCCCGGCACTTGGCCTTTCGATAGCGCGGTCAGCGTGCGGAACTTGGTGTATTTCAAACCTTGCGATTGCACATACCAATCGGCCAATTTCTCGCGCACATTGGCATCTTTAATCGCTGGGCCTTCTTCCAACTCGGTTTCGCGAGCCAGTTTCAGCAATTCTTCATAATCGACGCCGCTGCCGCCGCCAATCGCCAAGCGTTCGTTCATCAGCGTGGTCAGAGATACTTTCCAACCTTCCCCGACGTCGCCAAGACGCTGGCTATCGGGCACGCGCACATCATTGAAGAAAACTTCATTAAAGCCTGCCCCACCCGAGATTTGCTTGATTGGGCGAATTTCAATGCCCGGTGTTTTCATATCTAGGAAGAAAAACGTCAGACCTTTGTGCTTTGGCACGGTCGGGTCGGAGCGGGTGACGATAATGCCATAGTCGCAAAAATGCGCGCCCGAGGTCCAAACCTTTTGACCATTGATAATCCAATCATCGCCATCGCGCTCGCATTTGGTGCGCAGGCCCGCGACATCGGAACCCGCCGCCGGCTCGGAGAACAATTGGCACCAGACTTCTTCGCCAAACAAAGCGGGTTTGACGTAACGCTCGTTTTGTTCTGGCGTCGCCCATTTCATCATGGTTGGGATGCACATGCCGAGGCCGATTTCGAAAAATCCGCGTGGCACATCATAATTGGCTTCTTCTTGCGAATAGATAACCGATTGAATGGAGGTGCCACCGAGGCCGCCATATTCGGTTGGCCAGGTAATCGCTGCATAGCCTGCATCGGCTTTTTTGGCCTGCCATTCTTTGGCCCGAACCAGACGCTCGGCCTCTGATTTGGTCGATACGCCGGCTTTGGCATTATTGGGGTCGCGCGGGCGCGCATTGGCTGCCAACCACTCACGAACTTCGCTGCGGAACTTGGCTTCTTCTGGGGTATCGTTAAAATCCATTTTAACTTTCCTTCCTCGGTTTAAACACTTGTGGCGATATTACCTTAGGCCACATTACTTTTTTCAAGCTCGCTCACGAGCCGGTTTTTCCATCGGCTAGCACTGCCCAAAGACAGCGCCAAAAGTTTCGACCGACGATAATGAAATTGCGGATTGGCTTCCCATGTAAAGCCGATGCCGCCATGCACTTGAATGCATTCTTGCGCCGCAAAACGATAGGCTTCGGTTGCCGAAATACGCGCCGAGGCCGCCGCCAACTCGAGGTCAGCGCCTTCTTGCGCCAGCACCATCGCACCATAATAAGCATTGGAGCGCGCCAGCTCGAGCTTCACATACATATCGGCCAATTTATGTTTAATCGCCTGATAGGAGCCGATTTGACGACCAAAGGCATAGCGGTCTAACGAATAATCTTTCGCCATATGGAGCGCCGCTTCCGTGCCGCCCACTTGTTCAAAAGCCACCAAGACAGCCGCGCCCGCTTCGACGCGTTTCATCAAGGCCCAGCCCTCGCCCGTGACGCCCAAAAGGGAGGCATCGACATTGTCAAAGCTAATCTCAGCATGGCCACGGGTTGGGTCGATGGTCTCGACGCTGGAGCGGGTGACGCCATCTTGCGTCAAATCAACCACCACCAGCGATACCGCTTGTTCGCCCGTGCCGCCCGTATTGGCCAGCACAATCGCTACCGAGGCGGTTTCGCCATCGGGCACCGGCAATTTACGGCCGGTTAATTTACCATTGGCAAAACTTGTTTTCGTGTTGCGTGGCGTCGGCGCGGCTGGGCCTTCGGCGGCCGCCAGCGTGCCGATGATTTCGCCACTGGCCAGTTTTGGCAACCAGGCTTGTTTCAAGCTTTCCGAGCCACCGATTTTAATCGCTTCGGCTGCCATATAAATCGACGAGCTGAACGGCACGGGGGCTGCACTGCGGCCGAGCTCTTCGGCGATGACGCATAACTCGAGCGCACCGAGGCCGAGGCCGCCATATTCTTCGGGAATCGCCGCGCCGGTAAAACCGAGGTCGCACAGACCTTGCCAAATGTCATCGTGATGACTGGCGTCGCTTTCTAAAACCGTGCGAACGTCATCATAGCTGCATTTGTCTTCCAAGAATTTGCGCGCTTGGTCCTTCAGCATTTTCTGATCGTCTGAAAAATCAAAATTCATCGGTCTCTTCCTCCCTAGGCTTCGACGTATATGGATATGTAAGTCGCAAGAAAGGTAGGGCAAGGCGACACAGGGGTCAATAACTTGCTGGCTTAGGCATAGCCCGACAGAACTTCAGTAAACAGCGCATCGACGGTGCGTCTATGGTCGCTCAACCGATCGCTTAAACGGCTCATATCCGGCTCATTTAGGGCCTCCAGCAGAACATCTGCCGTGGCGGGCACGGGCGCCGTCTCATTATCTTCAAGGCATAGGCTGCCAATTTGTCGCAAAGCCAAATAGCTCTCTGCCGCCCCCTGAAGCCCCTCATAGGCGCTCGGGCTGAGGATATTCAGCGCCGCCAAATCAGCCAAAAGACGGGGCAGCTCGCGCGGGCCAAGAAGCGAGCCATGGGTGGCGCCATGGCGCAATTGCAGCGCCTGCGCGATAAACTCAATATCCACCAAACCGCCATCGCCGCGCCTTATATCAAAAGGCCCCGCTTGGGGTTGGTGCTGGCGCAAACGCGCGCGCATCTCGATGACATCTTGAAACAGTTTTTGCGGCTCGCGCGGCGCCCGCAAGATATCTTCGACCGCTTGGATGACTTTGGCGCTGAGGTTTTTATCGCCCGATAGCACCCGCGCGCGGGTTAAGGCCATATGCTCCCACGTCCAAGCCTGCTGCGTTTGATAGGCGGTAAACGACGATAATTTTGTGACCAAAGGCCCCGCATTGCCCGACGGTCGCAACCGCGTATCGACCTCAAACAAGCCGCCCTCGGCTGTTGGGGCACTGAGACCACTGACGAAACGGCGCGCCAATCTGGCAAACCACGTGTCGGCCGGAATCGATGTCGGGCCATCCGAAACGGCCGAAAAATCAGGCGCATCGCAAATGATAATAATGTCTAAATCAGATTGCAGCGTCATCTCTTGGCTGCCCAATTTACCCAGCCCCAAGACCGCTATTTCGCCGCTGGCTAATTTACCATATTGGCGCTCAATATCGGCTTGGGCGGCGGCCAGCATGGCTTCAATCGAGGTCAGTGCGAGCTGGCTATAGGCCTCGCTCGAGCGGGTGGCCATGACCGGGTCGGCGAGCACGCGCGTGCCGATGCGAAATTGTTCTTCATGCACATAGCGGCGCAATTGGTTCATCGCGGTTTCGAAATTATCCGTGTCTAAAACTAAATTTTGCGGGGTCGCATCCACCGGCTGCACCAGCACATCGACAAGCCCCGAATTGGCGCCCAGAAAAGACGATAAACGCGGCGCCACGGTGACAATATCAATCAGTAATTTCAAAACATGCGGGTTCGATTGGAACAAAGAAAACACCTGCACGCCAGACGGCAAACTCTCGAGAAAATTATGGAACCGAATGAAACCGCCATCGGCATCTCCACCGAGGGCCAACCGTTGCAATATCATCGGTTGCAGGCGGGTTAAAATCTCGCGGCCGCGCTGGCTGCGGGTTGCGCCCATGCGGCCCGCGTGCCAGCCGCGTATCAAGGCCGATATTTCCTTGCCGCGGGCAAAGCCCATATTGGCCAGCGTTTTTAACGTGTCCGGGTCGTCTTCATTGCCGGTGAAAACCAGATTGCCTTCCACCCCGGATAGGCTTTCGGATTGCTCGAATAAAAGCGCATATTCTTGCGTGACTTTGGCCAATTGGGCGGTGAAATCTGCGGCGAAATCTTCCGCCGTGACAAAACCGGCAAAGCGCGCGAAACCTTCAAAAGCCTCTGGCGCTGTGGGCAGGGTTTGGGTTTGTTCATCTTGGCGCATTTGCAGACGATGCTCGAGACGACGCAAATAATAATAGCATTGCGTCAAAGTGGTCGCCGTCGCTTGGGAAATCCATTCTTTTTGCGCCAGCATGGCCAGCATGTCGACCGTGCGATGGCCGCGCAAATCGGGGTCGCGCCCGCCCGCTATGAGCTGTTGGGTTTGCACGAAAAATTCAACCTCGCGAATGCCGCCGCGCCCGAGTTTTAAATTATGTCCCATGGCGGCAATTTCGGCATGGCCGCGCACCGCATGGATTTGACGCTTCATGGAATGCACATCTTCAATCGCCGCGAAGTCGAAATAGCGGCGCCAGATAAACGGTTGCAAATCATCGAGGAAGCGCTGCCCCGCCGCCCTATCGCCAGCCACGGGACGCGCCTTAATATAGACCGCGCGCTCCCAATTCTGGCCCAGCGATTCATAATAGCTTAACGCCGCCGATACCGACACAGTGAGCGGCGTGGCGCCCGGGTCGGGGCGCAGGCGTAAATCAACGCGGAAGACGAAACCATCTTGCGTCACATTTTGCAGCATGGCGGTTAAGTCTTGCACCAAAGTAATGTGGAATTTTCGCATATCGACATCGGCAGCCAACGGCAAAGCATCGGGCGTGTAATAGACGACGAAATCAATATCCGACGAGTAATTTAACTCCTGCCCGCCGTGTTTGCCCAAGGCCAAGACCACCAATCCATCGCGCGAGAATTGCTCGAGACGCTGCTCTCGCACCGCCTCGTGCAACAAAAAATCAAGCGCCGCCGACACCGACGCATCGGCCAATTGGGTGAGCGCTTGGGTGACCTGTTCGACATCCCAATGGTCAGCCAAATCGGCCAGCGCAATCGATAAAGCTGCCTTATTGCGGCTGTGACGCATCTCGGCCATGGCCGCCTCGCGCGTGTTGCAGGCCGCAAGCTTGGCCTGCATATCAGCCACCAGCTGCGCGTGATACTCGGCCGCGGATTGCTGGCTTAGGCTTTGCAAAACATCCGGATAACGGCGCATCAATCGGGTGAGAAAACCGCTGCCTTCGACCACCCAAAGAAAAAAATCTACATGGGTTTTTAACAGCGCCTGAACATCGGGCGAGGCGGCTGTTTGAATATCGGCGAGCAAGGCGCGCGCGTGGTCGGCGTCGAGCGGCTGGCGCCCTTGGCTCGGTTTTATCGCGGCAAATAAAGAGGGTTTGGCGGCGGCCATGGGTTACGCTCGCTTCGGCAGACGAAGGGTTGCTTTGAGGCCGGGGCGCGCCGCGCTCAGCTCTAGCGCGCCACCATGCTGGCGGCAAATCGCGGCCACCAGCGACAGACCCAGCCCCGTCCCATCGCCCGAACGGCTTTCCTCGAGGCGCACGAAGCGCTTTTGCACCTCGGCGTATTTCTCGGCCGGGATGCCCGCGCCGCCATCGGTTAAGGAGATGAGAATATCCGTGTCGGTTTGGCGCAAAGCCAAAGTGACTTGGCTATCGGGCACGCTGGCATGGGTCAGCGCGTTTTCCAACAGATTGGCCACCGCCTGAACCAGCAAAGGCTCATCGCCTTGAAAGCCCGTAACCGCGGCGATGTCTAGCTCGAGGCGCATTTGTTTATCGGCGAAAACCGCCTCGAATAGGTCATGCAAATTGGTCAGCAAATCTGCGACATCGAGCGGCTGGCGGGTTAAAGTCGCAGCGCCGCTCTCGAGACGCGACAAGGCCAAGAGCGCGGTGAAACTATGCAGCAGCCCATCGACATCTTCTAAAGCATCGGCCAATTGATCGCGGGCTGCATCCTCGCTTTGCTCCAATAGTGCCTCGAGGCGCGCTTTCAAACGCGTCAGCGGCGCGCGCAAATCATGCGCCAAATTATCGCTGACTTGTTTGCTCTCCGCCATCAGGCTTTCGATACGCCCCAACATGGTGTTGATATGGCTGGTCATCAACGCCCATTCATCACCGCTGGCATCGACCGATAGGCGGCTGGAAAATTGGCCGCGCATCAGCGGCTGCAAATCTTGGTTGATGGCGGCGACCCGGGCCAAATTACGACGCGCCAATAAAGCCCCGCCCGCCAGTCCAAAAATCGTCAGACCCAAAAGCGCGAGGGCGAAAAACCGCACCATCGTATCGAGAAATTCTTGCGTATCGCGCATGTCTTGCCCCAGAAGAACCACCAAATCTGTGTCTAAGCGCAACACGCGGGCGCGAATTTGGGCGTCGGGCGTGGTGACATAAAACCAGCCGTCTTGCGCGCGCTCGGTGGTTTCCGGCGACGGGAAATCTGGCAAATTACCTGCCAAATAAACCCCCAGAGACGTCGACAAACGAACGACGAAACCTTGATTTAAATCTGATTTTATCGACACAAGTGCGGCTAGTTTTTGCGCCCCCTCTTGCTCGTAAACACGAGAGAAATTGGCCGCCTCGCGCCAAATAGTGCCATCTTGCATGGCCAACAAACGCTGCTCTAAGCGCTGGTATAGCAGGCCCAAAACAACGGCTACCGCCAAGGCTAAGGCCGCCGTATAGGCGGTGGCGGCGCGAAACGAGGTGGCGCGCCACAGGCTCATGTTGTGGCCTCTTTCAACACGAAACCTTGGCCGCGCAAGGTGTGCAGCAAGGGAGTATCAAAGCCTTTGTCGAGCTTGGCGCGCAGGCGCGAGATATGCACATCCACCACATTGGTTTGCATATCGGCTCGATAATTCCACACGTTTTCCAGCAACATGGTGCGGGTGACGGTTTGGTTTTTTTGGCGCAGTAAATATTCCAGCAGCGTAAATTCGCGTGGGTTTAACGCCAGCTCGGCGCCGCCCCGCGTGGCCCGACGCGCCACCACATCCAGCGTTAAATCGCCCAATTGCAAAATCGTTTCGGGCGGCGACGCTTGGCGTTTGGCCAGCGCCATCACGCGGGCTTGCAGCTCGGCAAAAGCATAGGGTTTGACCAAATAATCATCGCCGCCAGCCGTAAACCCTTCGACCCTATCTTCGACCTCGCCCAGACCAGAGAGAAATAAAACCGGCGTCTGAATGCCGCCCGCTCGCAATTGTGTCACCATGTCGACGCCATTGAGTTTCGGCATCATGCGGTCGACCACCAGAACATCAAATGGTGTGGCTTGTGCCGCCGCCAGACCCAATTCGCCGTTGGCGGCATGGGCAACCTCTAGCCCTTGCGAGCGGAAACGCTCTACCAAAAGAGTGGCAGCTTTGAGGTCGTCTTCGACCAGCAAAAGGCTTACGGGCGCGTCCATGCAGCGAGACTAGCGGTTATTGCGGTGGGGTTGAAGTGTTTTGACGCATCAGGCGAAAGCCGAAAAATCCACCTAGCAGCAAAATCAATATTGGCATCGCCCAAAGCAGCGCCGTGTGGCTGGCTAGGCGCGGGCGAAACAAAGCGAACTCGCCGTAACGGGCCACCACCGCGGCGCGAATTTGGGCGTCACTATCGCCCGCCAAAAGTCGGGTCCGCACCATTTGGCGCAAGTCGCGCGCCAAAGGCGCATCGCTATCATCAATCGATTGGTTTTGGCACACCAGACACCGCAGCTCTTGGCTGAGCGCGCGCGCGCGTGTTTCCAGCTCTGGATTGGTTAGCGCTTCGCCCGGGTCGAGCGCCCAAATTGGCGTGACCCAAAAACACGTTAGCAATAAAAGCCGCCCCATCATGCGCGGCGCCGTAATCGGGTGCGCAAGCCAAAGCCCCCGCCTGCGGCCATCAACACAGCGCCCAGCCAGATAAATGCCACATAGGGGTGATACCAAATCCGCAAGACGCGTTTGTCATTGGCCGTCTCGCCGACCACCGCATAGAGATGACCCGTCAAATCTGTGGTGATGGCGGCCTCGGTGGTTTGCGAGCGTTCGGCTTCGTAAAAGCGTCGCTCGGGAAATAAATGGCTGCCCGCATGCGGGCCGGTGAGATAGCTCAAGCGAGCTTGCTCGGAACGGTAATTCGGCCCGTCGATTTCGCGCAAACCGTCATAGCGCAAAGTGATGGACGCAATATCTATTTCTTGTCCCGGGCTGGCCGCCACCACAATTTCTTCGCGCCATTGCGTCGCCGCCAAAATACCCAACATTAAAACGCCCAAACCGCCATGTGCCAAAGGGGCTGCAAAGGCGGTCGACGGCAGCCTCCAGAAACGCCACAGCTTGGCGCGATGGGGCGCGAGTTTGCGGCCCAAATCGAGGCCCGCGCCCAGCACCAACCAGAAACTCGCGGTGAATAAAGCCAGCACCATAATCGACGCCGCGCCGCGCAGCAGAACCAGAATAAGGCTTAATAATAAAGCCGCGACCGCGCCCATGCCCAGCCAAGGCTTTAACGGCGCCAACTGACCTTGGCGCCAATTGAGCAACGGCCCGAGCGGCACTAAAAGGGCGAAAGGCACGGCGAGGGGCGCAAATACGGCGTTGAAATAAGGCGCGCCGACCGAGATTTTTCCCAGGCCCAAACCATCCAAAACCAACGGATAAATCGTGCCGACAAAAACCGTGACAGTGGCCGTGGCGAGGAAAATATTATTGGTCAGCAAAAGCCCCTCGCGGCTTATCGGCTGAAAGGTTCCATCAGGGGTTAATTTGGGCAGGCGATAGGCATAAAGCGCCAAGGCACCCGCCGTGAAGCCAACGAGAATGGCGAGGATATAAATCCCGCGCTCAGGGTCATTGGCGAAAGCATGAACCGAGGTCAATACGCCCGAGCGGACCAAGAAAGTGCCCGATAAAGACAGCGCGAAAGTGACGATGGCCAGCAGAAGCGTCCAGCGTTTTAACGTGTCTCGGGTTTCGGCCACTAAAGCAGAATGCAGTAAGGCCGTGCCCGCGAGCCATGGCATCAGCGAGGCGTTTTCAACCGGATCCCAGAACCAAAAGCCGCCCCAACCCAATTCGTAATAGGCCCAATAAGAGCCCAAGGCGATGCCCAGGGTAAGGAAAATCCAAGCGGTTAAAATCCAGGGTCGCATCCAGCGCGCCCAAGCATTATCGCGCCCATCGGCGGCCTCGCCCGCGGTGGCCAAAGCGGCAATGGCGAAAGCAAAGCTCATGGAAAAGCCGACATAGCCCGCATATAGCAGTGGCGGATGCGCGGCCAGAGCGGGGTCTTGCAAAATCGGCGTCAGGCCTTGGCCCGCGAAAGGCGCAGGCAGAAGGCGGGCAAAAGGATTGGAGGTGAACAAGAGAAAGGAAAGAAACGCCGAGCCCAAAAGGCCTTGGGTCGCCATGACAAAAGAAGAAAAACGGGCGGGCATGTTTTTTGCGGTGCGCGCAAAAGCGGCTCCATAGGCCGCCAATATCAGCGTCCATAAAAGCATCGAGCCCTCATGATTGCCCCAGACGCCAGCGATTTTATAAATCATCGGCTTGGCCGCATGGCTATTGGCAAAAACCACCATCAGCGAGAAATCAGACCGCACGAAAGCATAGGTCAGCGCCGCAAAAGACAGGCCGATGAGCGTGACTTGCAAATAAGACGCCCGCGCGGCAAAGGCAACCGCCAAGCCGCCGCTTGGCTCACGGCGCAATAAGTAGAGCGGCAGCAGCGCTTGCGCCAAGGCGACGACCAAGGCCAAGACCAAAACAAAATGACCCAGTTCCGCAATCATTGCGCGCGCTCTTGGGATTTTCCCGGATGCGGCTGATTGTATTTGCCTGATTTTTCGAGCGCTTCCGCCACTTCGGGCGGCATATAGGTTTCATCATGTTTGGCCAAAACCGTATCGGCGATAAATAGGCCCGCACCATTAAACCTGCCCTCGGCAACCACCCCTTGGCCTTCGCGGAACAAGTCTGGCAACATGCCCTCATAAGAGACTTTTATTGTATGGGCTAAATCGGTGACCGCGAAGGTCGCGCGCAAGCCGTCTCTGGCGACACTGCCTTCTTGCACCAAACCGCCGACCCGCATCGCCTCGCCCGGCGTAGCGGGGTTGGCGGCCAATTCGCTTGGCGAGCGGAAGAACACAATATTGTCTTCCAGCGCCGTAAGCGCCAGACCGGCCGCCAGAGCCAGAAAAGCAAAGCCGCCAATAAGCGCCGCCAGTCTTGTTTGTTTGGGAGTGAGTTTCGCCATCATGGCGCCAGTATAGGCTTTTGCAACCGCCCTTGGCTATGGCAATGCAAGCCGTGCAAGGGTGGCTCGTTGCCGCAGGTTTTGAGACGTCTAATTGGCTTTGGAAAGCTGTTGGTCGAGCATTTTAGCCAGCGGCGCATCGTCGGGCAAATGGGCGCGCAGGTTTTGCCAAATCGCGCGGGCTTTATCGCCCTCGCCTTGTTGCACCCAGCTTTGCGCCCGCCAGAATTGGGCCAGCAAATTATTGCCATCCACCTCTAACACGCCATCTAAAAGCGCCACGGCGACTTCATTGACCACGCCGCCATCTTGCTCAATCAGCGCTTGCGCCAGACCGACTTGCGCTTCCACGTCTATCGGTTGGGCGTCGGCTGTGAGCTCGAGCACGCGTTGCCACGCATCTCCAGCTTTGGTGTGGTCGCCAACCGTTGTGCGCAACCGTGCCAGCAATCGCCAGCCTTCGACATCCTTGGGGCGCAGGCGAATTTCATTTTCCAGCCGCGCCATAATCGCCGCCGGCGGCAGCTCCGCCAAAGCGCCCTCGAGGCGCGGCGATAAAGGTTGGTCGGGGGTTTGCGGATTGCCAAGATAGAGGTAAAGCGCCAAAGCCACACTCGGCACGACAAAAAACACCGCCAAGAGCGGCCCTTTTTGTGCGGCTTCGCGAAAGGGTGCAGCCATCCAATAAGCCACCGCAAAGGCCAGCAGCGCGCTGAAAGCCCAGACTAAAATCTCAGCCAAATCATTCCCCTAAAAACCTAAATATTGGACAATTTCATCCATGGGCGCCCGCGGGCTTTCCAGCGTATTCACCGGCGCCTCGGGGTCGGCATAGCCGAGTGCCAGGCCACAGAACAAAGTCATATGGTCGGGAATGTCGAGATAGGCTTTCACGCTCGGCGCCCAAATCGCCCAAGCTTCTTGCGGGCAGGTGTGCAAGCCGCGCTCGCGCGCCAGCAGCATCATGGTTTGAATGAGCATGCCCATGTCTGACCATTGGCCTTCTTGCATGGTTTTATCGAGCGCGAAAAACATGCCGACGGGTGCATTGAAAAACGTGAAATTGCTGGCCAACCAGGCCAAACGCGCCGCTTTATCTTCGCGCGCCACGCCCATGGCTTCATACATTTTCTCGCCCAAATCAAAGCGCCGATCGGTATAGGGCGATTTTAGCTTGGGGGGGTAAATATTATATTCGGAGCCTTCGCCGGCAGGGTTTTCGAGGCCTTTTTCGGCGATGCTCTGAACCAATTTATCGCGCGGCTCGCCTTGTAAAACATAGACATGCCAAGGCTGCAAATTACCGCCCGATGGCGCCCGCGTGGCAGTGTCGACAATATAGCGAACATCTTCTTGCGCGACCGGTTTGTCGAGAAACGCGCGGCAAGAAAAACGGCTGTTGATGGCTTCGCTGACGCTTGGCGCCGGGGTGGTTAATCGTGACATAATATCCTCCAAAATATGCCCCAACATATCACAGCGCTTGCCTATGGCTAGTTGAAAGACACGCCTCGAAGGATGGTGTTATGTCGCGCTGGGTATCGGCAATTGCAGATAGTAAATCGCCACCGCCACGGGCCCGCCGTAAACTCACCGTTTAGCGGCGTCGCCACAATCGGCGTGTTTTGCCAATAGAGCGCGGCGATTTCAGCATCACTCAGCCCCTTCAGAAGGTGGTGGCGCAAGTTCGGCTTGCGCCAACCGGGCCAATCTTTGCTCAATATCGGCGACAAGCGATTGCCGGTTTTGCGGGTCACCTTGAGGTATTGCCTCCTTCTTTTTTTGGTTTTGCAGGCGGCTCATGACCTCCAAAGTTTTGGTCAACATGGTGAAGATGCGGGCATAGCGTTCAAACGCCTCCGAAACCGCTTCGATATCGCTCGGCACGCTGGCCCGCATGTTTTTCCGCATGGCTTCAATATCCGCCAGCAGATTATCTTGCAGGTCCTGTAATGTGTTCTCAGATAAAATCGGGTTCATTTTAATATATCAGCGCCGCGAAGACGGGGACGAAACCAGTCTGCCAAACTCAATTGGCTATTGTTGTTATGACATAAAACTATCAAACCAGCGGGGCGCTGTCAATCGATTTTTCAAAATTTTTATTGTTTTTCAATGGTTTACTTGCTTACTACGTGTATATTTTCGAAAAAAAGCGGCAGAAACAAGCACTTGCGAAAATCGAAAAACCTAATTTTTTTCGTCCCATGGCCAGGCCACAACATGGTTTTCCACGTCGGCCTCGCCATCGCCTTCGGCAATCACACGGCCATGAACCGACATGCCCGCCGCCGCCACGCTGTCGGGCGTGCCGCTAACCAGCGGATGCCAATCGGGCAAAGGCTTGCCTTCGTGCAACAATCGATAGGCACAGCTCGGCGGCATGAAATCTATTTGCGCGAGATTGTCTTTGGTTAGCCGCACGCAGTCCGGCACAATTTGGGTGCGTCGCGCATAGTCTTTGCAGCGGCACGTGCCCAAGTCCAATTGGCGGCAGGCGAGGTTGGTGAAAGCCAGCTCGCCGGTGTCGTCATCTTGCAATTTCACCAAGCAGCATTTGGCGCAGCCATCGCACACGGCTTCCCATTGGGCGTCATCCATATCGGCCAATGCCGTGGTTTGCCAAAATGGCGCTTGGTTTTTCATTCGTCTTCCTTTTCTCTCCGGTCAAAGCCTGAACTACGAGATTAATTTGATTTCCTCATGCTTCATAGAAAATCCGCTTAAGCATTCAGAGAGACCTTCGGCTTTCGCTTTGGGGGCAAAAGTAAAAAACAAAACGTTAGAGCCAAGAATAACTGGCAAATCTATTCGGATTTCGTGTCGTTTGAGACGTTCATACCATTGACGTCGCCGATTCACCTGTTCTTGAGGTGAACAACGCCATCGATACTGAAAAAACACAGTGATTTTTTCCCGTGCGTAATCAAATAATTCTGTGTCTAGGATATATTTTCGTGCGTCTACGTCGGCACTCTTGCCGATAGTTCTAATTTTTCCACCTGTGTTTGGGTCAAGAAAAAGCAGATCAGTCTGATCTAATTCGGCCTTAGCTCTCCGATGCCATTCTCCCCGCCCAATCTTTGTCATCCCCTCGGGAATAGACACATCATAGAAAATTGTGTTTTTGGGCCATATGTCCAATTTTTCTATATTGGAGAGCTTCCGATTCTCTTTGCTCTGAAAATCTGCTGCCTTCAGAGCATCAAAGAGCTTTGCGTCAAGCCCACGCCATTTTTTGGCGTTATCCAAATACCCGCGCTTCTCACCATGGTTTTCATTTGTTTCAAAGCGATACCAATTAACGCCCAATTTTGCTTCAGGCATTTGCTCAGCTAGGTGACGCAATAGAGCGTATTTCACATAATCGCGTTCATCACCGATATATTTTTCCTGCATGGTTTTTCTTATCCTTTTTGCCTAATTGACGCCCCTGCATGGGTCTGTCAGTTTGAGCCTAAAGATGGTTCAAGTTAAAGTGTTAAAAGGGTAACCCGAGAAAGTCTTATTATGGTTCAACTCGCAACCGGTTTGAAGGCTCCATTTATATGGGCTTGCGCCCTGCTCGTTCTGCTCGGCCTTGCGCCGGCGCGGGCGCTCGAGCCCGTTACTTTTGCCACCGATTGGAAAGCCCAGGCCGAGCAAGGCGGGTTCTACCAAGCCAAGGCGCTCGGCCTTTATAAGCGCGCAGGGCTCGACGTCACGCTGCGCGGCGGCGGGCCGGGGGTTAATATTGCGCAATTATTGGGCGCGGGCGCCATTGATTTTGGCATGGGGTCGAACAGTTTCATTCCGCTCAATATGGTGCGCGCGGGCGTGCCAGCCAAAGCGGTGATGGCGGCATTTCAAAAAGACCCGCAAGTGCTCATCACCCATCCGCGCGCCGATGTGCAAAGCCTCGCCGATATGAAAGGCAAGCCGGTGATGATTGCCGATGCTTCCGCCAGCGCCTTTTGGATTTGGCTGAAAGCGAAATATGATTTCTCCGATCGCCAAATCCGAAAATACACATTTAATCTGGCGCCATTTCTGGTCGATGAGAAAGCCATCCAACAAGGCTATGTCACCTCCGAGCCCTATACGATTGAAACCCGTGGCGGGGTGCGCCCGCAGGTGTTCTTGCTGTCGGATTATGGCTACCCCAGCTATGCCGCCATGGTGCTGGCGCAAAATCGGATGATTGAACAGCAGCCAGAGATTGTTCAGGCTTTCGTCAATGCCTCGATAGAGGGCTGGCGCAGCTATATTTATGGCGACCCGACGCCGGGCAATCAGCTCATCCTGCAAGCCAATCCAGATATGACGCAAGACGTCATCGACCAAGCGATTGAGCAAATCCGCGAACGCGGCATGGTGCTGGCACCGGACACACAAGCCGACCCCGGTAAAGTAAGCGGCCGGATGGGCACCATGAACGAAGCGCGCTGGCAGTCCTTTTTCACCACTATGTCTGAGAACGGCGTCTATCCCAAAGACCTCGACTGGCGCGCGGCTTTCACCACCCGCTTCATCGATAGCCACCCGCCAACAGGCGCGCCGCAATGACACGCGCGCCCTCGCTTACGCTAAACCAGCTTGGCCTGCGCTATCCCGCCCACGGCAGCGCGGCGGGGGTTGTGGCTTTGCAAAATATCACAGCGTCTTTTCCTGCCGGCAGTTTTACCGCTTTGGTGGGCCCGTCGGGCTGCGGCAAATCCAGCCTCTTGCGCGTGCTGGCGGGCCTTCAAGCCCCCACACAAGGGGATATGTCGGCCGTGACCCAGAGCGATATCGGCTTTGTTTTTCAAGAGCCTACGTTGCTGGCGTGGCGTAACGTCTATGACAATGTGGCTTTGCCGTTGAAAATCGCCAATCGAAAATCGCGCCTTAGCGCGCAAGAAATCGATGTGCGGGTGAGCGAAGCCCTGACGCTGGTTGGCCTCGAGGCGCGCGCCAAAGCCTTGCCCAGCGAATTATCGGGCGGCATGAAAATGCGCGTCTCGCTGGCCCGCGCGCTGGCCAAACGCCCGCCCATATTATTGATGGACGAACCCTTTGCCGCGCTGGACGAGCTGACCCGCTTTCGCCTCGACGATGATTTGCGCGCCATCTGGCAGCAGCAAAAACCGACGATTCTTTTCGTCACCCATAGCGTCACCGAAGCCGCCTATCTGGCACAACGCGCTTTGGTGATGCGGGCGGGCGAGATAAAATCAGAGATTGCCATCGCCCGCCCCGCGTCGCAAAACCAGCCCGATAATTTTCGCGCAGCGCCGAGCTTTCACGCCGCTTGCGCTGCCATCAGCGAAGCTCTGGCGCAAGGGGAGCGCGCGTAATGGGCGCGGTTTTACAAAAACTCATCCCGCTTGCGGTGGGCATCGCCCTGCTGGGCATTTGGGAGCTATCGGTGCATCTCACCCAAGTGCCGATTTTTGTGCTGCCCCCGCCCTCGGCCATCGGCCATGCGCTGGTCGATAATTTCACCACGCTGATGGGCTCGCTGTGGGTGACGGTGCGGATTACCGCTATGGCGTTTTTCTGGGCCGTGGTCAGCGGTCTGGCTTTGGCGATTGTTTTCACCCGCGCGCGGCTGCTGGAAATGGCGCTCTACCCCTATGTGGTGACTTTGCAAGTCACGCCCGTTGTGGCCATTGCGCCGCTGATTCTCATCTGGGTGGGGTTTGACCATGTCGACCGCGCGCTGGTTATCATTGCCTGGATTGTCGCTTTCTTTCCCATGCTCACCAATGCGGTGCAGGGGTTGCGCAGCACGCAGCCGCAATTGCACGACGTCATGAGTTTGGCGGGCGCGCGCTGGTGGCAAAGACTTTATTACCTCGAGCTGCCCGCCGCCCTGCCCTCTATGCTGACGGGGGCGAAAATATCTGGCGGATTGGCGCTTATCGGCGCCGTGGTGGCCGAATTTGTGGCCGGCTCGGGCGCCAGCACGGGGCTGGCTTGGCGCATTATCGAGGCTGGCAATCGGCTCGAGATTGCCACGCTATTTGCCGCTTTGGCGCTTTTATCGGCGCTCGGCATTGCGCTGTTTTATGCGCTGACTTTGCTCGAATGGCTGGTCTTGCGGCGCTGGCACGATAGCTTTGCCAAAACCCGATAATCGCTCAATATTACACTTATTTTTTGTAAATTAAAATAATCTACATCAAGTTGACGGATAATAGGAAAATATGCATTATCCGGCAGAGTTTTAGAGGATTCTTTCATGGCACAGCACAGCTCCAAGGGCGCCCGTTTTCAGGCCGTCACCGCCAATCGTCTCAGCGACGGCGAGGTGGTTTATCTGACGGCGGATAATCAATGGGCCGAGACTTTTCCCGCCGCGGATATCGCCGATGGGGCGGCGGCTGGCGAAGCGCTTTTGGCGCGCGCGCTGCCAGCAGATTTTGAGCTGCATGTGCTAGAGCCCTATTTGTTCGAAGTGCTGCAAGATGGCGCCCATTTTAAGCCAGCCAGCGTGCGCGAGATTATTCGCGCGGCCGGCCCCACGGTGCGCCTCGATTTGGGCAAGCAAGCCGACGCGAAACAGGAGAGCTAGACGATGTATCGTTATGACGAATTTGATCATCAATTGGTGGGCGAGCGGGTAACGCAGTTTCGTGGCCAAGTCGAGCGCCGGGTCTCTGGCGAGCTGAGCGAAGATGCTTTCAAGCCCTTGCGTTTGATGAACGGCGTCTATTTGCAACTCCATGCCTATATGCTGCGCGTCGCCATTCCCTATGGTACTTTGTCGTCGAAACAACTGCGGATGCAGGCGCATATCGCGCGCAAATATGACCGCGGCTATGGCCATTTCACCACCCGCCAAAACATCCAATTCAATTGGCCAGCCCTCGACAAAATTCCTGACTTGCTGGAAGAGCTTGCCACCGTCGAGATGCACGCCATCCAGACATCGGGCAATTGCATCCGCAATGTGACGGCAGACCAATATGCCGGGGCCATCGATAACGAAGTAGAAGACCCACGGATTATCTCTGAGATTATCCGTCAATGGTCGACTTTCCACCCCGAGTTTACCTATCTGCCCCGCAAATTTAAAATTGCCGTCACCGGACATGACAACGATCGTGCCGCGATTAAGCTGCATGATATCGGCATTGTGATTAAGCAAAATGAGCTGGGCGATATCGGCTATGAAATCCACGTCGGGGGCGGCCAAGGGCGCACGCCTTTCATCGCCAAAAAAATGGCTGACTTTGTGCCGAAAGCACAATTGCTGGCTTATTTAGAAGCGGTCATGCGGGTTTATAATAGGCTGGGCCGGCGCGACAATAGTTATAAGGCGCGGATTAAAATTATGGTTCACGAGACTGGCGAAGAAGAAATGCGCCGTCTCATCGAAGCCGAATTTGCCAAAATTGACGCCTCGCAAATGCTCAGCGTGCCGCAAGCCGAGGTCGACCGCATTAGCGCTTATTTCGCCAACCCCGCCTTTGCCGCCCTGCCCGCCACCAGCGCGGCCATGGAGACGGCCCAAAAACAAGACGCCGATTTCGCGCGTTGGGTGCGCGCCAATATTGTGCCGCATAAACAAGACGGCTATGCCATCGTCAATATTTCACTCAAGCCCATCGGCGGCGTGCCTGGCGATGCGACGGATGTGCAAATGGAAGCGGTGGCCGATTTGGCCGAGCGCTATAGTTTCGACGAAATTCGCGTCACCCATGAACAAAACTTAGTGCTGCCGCATGTGCGTTTGGATGATTTAAAAACCGTCTATGACGAATTGCAAGCCCATGAGCTGGCCACCGCCAATCTTGGCCTCATCTCCGATACGATTGCCTGCCCGGGGTTGGATTATTGCAATCTCGCCAACGCTCGGTCTATTCCGCTGGCGCAAGAAATCTCCGAACGCTTTGCCGACCTCGACCGACAATATGATATCGGCGAATTGAAAATTAAAATCTCCGGCTGCATTAATGCGTGCGGCCATCACCATGTCGGCCATATCGGCATTTTGGGCGTCGATAAAAAAGGCACGGAATTTTATCAAATCTCCTTGGGCGGCTCGGCCGATGAGAACGCCAGCATTGGCACCATCACCGGACGCGCCTTTACCGAGGAAACCATTGTCGACGCCATTGAAACCGTGGTGACGACCTATAAGGACATGCGCCAAGACGGCGAACGCTTTATCGACACCTATCGCCGCGTCGGGCTAGACCCATTTAAGGAGCGCCTCTATGCATAAAGACTATCAGCTGGTTAAAGACGGCGCGCTGTGCCAAGACGAGTGGCACTATAGCGACGATGAAACCGCGCTTTCCGACGCCCCGACGATTATCTCGCTGACGCGGCTCAAGGCCGAAGCCGAGGTTTTACGGGCGCGCAACGCCAAATTGGGCGTGCGCCTCTTGGCAGACGGCAATGGCAAAACCAAACTCGGCGAAGACGTCGCCGAGCTGGCGCCCTATCTCGATATGCTGTCGCTGGTCTCCATCGACTTCCCGACCTATCGCAATGGCCGTGGGTTTTCGGCGGCGCGCATTTTGCGCGAGCAATTTAACTTCGACGGCGAGCTGCGTGCCTCTGGCGACGTATTGCATGACCAATGGGCCATGATGCGCCGCTGCGGCATCACCGCTTTTGAACTGGCGCCCACGGTCTCGCTTGAAGTTTTCACCAAGGCCATGGACGAGCTGAGCGAGGCTTACCAGCCCGCGTCTGACGACCAACGCGGAGCGCTTTGGAAACGTCACGCGTAAAACCCTAAAGGTTTGTGGTTTCTGACGTCGGCGTTTCGATATAAATCGAGCGGCTGGGGAAAGCAAAACCTGTGCCCGCGTCTTCGACGATTTTCTTAATCGCAAACAGCAAGCCCTGTTTGGCATCCAGCCATTCCAGCCAATCGGTGGAGGCGGTAAAACAATAGACCAGCAGGTCGATGGAGCTGGCGTTAAAGCTCTCGACGCGCACCACACAAGAGACATTTGCATCATCGGAGACAAACCGCGGGTCGTCGACAAGCCATTGTTCAATGCCCGCGCGCACCGCTTCTAATTGCGCCGCCGTGCTATTGTATTCCAGCCCAATGGTCCATTTCACCCGGCGCTGCGTCATGTTTGAATAATTAATCAGCGCGTGGTCAGAAAACGTATTATTGGGCACCACCACGGGCACTTGGTCGAAGCGGCGCACGCGCGTGGAGCGAAACCCAATTTGCTCGATAACGCCCTCGACAATCCCCGCCACTTCAATGCGATCGCCGATTTGAAACCGTCTCTCGACCAGAATGGAAACGCCGCCCAATAGGTTTTTGAACAAATCTTGCGCGCCCAAAGCCACGGCCACGCCAAACAGACCAAAGCCAGCCACGATGGGGCCAATTTGAATGCCCCAGATTTGCAACACGGTCGCGCCGCCAGTTAAGCCGACGCCCCAACGAACCAAAGTCATCAGCCAGCCAATGATTTCGGGCGAGAGAATATCTTCGATATTTTTGAGCGCCATATGCGCCGGCGTGATGGCCGCATAGAAAGTCCAGAAAATCCCAACCGCAATCAACGAGCGCATAACCCGGTCGGCCAGCTCGGCTGGCAAGCCATCGAGGGGCAAAGCTTCCAAGGCAAAAAACACGCCCAGAATCAGGAAGAAGAATTTAATCGGCCGCTCCACCGCCTCGCGCAACATATCGTCGATGTTGTTTTTCGTCCGCTTGGTCAATCGCTCCAAAGCGTTCAGCACAAAGCGCGTGAACAGCCCACGCAAAACCGCAAAAAACAAAAATATGCCCAAGGCCGTCAATATCTCCGAGACACTCAACCCAAAGGAGCCAGAGCTCCAAACTTCGCGCACCAGGGCGATAAATTCTTGCATTATCTCTTCACCTTTCGGGCCTCACCTGTCGGGCCTCACCTTTAAGACCAAGTACCGTCTATTTTCTCGTCTAAAAAATGTCGTCCTGCAACATCTTCTATATCTATCACCCAAATATCCGGATCGCGCGTCATTTCTCGCGCCAAACGCGTGTCTATCTCTGGCTCTGGCGTGCCGGGCGGCAAGACCACACGCGCCAAACGCTCGCCATCGAGATTGGTGAACAAAGACAAGACCCCGCCCGTGCCATCCATCCGATTGACGCGAATAAAAATCACCCCCGCATCGGTATCGCCCCTCCGCGCCACATAGGCAGCCGCCAAAGCGCCTTGCACGCGGCGCACCAAGGCTTGCACATAGAGCTCAGATTTAAGACGCATAAACATGTCTGTTTGTATCATGATTGCGCGTCGTCTTTACACACTTGCTTTCCTATATCGCTCGGCTTAATTTTGCGCCACGCCCGCCCCTTTGGTTGGGCACGATAGGAAATGCACTATGTCGCTTGAAACTTTGCTAGAGGACTTCGCCCTGTTTGACGATTGGGAAGAGCGCTATCGCTTCATCATCGAATTGGGCAACGGCTTGGCCCCGCTCAGCGATGCGGAGCATAATGAAGCCAATAAAGTGCCAGGCTGCGTCAGCCAAGTTTGGCTGGTCACCGAGGCACAAGACGACCGCTTGCACTTTCGCGGCGATAGCGACGCCCATATTGTGCGCGGCTTAGTGGCCATTTTATTGGACCTGTATAATGGCAAAAGCCGCGCCGAAATTGCCGCTTTTGACGCCGAGGGGGCTTTTGCCCAGCTGGGCCTGAGCGATCACCTGACGCCGCAACGCTCCAACGGATTTTACGCGATGGTTCAGCGCATTCGAAACGATGCCGCCGCGGCCGCTGCCGATTGAAGCCCATAGTGCACGGAAAGCCGCATCAGCGCCATTTTGAGCATTAATTTGGCCGAGCGCTTGGGCAGAAAAAAGCCGCGCTCACAATCCTCCAACCCAACTTCGGCACAGCAAATTGCCAGCGCCACATCCGATAATCCGGGCCCCATATAGGCCAAAGCGGCATCTAGTTTTTTGCGCGCATCGAGAAGACTGCCAGCAAAATTTGGCTCTCCGGTCGGCGGCGTGCCATCGACAAAAACCGGCCGCTGCCAATCCATTGTCTGGCGTGGCTGATAGGCCGCATGGTCATAATCTTGAGCGAGGCGATGGCCAGCCTCAAACTCAATATCTTGCAACCCAAAGTGTTTGTCTTTTTGGCGGGCTTGCAACCATTGTAGCGGCGTCGTTTGGGTTTGGGTTACCGCGCTATCATGCGCCGCACAAGCCAGCCCTTTGTGTTGAGCCATAAAGGCGCCGCCAGCCACAAAGCGGCGCAAATGCGCGCGTCCTTGCGGCGATATCTCAAGCGAGATATCGCCTTGCAGCAAATCCGCATTCTGCCAAGCCACCACATCGGCGGCGTCAATAATGGCTTGCGGTTTGCCGGATTTTTGACCCGCGCGAAACAAACCAAAACGACCATCGGCCAGCCCTTCCAGATAGGCCTGCGGCGCCGATAATTTCTTGCCGTGCTGGCGGAATATACGCTCACTCGCCGGAGTCATTAGATGCACTCCAAGTAGTGGCAAATAACTCGGCCAAGGCCAGTTCGGCAAAATGCATGGCTCGGTCAAACTGCGGCGCGTCGCGCCGGTCCTCCGAGCAAGTGACCCCATGCGCAACACTGGTTCGGTCGCGTCGGGTCATTTGGCCAATATGGGTATAACTCATGCCAAACCCCACATGGGAGAGATAGTAAACGATATGGCGCGCCTTCGATAAATGCTGGCTGCCCCGACTGGGCCCCAAAACATAATCGGGCGCAATATTATTGGCGGCCCGAACATAAGAAATAATCAAATTAAATTGCGCATCGCGCCGCACGGCGTCTACCGAATTGGGCGGTGGCGCTGATTTATGGTTGGGCTTGCAGTCTAGGTTTCGACGAGCGGGCATAATTTACCTCTTTTTTTATAAGTATGGACAATCGCCGCCTGCGGAGCATAAGTCTCGATTAGTAAATCCAAGACAAATAGTTAAGACAAAATTAAGCATCTGCATTTACGCTCTAAGCTACCATTCCCGGCTATATTAACAGCAAATGAAAAAAACTTAACTTGAAGCCTGTAACCGAACCTCTAATATAAAATTGCCTAATAATAAAAATAAGGGGAATTAAAATGGCTAGACGCCAAAACCATAAATTATCTTCCAAAGCGGAAGAAAAAGAAGTTTTTACGCTGCCAGACCAAATCATCAAACCCATCCAAGGGCTGGAAGATGAGGCGCAAGATTTCATCAATACGTTGTTATTCGGCTATCGTTTCGGCAATCACATTTTCGATACGCAAACTCCCCACCATGAAGACTGGATTATGTTATTTGTCATCCTCACCAATGAGGCAGAGGGACGCGCCACGGTTACCAAAAACATCGTCGAAATTACAGGGCGCGCCTATGGCACCGTTCGCGCCAGCTTGCAGCGTTTCGAAGACCTCGGCTTTATCGAGCCCAACCAACGCATTGGCCGCTCTGAGCTTTATGTGCCAACCCAAAAAATGAAGGAAGCGGTCAATGCCTTTGCCAAAAGCTTTTGGCCCCATGTCGAGCGCGCCCGTACACGTCAGGCGCGGGTGAAGGATCCGGCGTAACCTTTTAAAACCGATTATCTTTTGGTTCCATTTGCAGTTTGTGATAGGGCACATGCATAGCGTTTGATTTATCTCGCCCCAAGCGCGATGGAGTTGGCATGACACAGAAGATAGAAAGTTTAATCCCTCGCTGGGGCATAAACCCGATGTTCGCTTATCTTGGCGGCATCGCCACGTGGTTTACCTCGCATGGACTGCAATTCGTTATGGTGCCAACCTTGGTCATCGTCACGCTGGGCGGCACGGCCACGCAATTGGCGGCGGCGCAAGTGGCTTTGGCTCTGCCGCAAGTTTTCCTCATGCTTTATGCGGGCAGCATCGCCGATAAAAACGATTCTCGTACCATCCTCCTCTGGGTCAATTTACTGGCCGCCCTTCCGCCCATCGCGCTGGGCTGGCTCACCTATACGGGCGCGTTAGAATATTGGCACCTTATCGTCTTCACCCTAATGATGAGCGTTACTTTCGCTTTCATGGTGCCGACCCGCGATGCGCTTTTATCTCGCGTCACCGACACCCATATCCAAGGCGCGGTGATGATGGCGCTCATCGCTCAATTTGGCGCGCAACTTTTGGGCTATGTTTTGGCTGGCACGGCCTCGGCTTTTGCCGGCCCCTGGGCTTTATTGGTGTTGCAAGCCGCCGCACTTTTGGTGGGCTTTGTGTTCACGCTGATGCTGCCTAACTTCCCACCGATGAAACAGCCGGATTTGGCCGAGGGCGAGGTAAATGACCAGAGCTGGCGGGCCGGTTTTACGCTTGTTTGGCACTCGTCCATCATGCGTCCGGTGATTATTTCTTCCATCGGAACGGGCATCTTCTTTATCGGTATTTTCATGGTCACCCTGCCGCTCATTGTGACGCAAATTTTTGGTGGCGGGCAGCTTGAGATTTCTATTTTAAACTTCTGCTTCTGGGGCGGCACGATTTTCTCAACGCTTTTGATGATGATGCGACGCCCGGTCGAGCGCCGTGGCCGCGCCATGACCGGCGCGCTCATCATTGGTTGTTTCGCGCTCATGGGCGTGCCGCTGGCACCCGACTTCACATCCCTATGCGCCATTGCCGCCATTTGGGGCATTGCGGCGGGCGTCAATATGACGATGGCCCGCACGATTGTTCAAATTGAAGCGCCGCCAGAGGCGCGCGGTCGCGTCTTGGCTTTTTACAGCCTCGGCTTCATGGGCTCAGCGCCTGTGGGTGCCACGCTGACTGGCATTTTGACCGAAATGATTGGCCCTTTGATGACCACTTTCCTCTCGGCTTTCTTAATGATGGTGCTGATACTCGCCCTCATAGCGCTGACGCCAGTATGGCAAATCATGCGCCGTGAGGACGAGCTCACGCCCTAAAGCGGTTTCGCTTAGCTATATGTCTTCTCATCCCACCAAGGATAGAAGTCTGGCATATCGCGGCTTGGCTTATTGGCAAATTCAGGCGGGCGTTTTTCCAGAAAAGAAACCACCCCTTCTTTGGCATCCGACTGACGGCCTCGGCCAAACACCGCTTTGCTGTCTACTTTATGCGCTTCCATAGGATGGTCGGCACCCAACATGCGCCACAGCATTTGGCGTGTCATCGCCACAGAAACCGGCGAGCTCATCTGGGTCATTTGCAAAGCAATTTCTTTGGCCCGTGCCAGCAAATCCGCCTGCGGCACAATCTCGCTGACCAGACCGCCATCCAGCGCTTCTTGGGCGTTAAACACCTCGCCAGAATAGCACCATTGCAAAGCTTTCGAGATGCCCACAAGGCGCGGCAAAAACCAGCTCGAGCAAGCCTCTGGCACAATGCCACGACGGGCAAATACAAAGCCAAAACGCGCGTTGTCGGAGGCAATGCGAATATCCATCGGCAATTGCATGGTGGCACCAATGCCCACGGCCGCCCCGTTAATGGCGCCGATGACAGGCTTAATGCTCTCGAAAATGCGCAAGGTTACTCGGCCACCGCTGTCGCGAATATCTTCGCTCGACCAATCAATGGCGCCATCTTCTGAGACAACGGTTTTCTTTTCTCCGGCATCTTCACGTTCGGCATAATCGAACGTCTTATCGCCTTCGGATAAATCGGCGCCCGCACAAAAGGCTCGCTCGCCTTCGCCGGTAACAATAATCGCGCGCACATTGTCGTCGGCATCGGCTTTGTCAAAAGCGTCAATAACTTCGTACATCATCCGTCCGGTAAAGGCGTTCATCACCTTCGGGCGGTTTAAGGTCAGCACAAAAATGCCATCGGCATCTACTTCGGTTTTGATTTGTTGATAATCTGACATTTTTCTCCCCAAACTGTCTAAAATTGGCACATCCGTGACTTGCCGAAACCTCCCATATCTCTATAGTTCCTGCAATAGTCGTTTTTGGGAGAGACAGATGCATCCATATATTCATGCGCAAAATAATCCGCAGCACCCGGCCTTTATTATGGCCGCCACCGATGAGGTTGTGACTTACAAGCAGCTAAATGATTACTCCAATCAAATCGCGCAATTGGCGCGGGCCCGCGGGCTGAAAATCGGCGATGGCATTGCTATCTTCATGGACAATAATAAGCATTTCCTAGAGATTTGCTGGGCCGCCCAACGCGCGGGACTTTATTTCACCGCCGTTTCATCGCGCCTCACCGCGTCTGAGGTGGAATATGTGGTGAAAGACTGCGGCGCCAAATTGCTGTTCACCTCGGATTATATGAAAGACACGGCGGTCGAATTATTAGACCTGCTGCCCGAAATGGCAGGCCTGTTCATGACCGGCGACGCCGCTGAGGGGTATGAAGATTATCTGACCGCACGCGACGGCCAACCGGCCGAACCCGTCGCCGATGAAACGCGGGGCATGGATATGCTCTATTCGTCTGGCACCACGGGACGCCCGAAAGGCATTCGCCGCGCCCTGCCAGGCGACGCGATTGACGAAGCCGACCCGCTGTTTAACCTCGTGTCCTTGCTCTATGGCTTTGATGATAAGACCACCTATTTATCGCCCGCGCCGCTCTATCACGCCGCGCCTTTGCGATACAATATGTGTGCGCAGCAATTGGGCGCCACCTGCATCATCATGGAAAACTTCGACCCAGAAGAAGCTTTGGCGCTTATCGAAAAACATAAGTGTAACAAAAGCCAATGGGTGCCAACCATGTTTGTGCGCATGTTGAAACTGCCCGAAGACGTGCAGAAGAAATATGATGTCTCGAGCATGCAAACCGCCATTCACGCGGCCGCACCCTGCCCCGTGCCGATTAAAGAAAGAATGATCGATTGGTGGGGCCCCGTGATTTACGAATATTATGCGGGCAGCGAAGGCAATGGTTTCACGCAGTTAAATTCAGAAGAATGGCTGGGCCATAAAGGTTCGGTCGGCAAAGCGCTGACCGGAATTTTGCACATTTGCGACGAAGAGGGCAATGAATTGCCGACAGGCGAAAGCGGGGCGATTTTCTTCGAGCAACCAATGGATGCGCCGGGGTTTGAATATTATAATGACCCGAAGAAAACCGCCGAAAGCCGTCATCCCGTGCATCCCAATTGGAGCACTTTGGGCGATGTCGGGCGGCTCGACGAAGAGGGCTATCTTTACCTCACCGACCGCAAGGCTTTCATGATTATTTCGGGCGGCGTGAATATTTACCCGCAAGAAACCGAAAACCTGCTCATCACCCACCCGAAAGTGGCCGATGTGGCGGTGATTGGCGTGCCGAATGAAGACTTTGGCGAGGAAGTAAAAGCCGTTGTGCAGCCTGCCGATTGGTCGGCTTCGGGGCCTGAGCTGGAAGCCGAATTAATCGCTTTTTGCAAAGAAAACCTATCGGCCATCAAATGTCCGCGCTCGGTTGATTTCGATAAAGAATTGCCGCGCCACCCAACGGGCAAACTCTACAAGCGGTTGGTTCGCGACCGCTATTGGGGTAAAAAAGATTCAAAGATTGTCTAAACCCTTTAGACATCTAAATTAGACACACGAATTGAAGAGGAGAAACTCATGCGTGTTTTTGAAAATCTAGAAGAATATGCCGCAGCTGTCGGCGAAGAATTAGGGGTTAGCGATTGGGTTCAAATCGATCAAGACCAAGTCAATCTATTCGCCGATGCAACGGGCGACCACCAGTGGATTCACCTCGACACGGAACGCACACAAAAAGAATTGGGCATGGGCACCATCGTCCATGGCTTTTTGACTTTGTCTTTGCTGCCGGTTTTAATGGCGCAAATCTCGGGCGTCAAAAGCGTTACGCGGGGCATTAACTATGGCTCCAATAAAACCCGTTTTGTTTCCATGGTTCCAGTTGGCTCGAAATTGCGCGCCCGCTCGACCCTAAAATCTGCCGAGCCAAAAGCGGGTGGCATGTTGTTCACCTCTGAAGTCACGGTGGAAATCGAGGGCTCGGAAATGCCGGCCCTCGTGTCCGAAAACCTAACTCTATTGTTTCAATAGAATTTCGTTCTACCGATAAAGGATATCCCATGGGCCGGAAAAAAGACGATACGGTTTACCCTGTCAGCAAGACCGAACAGGAATGGCGCGAACAGCTCACCGACGAGCAGTTTCACGTCACCCGCAAAGCGGGAACAGAGCGCGCCTTCACCGGCCCGAATTGGGATGCCAAAGATGAGGGGCTGTATCACTGCGTCTGCTGTGACAGCCCCTTATTTAAAAGCGATACGAAATTTGATAGCGGCACCGGCTGGCCAAGCTTTTGGGAGCCCGTCTCCCCCACCGCCGTGGCCGACCGCCCCGACAATACCTTATTCATGCGCCGCACCGAAACCGTGTGCAACACCTGTGGCGCGCACCTCGGACATGTGTTTCCCGATGGTCCGCCGCCGACCGGCCAGCGCTATTGCATGAATGGCACGGCGATGGTGTTGAAAAATAAAAACGGCGAGACCCTCGGCGAATAATGTCTCATCTCCCATCTGATGTCGCCGCTGGTGCCCCCAAGCCAGACAAAAAACCATTTCAAGACACGCATCACGGCATCACCCGAAGCGATGATTACGCTTGGCTGCGCGACGATAATTGGCAAGCGGTGATGAAACAACCCAGCGCCCTAGATGCCGATATCCGCGCGCATTTAGAGGCCGAAAACCAATATACCGATACAGTGATGGCGCCCACGAAGGGGCTGCAAGACACGCTTTTTGCCGAAATGCGCGGCCGCATTTTAGAAGACGAAGCCAGCGTTCCCGTGCCTCAAGGCCAATTGGCTTGGGCCACGCGTTATGTCCAGGGCGGCGAACATCCGCTCATTTGCTGCGGCCCCCGCGCGGCGCCCGTCGAGGAGATGAAAGTTATCATCGACGCCAATCAGCAAGCGCAAGGCAAAGATTTTTTCAAAATCGCGGCGCATGACCCAGACCCGAATGGCGAATTTTTAGCCTGGGCCTATGACGATAAAGGCTCGGAATATTTCACCATTTGTGTGCGCCGCATCGCCGATGGCACCGACTTGCCAGACACGCTGGTCGACACGGGCGGCAGCTTTGGCTGGTCGGCTTGTGGGCAATATTTATTCTATATCGCCGTCGATGAAAACCACCGCCCTAACCGCGTGTTGCGCCACGCCTTGGGCACGGCACAGGCCGATGACCTCTGCGTTTACGAGGAAACAGACCCCGGCTTTTTTGTCGGCCTCTCCGCCACGACGTCTGGCCGGTTTCTGATTATCTCCGCCCATGACCATGAAACCGCCGAAGCCCATCTACTCGACGCACACGCCCCTTTGCAGCCTCCGATTTGCGTGGCAGCGCGCGAAACGGGCATTGAATATGATGTCGATGACGACGCCGCGCGCGACCAGCTGCTGATTGTCACCAATTGGCAAGACGGCGCGAAGCAAGGGGCGGACAAGGCGCAAGATTTTCAAATTGTCACCGCCCCGATTGGTAAAACCCATGGCGATAAACACGCGTGGCAGGTGCTGCGCCCGCATCAGGCGGGGTGCCTTGTGCTGGAGGCTTTGGCGTTTGAAAACCATATGGCGGTTCTGGTGCGCGAAAACGCTCTGCCACGGATCGATATTATTTCGTGGGATGGCACGCCCATGCAGTCGATCGATTTTGCAGAACAAGCCTATGACCTGCGTTTCGGCGCCATGGCTGAATATGACACGCATGTTTTGCGCCTCACCTATGCCTCGATGACTAGCCCCAGCCGCACCTATGATTATGACATGAACACGGGCGAGCGGGTTTTGAGAAAAACCCAAACCGTGCCATCGGGCCATCAACCAAGCGATTACGTAACCCGGCGGATTTTCGCCACCGGCCATGATGGCGTGCAAATTCCGGTCTCCGTGCTGCACCATAAAGACACGCCGCTAGATGGCAGCGCGCCTGTGCTTCTCTATGGCTATGGCTCTTACGGCATCACCATTCCGGCGGGATTTTCGATCACCCGCCTTAGCCTTGTCGACCGCGGCTTTATTTATGCCATCGCCCATATTCGCGGCGGCAAAGCCTGCGGCCACGATTGGTTCACCCAAGGGCGCGGCCCCAAAAAAACCAATACATTCGAAGATTTTGCCTCCGCCGCGCGCGACCTCATCGCCCGCGGCTGGACGCAAGCGGGCCAAATTACCCTTCACGGCGGCAGCGCGGGCGGCCTTTTGGTGGGCGCCACAATCAATCTGGCGCCGGAGTTATTTCGCGGTGCCATTGCCGAAGTGCCCTTTGTCGATGTGCTGACCACCATGCTGGATGCGAGCTTGCCGCTCACCCCGCCAGAATGGCCCGAATGGGGCAATCCGATAGAAAGCCGCGAGGCCTATGAGCTCATCGCGGGCTATGCGCCCTATGAAAATATTACCGCCAGAGCCTATCCGCATGTTTTGGCCACCGCGGGCCTCACCGACCCGCGCGTGACCTATTGGGAGCCGGCCAAATGGATTGCACGGCTGCGCGACACCCGCACCGATGACGGCCTGTCGCTGCTGCGCACCGAAATGAGCGCAGGCCATGGCGGCAAAGCAGGTCGGTTTAATCAATTGCACGAGATTGCTTTCGTCTATGCGTTTGTTTTGCTCATCCACGAGCGGGCAAATCTCTAAGCGCCGCCAAAGGGGCACCGCAGACAAAGGGGCTCCGCAGGCAAAGGGGCTTTTTCTCTCTCGCCTGCAAAGCAATTTATGCTATGCAAAGGGCCAATTTGGGGAGAGATTTCATGTCGGATTATATTTTTGAAGATTGCGAAAAACTGGGTTTCCAGCGCGACCGCTTAGACGCAATTCCAAAGTTTTTCGAGAGCTATTTGGACAAGAAGAAATTCGCCGGCCTAACCCTCTTGGTCGCCCGCGAAGGCAAAGTGGCCTTTCTCTCGCATCAAGGCAAAACCGCTTTGGAAGACGGGGTCGATGTGGATGACAGTGCCATCTACCGCATTTATTCGATGACCAAACCCATCACCTCTGTGGCGCTGATGCAGCTTTGCGAACAAGGCAAAGTGATGCTGACCGACCCGATTACCAAATTCATTCCGGCCTTTAAAGACGTCACCGTGTTTGAAAGCGGCACCGCCAAGGATTACACCACCCGCGCGCCCGAACGCATGATTACCGTGCACGACCTGTTAACCCATCAATCGGGCATGACCTATGATTTTATGGCCGAACACACGGTGGATGCGATTTACCGCAACAATGGCATTAATGGCGCGCGCTCGGAAAACATGAACTCGGCGCAGCTATGCGCCAAATTGGCCGAAATGCCGCTTCTCTTTTCGCCCGGACAGCATTGGAATTATTCTGTCGCGACAGATGTCGTGGGTCATATCGTAGAGCTGGTTTCCGGCCAGCCTTTAGACGCTTATTTTAAACACCATATTCTCGACCCGCTGGGCATGGAAGATACGTTTTTCCATATCCCCGACGACAAGCGCCATCGCCTGATGAGCAATTATGCTTTCGATGCGATTAGCCGCAAAACCCGTCTGGTCGATAGTCCGGCAAAAACCATATACGCCCCGGGGCGCGAGTTTTTATCGGGCGGCGGCGGGCTTTTATCGACCGTGTCTGACTATTTCAAATTCGCCGATATGTTGCGTCGCGGCGGAACAGGCGCCAATGGCGCGCGTATTTTGGGCCGCAAAACCGTTGAGAAAATGGCCAGCAATCAATTACCCAACAATCGCACGTTGGAAGACCATGGCTTTGGCGAATTTACCGAAGTGGCCTATCCCGGCACGGGCTTTGGCTTGGGCATGTCGGTCATCACCAATCCGGGGGTAACCATTGCCACCACCTCGAAAGGCAATACCAGTTGGGGCGGTTTGGCCAGCACGATTTATTGGAATGATCCGGTAGAAGATATGACCGTGGTTTTCATGACCCAAGTGATGCCGGCCTACACCTACCCGTTGCGCACTCAATTGCAGCAATTGCTCTATGCCGCTTTGGTTTAATCCAGCAACGGCTTGCCTTTGCCTCTAAAAAACCTAATATCTATCCCAAGTTAATCACCCTTATGGAGAATATGAATGGCCCTGCCTGAAGTTTTACAGAATAATTTGCGTATTCCGGTTATCGGATCCCCCCTGTTTTTAGTATCTGGCCCCGAGCTGGTTATCGCTCAGTGTAAAGCGGGCATTGTCGGCTCGTTTCCAGCCCTGAACGCCCGCCCTGCCGCGGTGCTCGACGAATGGCTGACGCGTATCAACACCGAGTTGAACGAATATAAATTGGCCAATCCAGATAAATATGTGGCGCCTTTTGCGGTGAACCAAATCTGCCACGCCTCCAACGACCGTCTGATGGACGACATGGCCATGTGCGTAAAGCATAAAGTGCCGATTATCATCACCAGCCTGCGCCCGCCGGCCGAAGTTGTCGAAGCGGCGCATAGCTATGGCGGTGTGGTTTTCCACGATGTGATTAACGTAAAACACGCCAAAAAAGCGGCCGAACAAGGCGTCGATGGCCTTATTTTGGTTTGCGCGGGCGCGGGCGGCCATGCGGGCGCTTTGAGCCCCTTCGCTTTGGTTCGCGAAGTCAAAGAATGGTTTGATGGCACGATTTTGCTGTCGGGCTCCATTGGCGATGGCTATTGCGTCGCTTCAGCACTGGCTATGGGCGCCGATTTGGCCTATATCGGCTCGCGTTTCATCGCTACCGAAGAAGCCAATGCCGACCAAGGCTATAAAGATATGCTGGTCGAATCGGCGGCCGACGATATCGTCTATTCATCGCTCTTTACGGGCGTTGACGGCAATTACCTCAAGCCTTCCATCGCCAAAGCCGGCATGGACCCAGACAATTTGCCAGATGCCGATAAGTCGTCGATGAACTTCGGTTCAGGCGGCAACACGAAATCAAAAGCCTGGAAAGATATTTGGGGCTCCGGTCAAGGCATCGGCAGCATTAAAGACGTGGCTTCGGTAGAAGATGTGGTTGCCGAAATGGAACGCGACTATAAAGCAGCCGTAGACAGCCTCGTGCAACGCGCGTCTTAGGCCTATGCTCGACTCTACCCTGCGAAAATGGATAGATGCGCCGCTTAATTCGGTTGCTAAGCTCGTTCCGCAGAAAATATCCGCTAATAGTATTACTATTGTAGGATTTTTAATTGGAGTTTTAAGTTTTATTTCAATTATTAAGGGCCAGTTCACGCTGGCCCTTATTTTTTTGGCTCTGAATAGATTTTTCGATGGGTTGGATGGCGCCGTCGCGCGCCGCCATGGCGCCACAGACTTGGGCGGCTATCTGGATATTACGGCAGATTTCTTGCTATGGGCGCTATTGCCGCTCGGTTTCGCCCTTCACAATGTCGAAACAGCGCTGGCGGCGGCGGTTTTGCTCTCCAGTTTTGCCATGTCGATGACGGTATTTCTGGCTTTTGCGGTGCTGGCCGAAAAGCGCGGCGCCCAGACCTCGGCGCAGGGCAAAAAGAGTTTCTTCTATCTGGCAGGCCTCGCGGAGGGTGCAGAAACCATTGGTTTTTTCGCTTTTGTCATGGTTTTCCCGAGCCAGTTCATCGTGGCGGCGCTGATTTTCTCTGCCTTCGTCTATATCTCAGTGCTCGGCCGCCTTATGGTGAGCGTGCAACAGTTAAAGGAACCGACAAATGGACAAAATTGACCTGCATGAGAGCGCCTGGGTGCATGATACAGCGCTTTTATATGGCCATATACGTATGGGGGCCGAAAGCTCCGTTTGGCCCAATGTGGTGATGCGCAGCGAGCTGTATCATATTGAGATTGGCGCGCGCACCAATATTCAAGATTTTGTCATGGTGCATGTCGGTGGCACCACGCCCACGATTGTGGGGGAAGATTGCTCCATCACCCATCACGCCACTTTGCATGGCTGCACGATTGGCGATAAATGTCTGATTGGCATTAATGCGACGATTATGGATGGCGCGAAAATTGGCAATAATTGTATTGTCGCGGGCCATAGCATTGTTACAGAGGGCAGCGAATTTCCCGATAATTCCATCATCGCAGGCGCGCCCGCCAAATTGGTAAAGCAGCGCGACAACGGCAAAGCCAATGCGATGAACGCCATGTTCTATGTGCAAAACGCAAAAAATTACGCCAAAGGCCAGCATCGCTTTAGCGATGATGACCTTAGGAGCTTCGGCTTTTTGCCGCCAGAATAGGGGCTTCCTGCCGACAGAATAGAGGCTTTCTACCGCCTAAATAAGGAGAAAAAACTGGCTGGGGTGGCAGGATTCGAACCTGCGCATGCCGATACCAAAAACCGGTGCCTTACCACTTGGCTACACCCCAACTGAGCGCGAAAATATATAAAACCGAGGCTGCGGTCTAGCCCTTAAATAAACTTTATGGTGCGGCACTTCAGCTTGAGGGCCGTACGACCCCTATAGTTTCAAAAAACCGCCCTTTAAGGGGCGGGTAGAACCCCGATGGCATGATTGGTCAAGCTGCCGAGATACAGCTTTGCGTCGCGCTCCAACACGCTGGTCATCATATAAATATGGCCGCTATCGTCTTCTAGCGACACCAAGGGTTTGCCATTGGCATCCAGCTTCACCGCATAACTATGCTGCTGCGCGGGCGAGCCACCCGTCAGCTGCAAAATCCGCCAGACCACTTTGCGCATAAAGGGGGCTGGCACCAAAGCGTCCAACTCATCGGCGCGCGCCGATACCACGGCCAGCCAGAAACTGCCATTTGGCCCTTCGGTGATATTGTCGATATAGCCAGGCAGATTATCGATAAACACATCCGCCGTGCCCGCCTTCGGGCCATCTAGCCAATAGCGCATAATGCGATGCTCGAAAGTCTCATTGACGAGAACAAAATCCTCGGCTTGGCTGAGCGCCACCCCATTGGCGAAATATAAATCATCCAGCAGCACCGCCAAAGATTTGTCGCGCGGGTCATAAACCATCAAACGCCCGGAAGGGCGGCGTTCAAAAACCTCGATGATATCGCTGCCATAAGCATGGCGTTGCGAGGCATCGGAAAAATAAATCTTGCCGTCGCTGGCAATCGCCAAATCATCGACGAAAATCATGCGTTTTCCCTCAAAATCTGTCGCCAGCGTGGTCACCGTGCCATCGGGTGCCATTGCAATCAGCCCGGCAATGGCATCGGCAATAATCAATTGTCCCTGCGCATCAAAATTAAGCCCCAGCGGTCGCCCGCCCGTATTGCCAATTAGCTCAAAGCCACCCTCTAGCCGCAAGCGCACCACGTCGCCATTGTGCAGGCCGGTATACAAGCGCCCCTCGCCATCAAAGGCGATGCCTTCGGGCCCGTGGCCGCTGTCGATTAATTGCGCTTTTGCCAATTCATTATTTTTCGCAAACACGCCTGTGCCCGCTGGATTGGGCTGGCGTTCTGGCCCCGCAATGGGGTCAAAAGGCACGGGCCACAGCAAAAGATAGCCGAGCGACACGGCCAGCAAGCCAATAAAGATAGATAGAAAGGGGCGTTTTTGAACGCTCTGTAGGCCAGATTGCGACATGGTTCTTCTCCCAGAGTTTAAAACTTAAGTCAGCAAAAATCCTGCCACGCCATCCCCCAAAAGTAAATCGCGCGCCATTACAGCGCGCGATTATTCTGTCTCCATCGGTAAACCCCGAGGCGCGTCTTAAGCTTTCAAGCTACGGGCGTAAGCCAGCAAAATGATTGTGCAGATAATTTCGGGCCCAATCGCCGAGACCAACATCGGCGCATCATGCACCAGTCCGGCCAAAATGCGGAACGTCGCGGCAAAGCCCAATAGCATCGCCGCCGCATAAATGAAATCGACCCGCTTTTTCAAAGCCCCCACCAAGATGGAAACCGTAATCGTCGCGAAAAAAGCCGTGAAATCGCCAACTTGCGTATTGCGACCCAGACCCTCGAGCAGATCCATTTCCAAGCGCTTGCCAGCACTCGCCGGATCCAAAATCCAGCCAATCGTTGTCAGTGCAAAGACCGCGCCCAGCACTAAAACCAAAATATGTAAAACCTTATTCATCAGAAACTCCCTCTCTGTTCTAAGCCGCAGGCTATCCAGATTGCCTTGCAGAAGCAAGCACGCCGGCCGCGGTTTTTCACCGCCGCTTCATCCTCCCGCGTTTGTGTGCTACACAGGGTTTGGTTTTATAGTGAAACGAGGCTTCCATGGGCATACCTTTTGTTACCGAATTTGATTTTACCTATGGCAAAGTCGACCGCCTCAGCCCGCTTATCCGGCGCGTCATTTGCAATAATCCGGGCCCGTTTACTTTCACGGGCACGGGCACTTATATCCTCGGCAATGGCCAAGTCGGCGTGCTCGACCCAGGGCCAATAGACGATGCTCATATAGAAGCCATTTTGGCCGCCCTAGAGCCCGGCGAGAGCATTAGCCATATTATCATCACCCATACCCATGGCGACCACTCGCCGGCCAGCGCGCCGCTGAAACAAAAAACCGGCGCGCCGATTTACGGCCTCACGCCGCCCAAAAGCAAAGCCATATCCGTCGATAGCGACATCCCGCAAATGGAAGAAGACGCCGATGAGGCTTTCTCGCCAGATGTAGAGGTCGCGCATGGCGATATTATTCAAGGCGGCGATTGGTCGTTGGAATGCGTGTTTACGCCCGGTCATATGGCGGGGCATATGTGCTATGCGCTTCGCGAAGAAAAAGCACTGTTCACCGGCGACCATGTGATGGGCTGGTCGACCAGCGTCATCATTCCGCCCGATGGCAGCATGTCGGACTATATGGCCTCTCTCGATTTATTGCTGACACGCGACGATGAAATTTACTGGCCAACGCATGGCACTTGCATCCACCAGCCACAAGATTTTGTGTGCGCCTACATCGCCCATCGCAAGACCCGAGAAGCCCAAGTGCTGGCGCGCCTCGAGGCGGGCGATACGGATATTCGCGAAATGGTGAAAGTGGTTTATGCCGCGGTCGACAAACGGCTGCATCCAGCGGCGGCGCTATCTATGCTGGCGCATTTGCAAGACTTGCTAGAGCGCGGCGTGGTGTCGAGCGATGGCCCCCAAGATAGAGCCACGCTCGACACTCAATTTACGCTTGCCTAATTGGGGCTAGTTTAAAGCGGCAAAATAAGCTTCGATGCGCGCCGCATTGGCGCCCAAATCAGATACGCCGACGCGAGACACCGAACGCATATCCACTTTCGTGGCGCCCGCATCGGCGCTCAAACGAATAGACACATCGTCTTTAAAGCCGAATAGAGCGGTGGTGGCCGTCGCCTCCAGCGTGCCCGCAGAAGCATCTTGCGCCACAATATCCCAGCCCATCGCCTCGGCGGCAACCAAAGCCTTGGCAAAATTATCGCTTGGCAAACCTCCTAGGCGCTTTGGTGCCAGCTCGGTGTAAAACGCTTTTTGCTGCGCTTGCACCTCGGCCTTTATCTCGAGGCTATTGTCGCTGGCCGCCCGCAGCGCAGGCACGGCCACAAACACAGGCGGATGATCCAAATCTGTGCTGATGTCATGAATAGGCGGCACATTGCCCCCTTTGCGCAGTGTCGATAGCGGGGCGTAAAGCACCACCACGGCCAAGACCACAGCGATAACGGCTTTTTGCGTATAGACGCCATCGCCGCCATAGCCGCCAATCAGCGCCATAACGCCCATCAGCAAAGCAACAATGGCCAGCAAAACCGCCAGCGCAACGCCCAATAAAGGCAGACGGAAATCCATCACCCCAAAGCGGAATAAAGCCAAAAGCACAAGCGCGATGACGGGCGCGGCAATCGCAAGACGCAGGCCCCAAGTGGTTAAAGTGGCAACTGAAATTCCCAACATATCTATTCCGCCGCGCTATCTGCAGTTGGCAATTTATAATCGGCAAATTGCGCCCGCAGCGTTAGTTTTTGAATTTTACCCGTCGCCGTATGCGGAATTTCATCCACGAAAGCGACATCATCTGGCATCCACCATTTGGCGATTTTGCCTTCGAGGAAGCTCAGAATTTCTTCTTTGCTCACGTCGGCACCCTCGTTTTTCACAATGACGAGCAGCGGACGTTCATCCCATTTTGGATGCGCCAGACCGATAACCGCGGCCTCCATCACGCTGTCATGGGCCACCGCGACGTTTTCAATCTCGATAGACGAAATCCATTCGCCGCCCGATTTGATAACGTCTTTGGCGCGGTCGGTGATTTGCATAAAGCCGAGCGGGTCAATGGTCGCCACATCACCGGTATCAAAAAAGCCGTTCTCATCGAGAATATTGCCGCCATCGCCTTTGATATATTCACCGACAATAAACGGCCCCCGCACCATCAGGTGACCAAAGGCTACGCCATCGCGTGGCAATTCCTTGCCGTCGTCATCGGTGATTTTCATTTCCACACCGAAAGGCGCTCGGCCTTGTTTCACTTTAATGTCCATTTGCTCGTCGAAAGTCATGTTTTCCATGCCCGACTTGAAGCTGGCAATCGTGCCCAAAGGCGATAATTCGGTCATGCCCCAAGCGTGTTTCACCGAGACTTCGTAATCGCGCTCAAATTTCTCGAGCATGACGCGCGGCACCGCAGAGCCGCCAATGGTTACATCTTTCAGCACCGGCAATTTAAGGTCATTGGCTTCCATATGTTGCAGCAGCATCAACCAAACGGTTGGCACGGCGGCGGTAAAGGTCACGGCTTCTTCGGTCAGCAATTGATAAATGCTCTCGCCGTCCATATTCGGGCCCGGGTTCACAATTTTCGAGCCCGCAGCAGGCGCGCTCAAGGCCAAGCCCCAAGCATTGGCGTGGAACATGGGCACAACGGGCATAATGGAATCGGTGCTTTTCAGCCCCATCACATCAGCTGAATTGCCGACCAATGTGTGCAGGACATTCGAGCGGTGCGTATAGCAAACGCCTTTCGGATTGCCCGTGGTGCCAGAGGTGTAGCACATGCCGCAAGGCGCGCGCTCATCGACTTCCACCCAATTGAAATCGCCGTTTTGGCTATCGATAAGCTCTTCATAGCAATGAGCATTGGTGAGGCTGGTGTCTGGCATATGCGCCGCATCGGTTAGGATGATGATGCCTTTTACATGCGTCAGCTGGTCTTGAATGGCTTCCAAAATCGGCACGAAAGTCAAATCCGTGAAGATTAATTTATCTTCCGCATGGTTGATAATATAGACCAATTGCTCGGGGAACAGACGCGGGTTCAGCGTGTGGTAGATACCGCCAATACCGGTGATGCCATACCAAGCTTCGATATGGCGGTGGGTGTTCCAAGCCAGCGTGGCAATCACATCGCCCTGCCCCATGCCAAGACCTTGCAAGGCTTGGCTCAATTTGCGGGCGCGCAAATGCGCATCGGCATAAGTTTCGCGGTGGATATTGCCTTCGACCAAACGCGAGACAATCTCGCGCTCGCCATGGTTGATCATGGCATGGTCCAAAATACGGTTCATCAATAGGGGTACATCTTGCATTTGACCGAACATAAATTCCTCCTTATCGTCTTCCTCAGACGTTGTTCATTGGGCCGTAGAGTGCCCAAACTGGGCGCATATGTCTATAGGATGGAGATATAAAAATGAGTTTAAACAAGCTTTCTGCACAAGACATTTCGAAGCAAATAAAAACCAAAAAACTATCGGCTGTAGAAGCGCTTGATTTCTTCATCGCCCGCATAGAAACCCATAATCCAACCCTCAATGCCGTGGTCGCCACGCGCTTTGACGAAGCCCGCGCGGAAGCCCAACAAGCCGACGCAAAACAAGCGCGCGGCGAGCCCTTGCAGGTTCTGCACGGCGTGCCCATGACCATTAAAGATGCGTTTGAAGTGGAAGGGGTAACCTGCGACGTCGGCGCGCCCAATTTTGCTGGCAAAGTTTCCACCCAAAGCAGCCTCGTCGTCGAGCGGTTGCGCCACGCTGGCGCCATTATCATCGGCAAAACCAATACGCCGATTTTTTGCAGCGATTGGCAAAGTTTCAACGCCGTGCATGGCACCAGCAACAATCCATATCATTTAGAGCATACGCCCGGCGGCTCATCGGGTGGCGCGGCGGCGGCTTTGGCGGCGGGGCTGACGCCCATGGAATACGGCAGCGATATCGGCGGCTCCATCCGCGTTCCGGCGCATTATTGCGGCCTGTTTGGCCATAAACCAACGCATGGGCTGGTGCCCCAAATCGGCCATGTGCCGCCCGTGCATGGCGCGCTGGCCGAGGGCGATTTAGCCGTCGTCGGCCCATTGGCCAAAACCGTAGATGATTTAGAAACCCTGTTCGATGCCACGCTGGGCACCCATGGCCCCATGGCGCAAGCCATGCAAATCGCCTTGCAAGGCCCAAGATTTGAAACCGCCCAAGGCTTGCGCGTCGGCATTTGGGCCGATGATGCGTTCTGCGCGGTCGATACAGAAATTGCCGCCGCCATTGAGGCCGCAGGCAAAACCCTCGAGACCTTGGGCGCCGAGGTGAAACCGGTAAAACCCGATTTTGATTTGGCCTGGAACACCCAAATTTATGCGCTTTTGCTAAACCCCATCATGGGGCGTGGGTTTTCTGACAGCATTCATCAGCGGATGCAAAAAACCGTCGATGCGGCCAGCGACGACGATATGTCTTATGCCACTTTGCAAGCCCGCGGCATTCGGCTGTTGCACAAAGATTGGCTGATGTGGGACGAGCATCGGGCGCAATTGGCGGCCAAATGGCAGGCCTATTTCCAACAAGTCGACGTTTTGCTATGCCCCGTCTCGCCCACCCCGGCCATGCCTCATATGCAAGAGCCAAATGTTTACGCGCGGCCCTTTTCGGTCAATGGCGAGACGCGCGGCTATATGGAAAACATCGTCTGGCCGGGTGTTGCCACGGTGTGCAATCTGCCCGCCACCAGCGTGCCCTTGCCGCCCCATAGCTCTGGCTTACCTATGGGGATGCAAATCATTGGCCCGGCCTATGAAGATAAAACCCCCATCGGCGTAGCGCGCTTGCTGGAGCAAGCGGGTTATGGCTTTCAAGCGCCGCGCGATTTTGCGTAAAAACCCTAGCTCTGTTCCAGCTCGGTAAGTTCTTCATGGCCCTCGGGGTCTTGATGCACCAAGACTTCGGCCTCTGGAAACGCCTGCATCACCATGGCTTCCACTTTATCGGAAATCCTATGCGCTTGATGCAGCGTCATCGAACCTTCCAGCTCGATATGGCATTGGATAAAACTCGACAAGCCAGCCCGGCGGGTGCGCAAATCATGCAAGCCCAAAACATCCGGGTGCGAGAGAATGATTTGTTTGATTTTCTCGCGCGTCACATCTTCCAGCTCGCTGTCCATCAGCTGGTCGGCGGCGGCGGCAAACACTTGCCAAGCGCTTTTGGCCAAAAGTCCGGCGACAAAAATCCCCAACACGGGATCGGCATAAACAAAGCCCAGAGGGCCCGATAAAACCAGCGCGCCCAGCACCCCCATATTCATATAAAGGTCGCCCGCGTAATGGGCGCTATCGGCATGAATGGCGACGGAATGGGTTGCTTTAGCGACGCGGCGTTGCACCACCACCAGCCCAAAGGTCAGCACAATAGAAATGCCAATGACGATAATGCCAATGGTCGTCTCGTTTAAAACCTGCGGGGCGCGAAACGCCTGCACGGCCTCAAACACCAAAAACAAAGCCGCCAAAGATAACATGGCGCCTTGGGCTAAAGCGGCCAAGGCTTCGGCTTTGCCGTGGCCAAACCGATGTTCTTCATCGGCCGGGGTTTGCGCGTGGCGGATGGCGAAAAAATTCATCACCGAAAGCGAAAGGTCCATAATCGAGTCGAGAAAAGAGCCCAATAAAGCCACGGAGCCCGTTAGCACCCAAGCGCCGCCTTTCAGCACAATCATCACACTGGCGACTAAAATCGCCAAAAGCGCCGTGCCCTGCACGCGCTTTCCCGGCTCCAGACCCAAAGGGTCATGATGCAGGCTTTGATGGGGGTCGTGATTATGGCTCATGGCCTATCTTACCTCATCCGGCCTTGCGGTTCTATGGGTAAAGCTAGAGCTAGGATTAAGGCTAGGGTAGAGCCACCTTTAAGGATAAAGCCTCTGCGTCGTCCACGCCGCCGCTTCGCTGCTGCGGCTATAGACCAAACGGTCGTGCAAACGATGCGCGCCATCTTGCCAAAACTCAAATCGCAACGGCATCACCCGCCGACCCGACCAATGCGGCGGGCGCGGAATAGAATCGCCCGGATATTTCGCATCCATCTCCGCATAGGCTGCTTCCAACTCAGCCCGCGAGGCCAAGGGGCGCGATTGAACCGAGGCCCAAGCGCCAAGGCGGCTTTGGCGCCCCCGCGAGTTAAAATAAGCATCGGCCTCGGCGTCGTCTACGGCGGAGACCAAACCTTGCACACGCACTTGCCTGTGCAGGCTCTTCCAATGAAAACATAAGGCGGCTTTTGGCGCTTGGCTTAGCTCGTCGCCCTTTTGGCTTTCTAGATTTGTATAAAACACCAGCCCGCGCGCATCATGGCCTTTCAGCAAAACCATCCGCACATTCGGCATCCCCTCGTCCGACACGCTGGCCAAAGACATGGCATTTGGGTCATTCGGCTCGCTGGCCGCAGCTTCGTTCAGCCAATCGTCGAAAATGTCGATGGGCTGGCTGGGCAATTGGCTGGCATCTGAGATATCAAAAATACGCGCATGGCTCATGGGGCGTTCCTTTATCGCTTGGGATGAATTATATATAGCTGCATGTCTCACGCTTGCAAATTACTGATATTTTTAACCCTCAGCAGCGCCGCGCTCACGGCCTGCACGGTGCCGCTTAATGGGCAGCAGCGAGGCCAGGTTTTCATCGCCGCCACCGCCGCCTATGATGCGGGCGACTATAAAACCGCGCGCCAGAAATGGACGGTTTTGGCCAAACAAGCCGACCCCGCCGCCATGCGCAACCTGGGGCATTTATACCGAAAAGGCTTGGGCGTGAAACAAAGCGCCGCCAAAGCGCGCGATTATTATTACCAAGCCGCGCGGCTAGATTTCGCGCCCGCGCAAATGAATTTAGCCATGATGTATCTCACCGGCATGGCTGATGGCAAACCGCGCCCAGACAAATTAGCCTATGATGGCAAGCAAGGTTTTTTCTGGCTAGAGCGCGCCGCAGCAGGCGGCTATCGCCCGGCCATCGATTATTTACGGCAGATGAAAATGCGGGTTATCCCGCACAACCCATAAGCACCAAGGGCGGCGCGGAAAATATCTGCCGCGCTCTAGGCTTTTGCGACGGGGCAGTTTATAGATAGGGCATCTTAATCAATGCAGTGAGAGCACGATGAGCGAAAAACTAATGCAAGGAAAACGCGGCCTTATTATGGGCGTCGCCAATAAAAACTCCATCGCCTGGGGCATCGCCCAAGCTTGCGCCGATGCAGGTGCCGAATTGGCCTTCACCTATCAGGGCGAGGTTTTGCAACGCCGGGTGCAACCTCTGGCCGAGAGCGTCGGCTCTGATTTCATCGAGCCCTGCGATGTCACCGATGAGGCGAGCCTCGATGCTTTATTCGAAAAGCTGGAAGCCAAATGGGGCAAATTAGATTTCGTCGTCCATGCCATTGCCTTTGCGGGCAAAGAAGAACTGATGGGTCGCTATGTCGACACGTCCTCGCAAGCCTTTGATAAAGCGCTGAACATTAGCTGCTATAGTTTCACCGCCGTGGCCTGCCGCGCCGAGAAACTGATGGAAGAAGGCGGGGCGATGCTCACGCTATCTTATTATGGCGCGGCCAAAGTTATCCCGCATTACAATGTCATGGGCGTAGCCAAAGCGGCGCTGGAGGCCTCGGTGCGTTATTTGGCGTCTGATTTGGGCCCCAAGGGCATTCGCGTCAACTCTATTTCGGCGGGCCCCATTCGCACTTTGGCGGCAGCCGGCATTGGCGATTTCCGCGAGATGCTGAAATGGAACGAAGCCAACGCGCCGATGCGCCGCAATGTGACGCAAGAACAAGTCGGCCGCTCGGCGGTTTATCTGTTATCCGATATGTCGGAAGGCGTATCGGGCGAAATTCATTATGTCGACATGGGCTATAACACCATCGGCATGTCTGCGTTTGACGACTTAAAAGACGCGAAAAACCAGCAAGGCGAATAGAAAGCACTTTATGTCGCATAATAGTTTCGGCCATTTATTCCGTGTTACCACCTGGGGCGAAAGCCACGGGCCGGCTTTGGGCTGCGTCATCGACGGCGCGCCCGCGCGCTTGCCGCTCACTGAAGCCGACATTCAAGCGTTTCTGGATAAACGCAAGCCTGGCCAAAACCGCTTCACCACCCAGCGGCAAGAAGCCGATGCGGTAAAAATTCTCTCGGGCGTTTTCCAAGACCCCGAAACCGGCGAACAAGTGACCACAGGCACGCCCATTCAGCTGCTGATTGAAAACACCGACCAGCGCTCGAAAGACTATGGCGATATTAAAGACAAATATCGCCCGGGCCATGCCGATTTCACCTATATGGAAAAATACGGCATTCGCGATTATCGCGGTGGCGGGCGCTCTTCGGCGCGCGAAACCGCGGCGCGTGTGGCCGCCGCAGCCGTGGCGCGCCAAGTGTTGAGCGGCGTCACCATTCGCGGGGCTTTGGTGCAAATGGGCCCGCATAAAATCAATCGCGATAATTGGAATTGGGATGACGTCGAAAACAACCCGTTCTGGTGCCCCGACGCCGAAGCCGCCAGCCAATGGGAGGGCTATCTTGATGGCATACGCAAAGCGGGCTCCAGCTGCGGGGCGGTCATCGAAGTGGTCGCCAGCGGCGTGCCCGTCGGATGGGGGGCGCCTGTGTACGGCAAATTGGATGCTGATTTAGCGGCTGCCATGATGAGCATTAACGCCGTCAAAGGCGTCGAGATTGGCGAAGGCTTTGACGCCGCCGCCCTGTCTGGCGAAGCCAATGCCGATGAGATGAGCCAAGACGGGTTTGACAGCAATCATGCGGGCGGCATTTTGGGCGGCATTTCCACCGGCCAAGACATTCGGCTGCGCTTTGCGGTGAAGCCGACATCGTCGATTTTAACCCCGCGCAAAACCGTGGATGTTGCGGGGCAAGAAACCGAGATTGTCACCAAAGGGCGTCACGACCCCTGCGTTGGCATTCGCGCCGTGCCCGTGGGCGAAGCGATGATGGCCTGCGTTTTGGCCGACCATAAATTGCGCCATTTGGGCCAGCTTATGGGCCATTCGATGAACCTTCCCGAGAGCGGCCAATAGCCAGCTCTCTTCTCCAGCTTAGGGAAACGCCATGACCCGTCCGGCCACGCGGCTTTATTTAATCACGCCGCCGAAAATCGAGCTCGCTGTTTTCGCCCCGCTTCTAGAGGCGACACTGGCGGCTGGCGATGTGGCCAGTTTGCAATTGCGCTTAAAGCCGGCCAGCGACGCAGAAATTATCGACGCCGTGCAAACCCTCATGCCGATAGCTCACGCCCAAGATGTGGCGTTTATTTTGAACGACCGCCCCGATTTGGCCAAACAGCTGGGGTGCGACGGCGTGCATTTGGGCCAAGACGATATGGCCTATGGCGAAGCCCGCGCGCTTCTGGGCGACGATAAAATTATCGGTATCACCTGCCATAACTCGCGCCATATGGCCATGTTGGCGGGCGAAGCCGGGGCTGACTATGTGGCTTTTGGTGCGTTTTACGAAACCCAAACCAAAGAGGCGAAAACCAGCGCGCCGCCGAATATTCTCACGTGGTGGCAAGAAATGATGCAACCACCTTGCGTGGCCATTGGTGGCATTACCCCGAAAAACGCCGAGCCATTGATTATGGCGGGCGCTGATTTCATTGCCGCCTCCAGCGGTGTCTGGCAGCATCCCGGCGGGCCAGAGGCGGGCGTGGTGACTTTCAATAAGCTGTTCGCCGCGCTGTTCAATCGGCTGGACGACAAGCTATCGTCAACAGAATAAACTCGCCGTTTGCGGCATCGCCACGGCCATGCTATCCAAGCCTCACAAGGGTTCAACAAAGGCAAGCTCCATGAAAATCAACGGCAATGAAATTCGTCCCGGAAACGTTATCCAGCACAATAATGAGCTATGGGTGGCGGTGAAATTGCAGCATGTAAAGCCCGGCAAAGGCGGGGCTTTCGCGCAAGTCGAGTTGAAAAACTTGGTCAATGGCTCAAAATTAAACGAGCGTTTTCGCTCGGCCGATAAAGTGGAGCGCGTGCGCCTCGAGCAAACCGATTATCAATTCCTCTACGAATCCGATGGCATGTTGGCCTTTATGGATACGCAAAGCTATGAGCAGATTGAGCTGCAAGCCGAATTTGTGGGCGAGCGCGCCGCGTTTTTGCAAGACGGCATGATGGTGGTTGTGGAAAGCCATGAAGGCAAAGCCATCGGGGTAAATTTGCCCGACCAAGTGACGCTCGAAATTAGCGAGACCGAGCCCGTGGTCAAGGGTCAAACCGCCGCCTCTTCCAACAAACCAGCCATTTGCAACAATGGCGTGCGGGTGATGGTGCCGCCGTTTTTAGCCGTTGGCGACAAGATTGTCGTCGATACAAATGAAGTCACTTATCTGAAGCGAGCCGAGTAATATGGCACAGTCCCCGATTATGAATGTTATGCGCGGCGCCGTTGAAAAAGCTGGCCGCGCCCTGCGCCGCGACTTTGGCGAGATTGAAAACTTACAAGTTTCGAAAAAAGGCCCCGGCGATTTTGTTACCAATGCTGATTTAAAAGCCGAGAAAATTCTCTTCGAAGAACTTTCCGAAGCCCGCCCGGGCTACGGCTTTTTGCTCGAAGAAAAAGGCAAAGTCGAAGGCGCCGATAAAACCCACCGCTGGATTATCGACCCGCTGGGTGGCACCCAAAATTTTATGCACGGCCTGCCGCATTTCGCCATTTCTGTAGCGCTAGAGCGTGATGGCACTTTGGTATCGGGCATGGTTTACAATCCGATTACCGATGAAATGTTTTACGGCGAACGCGGCCAAGGCGCCTATGGCCCCGGCGGTCGTATGCGCGTGGCAGGACGCCAAAAACTAGAAGATTGCCTCATCTCAAGCGGCAAGCTTTTACACGACACCAAAAATGGCCGTCTCGACAGCCCGATTTCGGCCGATAATCTCGTGCCTCTGGTTGGCGATTTCCGCACCCAAGGGTCGGCTGCGCTGGACCTGGCTTATGTCGCGGCGGGGCGCCTCGATGGCTATGTTGAAATTGGTCTCTCGCCATGGGATATGGCGGCTGGCATCGTGCTCTTGCGCGAGGCGGGGGGGCTGGTCAGCGATGAGAAGAACCGCAACAAAAGCTTGCAGTCGGGCACGGTCGTGGCGGGCAATGAAGCCGTGCATGGCGCGCTTTTAAAACACCTGATTAAATAATCGAGCCTATTCGGCGGCCTGCTGATGGAACTGCAAATTGGCAAGGCGCGCATAAAGACCGCCTTGTTGCAGCAGCTCTTCATGCTTGCCCATGGCGGTCACCGCGCCATTTTCCATCACAATAATCCGGTCGGCTTTCAACACGGTGGCCAAACGATGGGCGATGACCAATGTGGTGCGCCCTTCCATCAAATGGGTTAGCGCTTTTTGCACCAAAGTCTCGCTTTCGGCATCCAGCGCACTGGTCGCCTCGTCGAGTAGCAAAACCGGCGCATTGCGCAATAGCGCGCGGGCAATGGCGATGCGTTGGCGTTGGCCGCCAGATAAAGTCACGCCGCGCTCACCCAATTCGGTCGCATAGCCGTCGGGCAGACGGGTAATAAATTCATCGGCTTGCGCGGCTTTGGCCGCTTCAATCACTTCTTCTGCGCTCGCCTCGGGGCGGCCAAAGCGGATGTTGTCCATCACGGTTTTGGCGAAGACCACGGTTTCTTGTGGCACCACAGACAGCGCGCCGCGCACGGTTTGCGGCGTCATATCGGCCAGACCAATGCCATCGATGGAAATCGTACCCTGCTGCGGATCATAAAACCGCGACAACAATTGAAACACGGTGCTTTTACCAGCCCCCGAAGCGCCGACCAAAGCCACGGTTTCCCCTGGCGTGACTTCCAGCGAAAAGCCCGACAGGGCGGAAATATCAGGCCGGGTTGGATATTGAAAGGTTATCTCGTCAAACCGAATAGAACCTTTGGCGGGTTGGGGTAAGTCGATCGGATTTTCTGGTGCTTGAATATCGGGTTCGACTTGCAAAATCTCGACCAAGCGCTCGGTGGCGCCCGCCGCCAATTGCACTTCGCCCCAGACTTCCGACAAAGCCCCAATGGAGGTGGCGCATAACACGGCATAAAGAATGAATTGCCCCAAGGTGCCGCCGGTCATATCGCCTTGCAGCACATTTTGCGCGCCGAGCCATAAAATGCCGACGACGCCAGAGAAAATCAACACAATGGCAATGGCGGTCATGCCCGCGCGCGCTAAAATCCGCAATCGGGCGGTCACGAAAGAGCCCTCCACCGCCTCGCCAAAAGCGGCCCGGTCTTGCGCCTCATGGGTAAAACTTTGCACGGTTTGCATGGCGCCAATGGTTTCGGCGGCATGGCTGGCGGTATCGGCAATGCGGTCTTGGCTGGCGCGCGCCAAGCGGCGCACCATGCGGCCAAACACAATCACGGGCACCACAACGGCTGGCAAAGTAAGCGCGGCCAAACCCGCCAAGCCAGCACTGGTATAAACCAACATGATGGCCGAGCCGACAAACATAAAGGCATTGCGCAGCGCGATAGAAGCCGAGGAGCCAACCACGGTTTTAATCAGGGTCGTATCCGCCGTGAGGCGCGATAAAACTTCGCCCGTGCGGGTCACTTCAAAAAACGCCGGCGATAAAGTGGTGATATGGGCATAAACGGCGCTACGCAAATCTGCGGTGACGCGCTCGCCAATCCACGAAACAAAATAAAACCGTGTGGCACTGGCCACGCCCAAAACCACGGCAACGCCAAACATGGCCAGAAAATAGCGGTCGATAGACGCGGCATCTTCTGAGGAAAAGCCATTGTCGATCATAAAGCGCACGGCAATGGGCATGGCCAAAGTGGCGGCCGTGGCCGTCAGCAGAGCCACAAAAGCGGCTAAAACACGGCCCGGATATTGCGCGATAAAGGGGATAAGGGTTCGCAAAGGCCGAACGCTGCGCGTTCTGGGGCGGCGTTTGGCATCTTCTTCCATTTGGGTAACGGCTTCCGCCGCATCATTTCTCGACACATCTCACCTGTTGCTTCTCTGGCCAGCTTATAGCAGCCCGTTTGACCCCCGACCAGCCCTGATTAAAGAGGCTTGCGCGGTTCTCTCGTGTCCGTTATATAAGGCGTCACGCGAGTTTATTTAGCCCTTTATTTAGCCCCCATGGGGCAAGGATTGAAAAGATGAAAAAAGATATTCATCCCGATTATCACATGATTACCGTCGCAATGACCGACGGCACCACCTATCAGACACGCTCGACCTATGGCGAGGAAGGCACAACGCTGACCCTCGACATCGACCCGACCACGCACCCCGCCTGGACCAAAGGCACAGGCGCCTTGGTCGACCGCGCCGGTCGCGTCAGCCGCTTTAACAAGAAATTCGACAGCTTTATGGGCGAATAATCCGCCGCCAAGCTGTTATTTATTGAAAAGGGCTTCTGCATCGCTGCGGGAGCCCTTTTTGCTTTCGTGCATCGCTTGAGCGCGGGCAATTTCGCGTTGCAGCAAAATCACGCGCTCTTCTAATTCTTCCAAGCCTTGCAGGGTCAAATCTTGTTTCGCAAGCTGGGCAAGCAGGCTGCCCTTCGGGGCTTCAATTTCTTCTTCCATCGTCTCTCGGCCCTTCCTATAGTCTGGCTTCGTTTTAGTTTATCCGAAAGTTTTCAAGATGTCTGAAAATCTACCCCAAACCATGCGCGCCGTCGCCATTGGCGAGGCCAAAACCCCCGAAAGCCTATTTGTCGAAGACACCGCCTTGCCGCCTTTTGGCGACGATGAAATTCTCGTGCGTGTGGGCGCCGCAGGCGTCAACCGAGGCGATTGCATGCAGCGCATCGGCTTTTACCCGCCGCCGCCTGGTGCCTCAAACATTATGGGATTGGAATTTTCGGGCACTGTGGTGGCCATGGGCAAAAACGTCGAGGCTTGGAAACTAGGCGACCGCGTCGCCGCGCTGGTCGCGGGCGGCGGCTATGCCGAATATGCCAGCGTGCATCAACACCACGCCCTGCCCGTGCCTGACGGCATGAGCCTGACCGATGCCGCGGCCCTGCCAGAGACGATTTTTACGGTTTGGGCCAACGTATTTGAGGGCGGTGCTTTGCAATCTGGCGAGACCTTGCTCATCCATGGCGGCTCGAGCGGCATTGGCACGACGGCCATTCAAATGGCTAAATATTTTGGCGCCAAAGTTATCGTCACCGCCGGCTCCGCCGAAAAATGCGCCGCCTGCCTCGATTTGGGAGCGGATTTGGCGATTGATTATAAAACCGAAGATTTCGTTGCGGCGTGCGACAGTTTCACCCAAGGGCAAGGGGTCAACGTCATTCTCGATATGGTGGGCGGCGATTATGTGAACCGCAATATTCAGGCCTGTGCGCTTGGCGGGCGCATCGTTAACATCGCGCATATGGCGGGGTTTGAAACGCAAGTCAATTTCCTACCCGTCATGCTCAAACACCTAACGCTCACGGGCTCGACTTTGCGCGCCCGCCCTACGCAAGAAAAAACCCGCCTGACCAAAGCCGTGGCGGCAAAAATCTGGCCAGCGCTAGAGAACAGCGTCAAACCCGTTGTCGACAGCGTGGTGCCTTTGGCGGAAGCCGGCAAAGCCCATGCCCGCATGGAAACCAGCCATCACATTGGCAAAATCATTCTCGATTGCCAATAGGTTAAACCCAGTAGCACAAAAACTTTGCAGCCATGCGCGTTCTCGTCTATACCAAGGCATATCCTATAAATTGCCACGTGGAAGGATGCATCAGACGCCTTGAAAGCCGTGCATCGCGAAAGCTTGCATATAGGACAAAGTTTTAGCTAGGCAGTGCGCTGCCGAATACTATTTATGGAGAGCAAAATGACTGCACCCTTGATGCCAAAAGCCACCGCCGTTTGGTTGGTCGATAATACCGCCCTGACTTTTGACCAAATCGCTCTGTTTTGCGGTCTGCATCCGCTCGAAGTCAAAGGCATTGCCAATGGCGATGTGGCCGCTGGCATTAAAGGCACCGACCCTATCTCCAATGGTCAATTGACCCGCGCCGAGATTGAGCGCTGCCAAGAAGACCCCAGCGCCCAAATGCAATTGGCCGAAGCCAAACGCGATATTCCACCGCCCAAGCCCCGCAAAGGCTCGCGCTACACCCCGCTTTCCAAGCGCCAAGAGCGCCCCGATGCGATTGCTTGGCTGGTACGCAATCACCCAGAGCTGAACGACGCCGAAATTGGCCGTCTTGTTGGCACCACCAAACCGACCATCCAAAGTGTGCGCGAGCGCAACCATTGGAATATGGCCAATATCACGCCCGTCGATCCGGTGACTTTGGGGCTTTGCTCGCAAATTGAACTGGACGAAAATGTCGCCAAAGCCGCGGTGCGCGAAGAACGTCGCCTGAAACGCGCCGCGCGCGAAGCCGCGAAAAATGGCGAAACCTTAAAAGACGCAACCGAAACCACGGCCCTGCAAAACGAGCCGGCTCCGGAATTTGTCTCTTCGGCACCGGGCAAACGCATCGACGACAGCAATGTGTTCTCGGATATTCCAACCACGTCGGAAAGCGGCGATGAGACGGAAGAAGCGCCGCGAGCGGAAGACGTCTTTAAAGACTAAGGTTTCTGCCGCAAGGCGGTAATTTGCGCTTCCCCAACGCGTTTCTGGCGCTTCCATGTCCAGATATCCAGACTTTCGCTAGAAAGATGGGCTTGGCCGTGTTCGAATGTTCCTTAAAACGCCGCTGTGTTGCGGAGGCTTTGCCATAACAAATGTGCTATGTTGCAATTTGGCTTGATATAGAGCGCCAAATGCGGTTACATCCGCGCTTTCCAAAAGCTGACGAGAGGCGGAAGAAAACATGAGCGACACGGCAAAAATTGGAATCATCATGGGCAGCCAATCTGACTGGTCGACGATGAAACATTCCAGCGCTATTTTAGATGACTTGGGCATTGCCCATGAGGTCAAAATCGTCTCGGCACATCGCACCCCAGAGCGCATGTATGACTATGCCAAAGCCGCCAAAGCCCGCGGCCTCAAAGTCATTATCGCTGGCGCCGGTGGCGCCGCGCATCTGCCGGGCATGACAGCGGCCCTGACCAGCGTGCCCGTCTTGGGCGTGCCTGTGCAATCGCGCGCTTTATCGGGGCAAGATTCGTTACTCTCCATCGTGCAAATGCCGGCTGGCGTTCCCGTCGGCACATTGGCCATTGGCGAGGCGGGAGCAAAAAATGCCGCGCTTCTCGCCGCCGCGATTGTGGCCAATGAAGATGCAGCCTTAAGCACCCGCCTAGAGGCCTGGCGCGCCGCGCGCACCGCCGATGTAGAAGAGACCCCGCGTGACGATTAAGCCGACAGCCCCTCTTTCCCCTGGCGCCTGTATCGGTATTATTGGTGGCGGCCAATTGGGTCGTATGCTGGCACTGGCTGCGGCCGAGCTGGGGTTTCAAACACATGTTTTTTGCCCCGAAGAAAACGCCCCCGCCGCCCAAGTTTCAACTTTCTCTACCCTAGCCGACTATGAAGACAAGCCGGCGCTCGACCAATTTGCCGCGAGCGTCGATGTGGTGACCTATGAGTTCGAAAATATTCCTGTCTCGAGCGTCACCCATATGGAGCAGCACAAGCCCGTCTTCCCCTCGGCCAAAGCCTTGGAAGTGGCGCAAGACCGCTGGGTCGAAAAAAGCTTCATGCGCGATTTAGAACTGGGCGTCACCGAGTTTTATGACATTACCTCGCCCCAAGATTTACGCGCCGCGCTCGATGCCACGAACGGCGAAGGCATTTTAAAAACCCGCCGCTTTGGCTATGACGGCAAAGGCCAATGGCGCCTCTCGGCCAGCAGCCAGCTTGACGCCATTATGGCCGAGCTCGATGGCCAAGCCGCCATTTTGGAAGCGCTCGTGCCGTTCGAACGCGAGATATCCTTGCTCGTGGCGCGCAATGCCGCTGGCGATACGGCTACTTATGAGGCGATTGAGAACGTCCATAAAAACCATATTTTGCACACTTCCACCCTGCCCGCCCGTTTGAGCGCAACCCAAGCCAGCCAAGCCCAAACGATGGCTGAAAAAATCGCCGATGCGCTCGATTATGTGGGCGTATTGGCCATCGAATGTTTCGTCACGCCGCAAGGCCTCTTGGTCAATGAAATTGCGCCGCGCGTGCATAATTCTGGCCATCTCACGCAAGACGCGTGTCATTGTGGCCAGTTTGAGCAGCACATTCGCGCCATTGCTGGCTGGCCGCTGGGCGACGCCCACGCGCATTCAGAAGCCGTGATGACCAATCTCTTGGGCGAAGACATAAATGACTGGCAGAATTGGGCGGCGCAAAAGGCCACGTATTTGCACATCTATGGCAAAGCCGAGGCCAACCCAGGTCGCAAAATGGCGCATGTCACCCGCTTGCGGGCGCGCCGATAATCTCAAGCAAATTACTTGCGGTAACGCATTTTCGCGAGCGACGACCAAACGCCCTCAAACGGGGCTTTATCGCCATGCAATTTGCCCGACCAAGCGGTTGCTTTGGCTTTTAGTTTTTCAAATTGCATCACATTTTCAATTCGACGCTCCAAAAACGCGCGGGTTTTAGCCTCATCTTCGCTATCGTCGTCAAACCAAGTCAGGCGGGTGCTGACAATCACGCCGCTTAGAATCACCCGTTTGGAATAATAATTATAATCGGTGGCGCTATCGCCCGCCCAACGCCATATCTGGTTGGCGCTTTCAAACAGCAGTTTGGCGCCCAGTTTTTGGCGCGTTGGCAGGGCCAGCCATCCGGCGGCCCGGCGGGCGGCTTCTTTATGCTCGCCATCCACGCGAAGCCGCGTCCATACCGCTTCGGTAATCCGCTCGCGAATTTTCAGGCTTTCGCCGTCTGGCAAAGCGGCCAACATGCGGGCATCGCCATCGGCAGAAAACCGCCGAATAAGCCCGCCCACGCCTTTCGGGAAAGCCAAAACCGCCATATTTTCATCCACCCCCGAACTGGCAATGGCCTGTTGCAGCAATTTTTCCGACCAGCCATCAAACGCCACATTGGGCAAGGCGGCAGCCAAAACTTGGGTTTCAATGTCTAAATAAGGGTTGGTTTCGCTCATCGCCAGAATATGGAACCTCGAGACCCGAAAAACAAGCCCAAATAAGCCCAAACCCCCTTGCAGCTACTAGACAAAGCCCACGCAACTTGCTAAACAATGCACCAAGCGAGGGCACGGGCTTGGTTCGTGTCGTCTCTAATCTATTTTGAAAGGGTGATGAAACGTGCAAGTTTCCGTTCGTGATAATAACGTCGATCAGGCTTATAAAGTCCTGAAGAAAAAGCTTCAACGCGAAGGTGTCTTCCGTGAAATGAAGCTTCGTGGCCACTACGAAAAACCTTCTGAAAAGCGGGCTCGTGAGCAAGCTGAATCGGTTCGCCGGGTTCGCAAATTGGCTCGCAAAGCAGCTCAGCGCGAAGGCGTTGTTTTGGGCAAACGTAAATACTAAGCCCTGCTTTTATAAATAAATAAAAAGCCCCGATCGCGAGATCGGGGCTTTTCTTTTGGGCGTAAACGCCTGTCTTTTATGCGAGACCTAAAAGGCCTTGACGATATTCTCCACCATTTTCTTGGCATCCGAGAACAGCATCATCGTGTTGTCGCGGAAGAATAATTCGTTCTCCACGCCCGCATAACCCGCCGCCATACCGCGTTTGATGAACAAGACCGTATTGGCCCGCTCCACATCCAAAATAGGCATGCCGTAAATAGCACTGGTTGGGTCGGTTTTCGCCGCAGGATTGGTCACATCATTGGCGCCAATCACAAAGGCGACATCGGCTTGGGCGAACTCAGAGTTAATGTCTTCCAACTCATGCACATCATCGTAAGGCACATTGGCTTCGGCCAGCAGCACATTCATGTGGCCAGGCATACGTCCCGCCACGGGGTGAATGGCATAGCTGACTTTCACGCCTTGTTTTTTCAGCTCATCGGCCATTTCGCGCAGCGCATGTTGGGCTTGCGCCACCGCCATGCCATAGCCAGGAACGATAATCACCGAAGAGGCGTTTTTCATAATGAAAGCCGCATCTTCTGCCGAGCCGCGTTTCACCGGACGGGTTTCCACTGCACCAGCGCCGCCAGCCACGGCGTCTTCGCCGCCAAAACCGCCGAGGATAACCGAGAAGAACGAACGGTTCATCGCCTTACACATAATGTAAGACAAAATAGCGCCGGAAGAGCCAACCAGAGAGCCGGTAATAATCAGCGCCAAATTGCCCAAAGTGAAACCGATACCGGCCGCCGCCCAACCCGAATAAGAGTTCAGCATTGAAACAACCACAGGCATATCTGCGCCACCGATTGGGATGATGATTAAAAAGCCGATAACAAACGACAGCACCGTGATGAACAAAAATACCTGCGGCAATTGATTGGCCGGGTCCATGCACAAATAGACGATACCGCCGATAATGCTGAGGAATAAAATCAGGTTAATGGCATGGCGCTGCGGCAGCATAATCGGGGCGCCCGACATGGTGCCTTGCAATTTGGCAAAAGCGATAATGGAACCAGAAAACGTAATGGCGCCAATCGCGGCTCCCAAAGACATTTCCACCAGGCTGGCCGCATGAATATGGCCTTGGCTATCGACAATGCCGAAAGCTTCTGGCGATAGGAAAGCGGCCCAAGCCACCAGCACAGCGGCCAAGCCGACGAGCGAGTGAAAGGCAGCCACCAGTTGCGGCATGTCTGTCATGGCAATGCGACGCGCGGTCACCGCGCCGATAAGCGCGCCAATGCCAATGCCCGCGGCAATAATGCCGAAGCTTTCCATGTTTTTATTTTGCAGCAAAAACAAGGTGGTGGTGATGGCAATGGCCATACCGACCATGCCAAAATAATTGCCTTGGCGCGATGTCTCGGGTGACGACAAGCCACGCAGCGACAGAACAAAGAATACGCCAGAGGCGAGATAAAGTAGCGAAGATAGATTTGCACTCATGGGGTCAGGCCTCTACTTGTCTTTTTTACGGTACATGGCGAGCATGCGCTGGGTTACCAGGAAGCCGCCGAAAATATTGATCGAGGCCAGCACAACCGCGCCAAAGCCAAGCCAACGTGTCATTTGACCCGAAGTGTCATTGGTGCCGACATCGGCGCCAATGGCCACCAAAGCGCCAACAATAATTACCGAGGAAATGGCATTGGTAACCGACATCAACGGCGTGTGAAGCGCCGGGGTGACCGACCAGACCACGTAATAACCGACAAAGACGGCCATTACGAAAATGCTCAATAGATAGACAAAAACATCCGCGTTCATTATTTCGCTCCCTTAGCAGCTG